>Ga0222712_10003975_pt1 | contig 15757 bp, 31 predicted proteins | sample C33_657DmetaG_FD_165043 | JGI IMG/M metagenome (GOLD analysis project Ga0222712, IMG submission 165043) | Estuarine water microbial communities from San Francisco Bay, California, United States - C33_657D | ecosystem: Environmental > Aquatic > Marine > Unclassified | place: USA: California... | reverse complement strand
GACTTTTGCAAGTTTTTGGCCGCATCATCCATAATGGTTCTCTTAGCATAACCCCTGTTAGACTGTTGAATTCTCATGAAAGCAACCAGTGCACAAAATGAAACAAGTCTATCCACGTTGACTCCTGCTGCATACTCACGCATCTCAGTAAGTAACATTGGATCAGGTATTCTTTCTATGCCATATTTAGTCCTTACAATAGTACCATCTGTTTTTGTTTCTATATCCAATTCTTCCTTAGTATACTCAATAGCATAATTAAGAAGGTGTTGTTTAAACAGTGTTCCTGTGTTTTTCCAACCATACTCCTGGAATACGTTAGTATTTGAGCCAAGGTCTTTCAAGAACATAATCTGACTCTTAGGTACTAGATATCTCTGTTTCTTTCTTGATATCATATACTGAATGAACAATGAGATGTTGTTCTCAATTACTGTCCAGGCATTATACCATTCTATAATAAGCTCTAGTCTCTGGTGAGTTTTATTGAGGTCATCAAATCTACCGCACCAAGCAGCTACAATCTTGTCTGGTTCTATGTATGTTTCGGTCTCTGTTCCTGTAACCTTAGTTACTTGGACTGGAGCCTTCATTACATAAATAGAACATAAGGACTCTGATGTTGTTGTTTTACCTTCTGATACGGGGTCAATGGATGCATAGTACTGACCAAAGGTTGGGTCTGCTATAGGTCTTTCCCATACAACAAGAACTCCGGTTTTATCTTCAGTCTTTTTAGTAATTGGGAACTCCTTAATAGGCATCTTATTACTTTTTGTTACTGTAGGTTTTCCGTTGCTATCTGTAGTAATATCTAAAAACTCATAAGCATATTCTTTTTCCTCTATCCTTTTGCTTTGAGCAGCAATAAGGTGTGGAGGAAATACAGATACAGATCTGTGTGCAAATGCTTCTTCAATATTTCTAGGGTGCTGAGATATCCTTAACTGGTAGTCTTCTGGAGATAATTCTTTCTTCCATTTAGCAAACTGCTCATCTAAAGCTTTTAATGCATCTTCTACAAGTGAATTACCATAGTCATCAATGTATGGAGGCATTGACCACTGCTCAGGAATAAACAATCCTGACAAACCTTCAGTACCTTTTGCATCCAAAAGATTAGTTTCTACAGCATAAATATCCTTAGATGTAGGATTGAGGATCATGTCCCTTAATGGATTACACTGAGATAAGTCACCCACAGATCCTGCTGCAATGAACATACCTGTAGTAACCATACCTGAGCGCATGGCCGGGCGCATGTACTCATATGTCTGATCCATCTTAGGAGCAATACCTGCTTCCTCATGGAAGAAGTATTTTACCGGACCCCCTACACCATTTGTTGGATCTTTCTCAAATGACATACCTTGTATGGTGCCTTTGAGACCAACTTCAGTTTTTCTATCTCCTTTTCTTACCTCAATCTTCTGTTGCCACATCATTACCTTGTCTGGTGACATAGGCCTATACCATGCGGTATGCTCATTTAAGAAGGCTGCATATTCCTGTAAGAACTTCCAAGATCCTTTCTCATTGATGTAATCTTTGAGACTGGCTCCCATCTTAAGTGTAACCCCTGCTTCAAACCACTGCTGGTTTATGAACTTACCCATATGAAAGTAGGAGGATGCAATCTGACGTTTCTTAAGAATAGCAGCATGCTTGTAGTTTAACTCAGCTAATAACTCATAGAGAGCCATGTGATACTGAGCATCCCGGATCTTAGCAAAGTCAAACTTCTGTTGTTCCTTATCAAAGATTGGTAGGAAGTTTAACCACATGTAGTATTCTCTTGCAAGAAACCATGTGTTGTTATCTGCTTTTACAATTATGCCTTTCCGGCACTTTAGCTTTTGATCATCCCAATATGCAATAAAGTCTTTTGATTTGAATGGGGCTGTGCAATATACTCCATTATCTCTAAACTTTCTTGACTCAGATATAAATACCTGATTAGTTGTATTGTTGAATCCGTAATCACCGGGTTGTTTGAAAACTCCAAATATGAAGTTGCTGAAGTCCTCTCTGGACTCAAAGCTTGTTGTTGTCCATGTTCCATTGTCATAGGTTGGTATATCTTGATAAATTTCACTCATAATTAACTGTCATACGCAAGCCCCTGACCACCTCTAACTTTGCTTGATTGTTCTTCTTGCAAGTCTTTGTAGACCCCTTTAAATGAAGCTCTAATCTGATCAAAGTTTTTAGCTGCAGCAACTAGTGAATTAATATTACCATCTCTTCCGGCTGTAATCTGAGTAGTCTCCATGTATCTAGCTAATCTATCTAACATAGATGACATTCCCTTATATGCTCTAGATGTAGGAGTCTCATACATTCTTTTACAAAACTCTAATGCTACAAAAATGTCATCATCTTCTGGAGAAAACTCTGCTTGTATTTCTTTTAGAATTATGTCTTCCTTATCTATGTCTGGTACATTAAAGAAAGGATTCATATCCGGATTAGGGCATGTCATATAAAAAAGGTACAAGTAAATCTTCAGATGATCTTCTGGATAATTGTCCATAACATCTTTAAGAGCCTTGAGTGTATAGCAGTGTTCTGTGGGAACTACTACTCCATTCTGAACATCAAATAGTCTTGCTAACATGTTATTTCTTTTTTACTGGGTGGTCTTTGATATAATGTAGTATGGAGATAACCTCATCTACAAGATAAGGTACAGCCATAGGTATTACTTCTTTTACTATTGGGTTACCCTCAGAATCTTTTGCTGTAACCGGATACCCATATTGATCTTCTCCTTCTTGCTCAAATGTGATATGATGTATAAAGATTCTTCCCGGCTTTAACTTAGGATTGTGCTTAAGTATAATATACATATAAATACTGAGCTGTAAAGCATAGTGGTTGAAGTTACAGTCATCCAAATGAGAAACAGGATCAAGCATTTTCTCAGAAGCCCCTTCCCAATTAGTAAATGATTCTGTCTTAATCTCCTTATTAGTCTTATAGTCAATGATGTTTACTTTACCATTTACTACTTCTACCAAATCTGATTGTCCACAGATACCTGTAGACTTAAGATAAACCATATGTTCTGGATATACTCCCGGATCTAACTTCTGTAAAGGAGCATGTCTAATACCATTATGTTCTCCTGATGGAGAAATTACAGGTACAGTTACACCTTCTCTTTCTATTGAAGCTAAGGAACATAAGTCAGCTTCTCTTTGGTTGTGGTAATATGTACCAAGAGTTACTGCTCTGTCAGCTTCATTTTTCCAGATCTGCTCAATAGTTTTAGCTTCAATACCATACCACTTAGAACGCTTGTTCTTAGTGACTCTAGCAGCTACAGCTTTAGCATCAAAGGGTTTCTTTAAACTTGATATAAGTGTAGTTACACTTGTCCAGCTGATTCCTTCAGAACCATCTATACTTTTGTAACTGTGATCTTCTGCATTAAATACTATGCTCATAGTTCTTCTAATTTATCTTCTTCTTCTTCTGTAGCAATGGCATCCCATTTACCTTTAGGGCACTCAGAGGATAATGATCTGGTCTTAAAAGATAATGAGCATCCGCATTCTGCACAACAAGGTTGAGTACCTTTTACAGCACATTCTTTCCCTTTTGTATCTAAGTGTTCACATCCATCACAGATATCATGCCTCATTCTGGCAATGTCTTCTACAAACTCATCTCTGATTACAGAGTTTTTAATACCCTCTAGGATTCCTTTTCTATTCTCCCAGATTGTCTTTAGTACTGCTCTCATCTTTGTTCTTTTTAAAAATTTCTTTTCTGGTCTCTTCTTCCATTATCTTTTGTTGCAATAGTATCAGTTGGTCAAGCTTTACTTCTAGTCCTTTCTTTCTGTAATATGCCTTAAATGTAGATACATCATGGTTCTCTAGTACCTTCTGTATCTTAGGTATATTAATCTTGACCAATCCTTTTTTTGCAACAAAGTGTCCTAAACCATCCATGTTGATTCTTGGATATTTTAGTTCAATGAGACATTCTCTTACTTCTTTGTAATATGCTTCAATGAATGCTTCAACAAGTTCTTCAGATACATCTAAATCTTCTGCTACTTCTATATAAAGTTTATTGGCCTTCTTGGGTATCATTGCCTAAAAATTTATAGTCCAGTAGTATAGTGCCTTGTGTCTGAATCTTTAATTCTGGATTCAGCCTGATCAACTTCTTGTTGTCATCATCCTTTGTTACTAATCCATTTTTCTCAGCTTTATTAATACAGTTTCTTACTGTCTGAGGAGACTTGAATATCCAGTCCTCTTCAGAAGAAGCATCATAACAAAAATGAGTAAGTTCAAGCGGCTCATTAAAACTAAGTAAAGTGAGGCAATTCAAATCAGACTCACTCATTGCTATCTTGTTAATATAACAATGAGTCATTATCTGAAATTTTACAACATCCCATTTGGGCATTCTTACCCTCTTCTGTACTTGGTTAACAAGTGCCATGACTAGTTCTTTTTAAGCTTTCTTTTTTGGGTTTCTGGATTAACTCTTCCTTCTAGGCTAAGTCCTTCTTCTTCCCTATCTTCTTCTAATTCCTGTGGATTCTGGATATGATACATAGCAACAGCATGTTGATGATCAAATTCAAGTCTCTTGAGTTTGTACTCTGCAATCTCTGCAAGGAGTTTCTCATATGTATGCTGGGCTTGTAAGAAAGGAATTGCTTCTTCAAAGAATTTTTTGGTCTCTTCTTTTCTAGCTTGCAATTGTTCTGCTGTTAGAGCATCTAGATTCTCTTGGCTTTGTTGGTTTTCCATGTTGGTTAAGTTATTGGTTTACAACAAATATACAAAATAAGTTTAAATGTATATTGTTTAAATAAAAAATCCAGGCACAGAAAGTACCTGGACTATAGTAGTTTAAGTGTATTACTTTTTCTTAGCAGTTCTTTTTACAGTACCGCCTTTTTTCATACCTAGTGCTTGCTTAGCCTTGTCTACAAGACCATACTTTTTGTTGGCGATCATAGCAGCTCCACCAGCTAAAACAGCAGCTCCTGCTTTTTTAACTCCATCAGAGACACCACGTTTACCATACTTGGTTACTTTACCACAACCACTCTTTCTTCTTCTTCTTTTTTTACCATCAGCACCCATGTATTCTTCCATACATGAGTCATCAGTAGAACCACCTACAGCATAGCTTTTCATAGAGCGGATCATTTGATTCTTGCTTTCTTGCATCTTATCTATTTTTAAATGTGAAGTTTAAAATTGTGACAAGGTAGAAGTTTCTGGATATATCAATCTCAACATTTAAGATATCTATTGCAGATATTCTAATTCTTATCATTACTTTGTCCCACTGTTTGCGGACATCTTTCCAGTTTTGTCTGAACTTCATGACTTATTTCATTGATAAGTATTGAGTCCCGTTTCCTTTTTTAACAGCTTTAAGCATCATTTTTCTTTGCTTGCCTGTAGACTCATAAGATACGTGCACCCAGTCAGGATTAGCATCTGTTCCAAATTCCCAGATAAGTTGGTCAAACTCTAAGTTCTCTTTAATGTAGTTAAAGATTTGAGCATTGGTAATTGATGTACCATCCATGTCAATATCAATAGCCTCACCAGAACAATGTTGTGATGACCCACTACCTTTAATAGCTGTATTAAGGGCTGCGGAACGGTATCCTGAGCTAATGTGAATAGGAACACCAAAGTGTTCACGGATTGGTTGAAACACCTTCTCAGCCAATAATTTAAAGTTCTCAATATGTGCTTCTGTAGGCATATTAGAGATACCTTTTCTTTTAGCAGTTTCTGATCTGATTACTTCTGCTAGTGATAGATTTTTACTTAGTTGCATTTTATTTATTTTATATGGTTAGTCTACTACTTCTTCTGAAGCTTCTTCTTTTTTTGCTTTGTTCTTTAAGCTCATGATACGTCCGGCAGTTGTAATACCAAATGCACCTAAGGTAAGTAACATGAAGCCATCAAAGATAAACTCTTTAATAATTAGCTCATTGCCTATTACTCCTGTAATTACATCTGTTAATAATACAAACACCATTGCAAAAAATGATACAACACCTACAAAGGCTTGCTCATTAATGTTGTTGTCATCTGAGATCAACTCTCTAAAAAACTTTTTCATAACTTATTTATTTTTGGTCTGTTGGGTAATATCACCTCTTTTTCCCATCCTCTTCTAGGATAGTCATTTTTCTTTTTATCTTCTGGAGGACATGTTTCTGCTCTATAAAAGAAGATGTCTCCAGTTTGATCATTCTTTCTTACTTTATATTCTGAAAGGTCTACAGCTTCAATCCAGTTGCTATCATATGAATAATATAACCAGGCTCCTTCTTTTGCTCTGGCATATATCCAGTTCTCTACATAATCTAAAAAGAATAATGCAGAAATGTAATCAGCTCTAAGTTGTTCATGACCTGATGTTCTGTAATAGGTAGCTTTCAACAAAGAATCCTTAGCCTTAAGTAAGGAGTCTTTTAACAGCAATTCAGTTTTAGCATCAGCAATCTTTTTCTTCTGGCTTTCAAAGATATCATTGATTGTATCAGCTTGACCCTTGGTGAGAATAACAACTGAGTCACCCTCAATTACCGTCTGAAGTGGGTAACGTGATTGGCTGGAACTCAAACTGCTTACCAGTAGACTGCTTGCGAACAATATCCTTTTCATTTGCTAATTCTTTTTTAATGTCTTTTACTACAGATCTTGTACTATCTAAGTCTCCAATAACTTCAGAGACCATCTCTTCTAGGTTTGCTTTATCTTCTACTAGCTCTTTGTTTGCAGCTTTTAGTTTACCTACACTTTTAGTTAATTTAGTATTTGCTGTAGTAAGCTGTTTGTTCTTTCCAGTTAACTGAACATTATCATCTACAACAACTACATGTTCATGACCACTTGAGAATATCTGTAGTATTACAAGTAGAATAAAACCACCCGCTATCAGAAACAATCTAGTTCTCATCTCTTTTTACTAAAAAGCAATAGTATAGTTTCTTTTAAACTTTTTGAGCTTTCAGTGCTTTCCTCTAGTTTCTTTTCTAGCTCATCTCTATAGTCACCCTCAAGTTCTTCTACTTTTGCTTTCAATTCTTCTTCACTCTTCAGAAGTTTGTTTAAAAACATCCAGCATAAATAACCTAGTGCTAAGACAGCAAAACCTAATACACCGTATTGAGTTAATACTTCAAAAGGACCAAATGACATTATTTCTTAGTTTTTCTTTTTACCACTTTCTTTTCTGTAAGCTCTTCTTTCATCTTCTTGTTTTCATCAAGATATCTCTTGATAAATATCCAAGCTACGTAGCCAAGAGCTAGTGCTGCTAATCCTAGAGGGCCGTAGTCTCCCAATTGTGCAAATACTCCAAAGTCAGGAGCTGTTGATACTGTATCCATTATTTATGTAATATTAATTGTTTCACTGCGTCCGATAATTCTCCTACCGTCTTTGCGAGATTTTTAATTTCCAACTGTGTTTGTTCCTGGATAGCTTGATATTTAAGTCGCGACTCTTGTTCTACAAGTTCAATTTTGCCTTTTAATTTTCCTAGACTTTCTGTATTGTTTCTGACATCTGTGTGAATCATTCTGAGAAAGTATCCTATGACACCTGTGACTGCTACTAATCCCCACTGTACTAGTTGTGTAATTTCCATCATTTTATTATTAATCCTGTAGTTAATATACCGTTGAGAAGAAAAGAAATGTTTCTTTGTCTTTTTAATTTTTTAATATCAAAAGCTTGTGATGTAATAATAGTATCCTGCGAATTGATGATGTATCTTTGGGCTACTATTATAGTATCTTGGGCTGCAATAATTGCATCTTTTTCTTTGTCTCTGCGGTATAACACGTGGATCATTGTATCCTGGATCTGAGTAATTCTGAAAGTATCTCTAGAGTTTTTAACCTTTTCTAGTTCTGCTTGTAAATCAAAAAGACCATGATTAAGTTCTTCAATAATAACTTTGCTGTTGTCAATTGCTTTACCTTGCTGCTTAATTATAGTTTCCTTACCTTGAATTCTAGTTTCAATAGTCTTCTGTGTACTTACCGGATATACTTGCTTAGGGTTACGCATAAGTAAAAATATACACATAGTAGCTAAAGCAACTTGTAGTAATAAAGATATGTTAGACTTATTAAGCATATATATAATTTACTAAAAATTTAGATAGGTTCCTCTCCTGTAGAAATATATTCTGCAGTAATTGGGTATCCAGCAAATGCATGTTTAGGATTTGCAGGTTCTACTAAATTAGCTCCAAAGTCATACATTTCTGTAGACATCACATCGTAGTGGTAGCCTTCAGCGTATACAGGTGGCTCAGTAGTTGGGTCTAGGCAGATGATACCTAGTTCAACAACAGCCTGTACGCCTTCTCCGTATGAGTAACCTTCTTCTTGAGATACTAAAATGTTCTTTGCAACCAAGTCAGCTACTGCCTGGTCTTTGCCTATGTATGTAAGCTTAAATATATTCATCATTATGTTGTTAAGGCTATACATTGAGTATCCGTAAGTGGAGTTGAGTATAGTGCCATTAAGTTGACCTGAATAGCTCGGTTTGAACCTTCTCCTATTAAGTTTTCCATTGCAGTTGGAGTAAATGGGGTTGCAGCTACTACCTTAACTCCATTAACAAAAACATCAGCAATAGTACCATTCCATTTAAAAGCAACTTTAGCATTGTCAGTTGCTATAGTATGAAGGTTAGCACTTAAACCTCCTGCTACTACTGTAAATATTCCTATTCTTGACGAGATAGATCCTGGATTTCTTAGTACAAATCCATTACCAATTGTTGATGAAACTCCTGTATTTAGAAAAATTCCACTTGTTGATAAATCACGAGTTACAGGAATATTTCCTCTCAACTCTATAAACCAAGTCCCCCCGCTTGCAGTAATCAACCCATTGGTGAAGATGTTGTTTCTACTGATTTGGTCTAAATTTCTTGTAACACTTGATACTAAAGTAGGTATATAAGATGTTGCATATGATCCCAATTCAAGCTGTGCACCCCATAGGAATACTGAAGTAGTTAATGAGTTTGTTTGTGCTCTTAGTGCGCTTGCAGATGTTGTTAACTGAATTACAAATGTACTAGAATTACCCGCAAGTACTGTTGTTCCAGTCATTGCCATTATACATCTATACCAACCATTCCCTACAGATTGTATGCTTGCCGTAGTAGCAGAACCAACTGTGCCAACTACACCATTATTTAAATCAAAATTTGCCCAAAAATTTGAACCCACAATTGTACTATTACCGTATAATTGAATAAAATCATTTGTATCTTTTTTAGCATATATGGTGTATGTATATGTAGTTGAAACTAAAAGTGATATATTTTGATTTAATCTATTATTACTACTTGTACCATTTGCTGTTAAGGTATCTGCATTTAATGTACCATCAGGAGATATTGTTGTGTTTGGCGTTACTGTGGATTGGACTATAGTCCAAGGTGCATTGTCAAGTTGCTCACTTCTTAAAGCAAGGTTAGTTCTTTGCGGCTCAAGTAATATGTTAGGACAGCTTCCAAGTGAGTAGTCAAGTCTCGGAATGTTATTACCTACAGTTTCTATTAATCCTGCGCTATTTATACGTGTAGCAGTAGTTGCTCTGGTTACAGTAAAATCCCCGTTTCCGTTGGTAGGAATTATAGAATATAACTTAGTAGCTTTGTAAGCATTTGGTGTTACTAATAAAGATGCATCAGTTAGTAGGCTCATGCTATATTATTTAATGCTGTTAATTGATTAAGCAAGCAAGTCTCTGCCTCAAATGTTCCACCATCAGCGGCTACTCTAGCCTTAAAGTTATTAATCAATGGAGGAATTAACCCAATTAAGATATTTGTACCATTAGGTATTCCAAGCCTTTTAATAAAATTTATATCAGTAGCCATACTAGAAAACAGCAATAATTAAAAACTCAGTTCCTGTTGCGTTATAATTCAATGATGGCAATGTATTATTAAGAACCCCTGCATCAAAACTTATTGTTTCTCCCGGTTTTAATGTAACAGTATTTACTGTACCGTTAGCTGTACCTACATTAGCAATTGATAAACTATTTAATCCTGCTAATGTTGAACTAGCTATGGTTGGTCTTGAAATACTAATTGATTTTGCTTTTGGTGCAAGATATGATGTTCCACCATTAAAAAATGCAGAAAGAAGAGCATCTAGCCCTTGAAGCATTTTATACTGCCAAGGAAAGTTATTTCCTTTATTTCCGTAGTCTTTTAAATTACCTATTGACATGTTTTTTTATTTTAAATTTATCTACTTATTTCTTCCCAGTCTAATGAGACATATGACCCTAAAGTTCCACCTATTGCATCTATAGCCATTTCAACAACTAATTCATAAGCGGTTCCAGTAAAACTATTTCTTTCCAACTGAGTTGAAAACAATGCCTCTTTTAATATATTGATACTAGGTGATCCCTGATTAGATGAGTTTACATATCCCTGTGCTAATACTCTACCACCTGTACTTGATGTACCTGTAAGATTATATTCAACTGCAGAATCAGTTCCGGCTGAAACCCAAGATCCACCAGTTATAGTATCATTCTGTACTATTCTCCAAACATAATTTTTACCATTACCTATACCAAGTAATGATACAGCTGTAATTATAACAACAGCATCTAACTTAGTTGATGTTAGTCTTAAACCAATCATAGGATAAAATGTCCCTGCTACTGCAAATGTTTTAGGAGTTGTGATCGGAACTCCAACAGCTTGTTGAGCACCTCTTAGTTCATAGCCTCCTTCTGAAAGTACTGTAGAGCAAACTTGTTTTAATGTACTTGCCGTTGCTGTAACACCGGTATTAGTTATTTCATATCTTAATGGTAGGGATGCTGTAGTAATATATGTACTTGTAATTAGGTTTGCATGGTTAAATTTGTGTGCTATAATGAACTGACCATCAATTACAAAACCTAATCTTACTGTTCCTTCTCCTAACCACTCAATATCCATAAATAAAATCTGAGCTTTAGTTATATTTAGTTTGTATCCTGACGGACCTGTGCCATCCATTTTATCTACATTCCATGCAAATTGATTTACTACAGATTCCGTAACAACGCCAGTAACCAAACTTCTTTCTACAAAACTTAATGTGCTGTTATTCAACTGAATATATAAACCATTATCTGTACCAAAATAACCTATTCTTTGTCTAAGGTTAGTTTGAGCAGGAGCCATAACAAAAGTATTCATCACCAGCAATGACTTTCCTGGTTGGTATGAAAATACTTTTGTTGTTTCTCTTAATACTTGTGAACCACTAGTTGTATTTACATTTAGGTTTACAAGCCCTTCATTAGAACTAAATACAGCTGCTCCACCACTTGCTGTAGATGTATTCCATAACCCATTATCTCTATATCTATGGGAAGAATCAAATAAAGTAAATGGATTGGAAACTCTTTGTCTGCCAAATGCATCAGTGGCCATTGAGTTTGCATTTGTAATGCTACCTGCAATGACACTGTTATTGATTTCATCTAACCCCAATAACATCTTATATTGCCAAGGAAAATTATTCCCCTGGTTGCCATAATCTTTGAGGTTACCAATTGACATAGTAGTTAATTAAAATCCCCCTTATTAAGGGGGAATGTATTATAGTTACGCTACAATGAAGAAGTGTACTTTTACTGCTGCATCCAATGCTACTGATCCTTGGTTAGCAATAGTAACTGTAAATGAACCGTTTGCCACAGCTCCTACAGTAACATCAGCATTACCAGCACCAGTATATTCTGTAGATACAATAACAACTGAGGTTGATTTAACTATACTGTTTGTTACAGTAAATGTTGCTTCACCTAAAGATGCTAATGTAGATGATACAGTTGTAATAACTCCGGATGGTGTATTTAATGTAACACCAGTAGTAATACTAGTAGCCTGAGTTACAGTTCCTTTGTTGTACAAAGGCTTTAACCCATCAGCATTCAATGCTAAAGTTAACCATTCGTCATCTCTTGTCATGTCTTTAGCAGCAAGAGGCAATAACACTTGTGTGTCAGTTGGAACAGTAGTGATATAGCGCACTCCTTTTTTGACCCAACTAATAAAATTTAAAATGTCCATGAGTATAAATATTTAATGTATAGTATAATATAATAAATAAATATGACATAACAAAAAAAATCCCCAGAATAACTGGGGACTTTATTGACAGGGTAGAGGAATTACTAAAGAAGAAGCTATCCTATCATATATCCTAATAAGAAAGAAACTATAATCATTGCAGCTATAGTCCAGTTAGCAATGATTCTACCTTTCTCATCTTCATGATACATATCATATACCTTGTTATATATTGGTCTTGTCATGGCATTAATAACTATCCAAAAGAAAGCTAGTGTGCTAATACCAAATATTAATATAATGGGCTTTAACCAAATCATAGTGTATCAATTCTTCTTTGTAAATATACTAAAGCTTTTTGAAGATCTTCTTTTTCAGTAGTCTTACTTTTCTTTCCAGCTCTAGCAACATACTTAATTACATTGCCAAGATAGAAATCTTTATCCAACTTCCAAGCTTCTAATACCTTAAAAACTTCATAGGGGTTGTCTTTTCCTCCGTAGTGATTAGGTCTTGTAGCATCATTAACAATAATAATACGAGAACTAACATCAATAGGGGCACCAGTGATCTCCTCTTTGGAGCAGATGACCTTTTCATACTCCTTAGCTTCTTTACTAAAGTTTACCATACTATAACAACATCTCCCTCATTGAGGACTAGTTTAACTTCACCATTAATATCAATGCGTTCTACTACTTCCATATTAAGTGAGCTTGTGCGGATATATACCTGATCTCCTACAGCAACATCTTCTACTTTATCACCAATTGCAAATACAGTTAGTTTGTTCCACATCTTCACAGCTTCTTGCATGATGGCATCTTCATCCTTTGCACTCAACTGGATTACTGACTCTTTTCTTTTGGGAACATCAACTAAGATTGTTCTTCCTCTTAAACTTTTAAACGGTTTCATTGGTTTCTGGTTTCATTGTGATTACTTTGACTACATTCATTTGAGCATTGAGAATCTCTCCTACTGCATGATCAAATAAAAGACTTTTTAGAGCACCTCTACCATCAGTGGTATATCTGCGCTTAAGAATCTCAGCCATCTCTGCTGCCAATTCTTTTACTCTATGCACATCTGCATCTCCACTAGGATTAAAGCTCAACCCTACTAGTTGCTCTCCAAATGACGGGATCCTTGTTTCCTTAACTTCCAGGATCATCCCTTTTTCTTCTTCCATATATTTATCAAATTTAATACGTGCCTCTAAGTTGGTTTCTGACTCAGCTGTTAGTTTGTGCCATATGTCCAACTGATGTTGGGTCATACATTCTCAAAAGTTGCAATAAAGTCTTGAGGTGCATAAGCCATGTATTTACCTGTTATTGTCTTTACTATAAAGTCATTAAGACAAACAACCTCATTGCTTTCTGCGGGATCTAATAAAAGATCTTTCACATGACCATGAGTTGTAAAATAACAAGTATCACAAAAGTCCATAACTTCCAAATGATTGTTTCCATTCCATTGAATAGCCTCTATCATAAGTGGTTTGGTTTTAAACAATTGTGCCATAGCACAAATATAAAAAACTTTTCTAAATAAAAAAGTCCAGACTTAACATCTGGACTCTCTTAGTTTTTAACCCTTAATTCATTATGAACACAGCAAATATATAAATTATTTTTTATCTACCCTGTGCCCTATAACTTTTTTTGTAGTTCTTGCTTTTCTTCAACTTGCTAGTCTTTGACTTTGCATGAACACCCGGACGAGAAACCTTTCTTTTCTCAAGCTTAGTAGAGCTTTCTTTTATCTTTGCCATAATTATTTTCTCTTAGACTTAACAATTCCACCTTTTCTTTTAAGACCTTTTTTTGCTTCTTCTTTCATATTTTTAATTCTAGTAGAAACGTCTTTTCTTGGAACTGTTGCTGTTTGAGTTCCGGTCTTAGTAGAAATAGTATGTTTATAATAAGGTTTTCCTGCTGCATAACCTGTAGTATCCATAGATGTAGAAAATTTAATATTCTTATTCTTATCCATAGCAATACTTGAGACATTACCCTTTTTATCAGCATTGTAAGTTACGGTTCCTTTACCTGACTTAGTAGTAATATTTTCTTTTGAGGCTGCAGTATTTTTTGTTACAGTTGTTTTCTTTACTGTTCCTTTCTTAGGAGTTTGCATAATGTATCTTATTAGTTTATAATATAATATACTAATTATTTAGTTACCCTACCATATGTTAGATTATTTTTTGCCCTGATATCCTTATGAGTAAACTGCCAGAATTCTCCAGTATCATTTATCACTACGGTATAGATAGTGTCGGTCTCATGCCCATACTCTGTAACAAGCCAGATGACTCCGGCTCCTTTGGGTGTATCAACCTCTACTCTATTATGTGGCTCATATATCATAAGGTGATTATTATCTTTTCATCTCTGGTTACTAGTTCTGTGTAAAGTTCAATATCTTTTGACCACTCTGCACCAGTCCAGAACTCAAACCCGGAATACTTAGATTTATACAAACAACATAACTCATATCCACCTAGCAAATAAACATACTCACAGTTTAATAACTTAGCTGTCTCACATTCATAATACTGAGCTACTGTACCTAAAGAAAGTTTTGGGTCATGATAATTCCATATAAACTGATAAGCCACAAACTGATTCTCAAATACTCTATATATACTAATACCTACTAGCGTATCTGTCCAGTACTCTATAACCTGACAATCCTTGAAAGACTCCAGACTTATATCTCTATTAAACTCATGATATTCACAGTATGCTTTATGCAACTTTGAGTACTCTTCTAGACTAGCCTCTATATTACCAGCTTGCACAGTAACTCTTTTAGATAACTTCTTAGTTGTCTTACTTGGTCTATATACTAATAAGTCTAACCGGGTACTCCTTTCATTATACCACTTACCCTCCCAGGGAATCCAACCTTCCTTCAAAGCTTGAGTAGGAGTTTCATCTTCTAAGATACCATATGCACAGTTAACAATAACCTCCAGGTTACTGACCTTACCAAACCCTTTAATATGATCAAAGAATATTTTCACATATCAAATGTATAATATATTATCCATAATGTGCCATATAAGTAACAAATGACTAATATATTGTACATTATAAAACACATTATATAAGGGTATACCCTGATGACGGGAGACCTGGTATAAGGGTATCCCCTGATAAAACTACCCCGGGCAATCTGCCTAGTCTGGGTATACCCCCTCAGAAATGAAGGGATGAGGTGAATGGTTTTTTAATATGTGAGGGGAAAAGGTTTTTTAATATGTGAGAAAATGTGGTGACCCATACATCACAACCCCCACCCCCAAAAGTTACAGGTGGGTACCCCCCATAGAAACAGAGGGAGAATGTGAGAACAGTAGAAAAAATGCAAGAATATTTGCACAGGAGAAAGTTTGTGTGGCAGCTTCTATTGTAAATAAACTTAAATCTTTTACTATGCATAGAGTAGATATTTTTAGTTTCTTGGCATCAGATGCTGCGGAACTAACAAAGATGCAAACAAGACTTAACCAATGGATAACTGCAAAGTCCTTGGTGAAGTATGATATACACACTGCTGGTGATTATATCATCTTCAATGTTTGTAGAAAGAAAGAGGAGGCTTAGGCCTCTTCTTCTTTTAAG
>Ga0222712_10003973_pt1 | contig 15767 bp, 14 predicted proteins | sample C33_657DmetaG_FD_165043 | JGI IMG/M metagenome (GOLD analysis project Ga0222712, IMG submission 165043) | Estuarine water microbial communities from San Francisco Bay, California, United States - C33_657D | ecosystem: Environmental > Aquatic > Marine > Unclassified | place: USA: California... | reverse complement strand
CCATCACCAGCAACGGCGTTCAGTTTGGTTGCCCTGTAACTATCAACCACCCTTCTGGTACGGTTCAGCTTGCCGACGCTCTGTCACTAAACTCCGCTCGTACTCTGGCCATCGCCGCAGGGACGTTTGACGCTGTTACATATAACGTAACGATTGGGTTCTTTTCAAATACAGTAACAACAAACACTTTAAAAATGGGTTCTGGTACGTGGACACTATCTGGAACGGGCACGGTTTGGAATATCGCTAGTAGTTGGCAACCCATAGTAGGAACTTCAACAATCGTTCTTTCCGACACGTCTACGGCTGCAAGAACATTTATTAGTGGTGGTAGTTACTACAACAAACTCACTATTGGTGGCACTACCGGTACATCTACCCTAACCATAAATGGAGGGCCTACTTTTGGTGAGTTGGCGTCTACCAAGACGGTTGCGCACACCATCTTGCTACAAACTAACGGAACGACAACTGTTGGCAAGTGGTCCGTTACCGGAAGCGCAGGTAATATCGTTACGATTACTGGCGGAGGCACTGCCGGTTTACCCGTCAACCTTATCATTGCTGGACCCGCTAACACTGGTATTGATTATCTGTCGCTTCGTGACTGCGTTGTCTCCACCACCAGCCCCGGCGAGTTCTATGTTGGTGTAAACAGCACAAACGTATCGGGCAACACTCGCGTCATTTTCACGGCTACACCTGCCCCCCGCACGCTCTACTGGGTAGGCGGCACAGGCAACTGGTCCTCCACGACTAAGTGGTCTACATCCTCCGGCGGTGCATCGGGCGCAGCCATCCCCACATCCCTTGATGCGGTTGTGTTTGACTCCGCCTCTAACGCCACAGCCTATACCGCCACCATTGATGCAGGTGTAACCCTAGCTCGCTGCGCTTCGTTCACCATGGCTGGCCCGCTGGCGGGTAACGTGACCTTTGCAGGCTCGGTGGGTATTGCCTTCCATGGGAACGTCAGTTTTGCCGCCACCGGGATTACCCGGACGTACACGGGCAACATGAACTGGGCTGGTAACTCCAGCTACACGTTTACAACCAACGGATTGTTGTTAAGCAACACGTCAACCTACACGGTAACTGGCATTGGCTCCACATGGACTCTTGGAAGTGATCTCGATCTTGGAACTGTTAGTGCAACGTTTGCTTTGACGTATGGCACATTTAACACATCTGCCAGTAATTACATATTAAAAACCGTAACTTTTAATACTAACAATGGTAACGTTAGAGCGCTTAATTTGAACGGCTCAACGGTTACTATTTCCCTTAACTCGTCATCTTCATTTAACGCTGGAACATCAACAAACCTGACGTTTAATGCCGGTACATCACAAATCAATTTTACGACACTGACATCTGGCATATCTGTAGGTGGTGGGCTTACATTTTATAACGTCAGCTTTACTAGCACTTCCGCAACCGGCTTTACCATTACCGGCGCAAACACGTTCAATAACCTGTCTTTTATAGGCCGCACTACTGTCGGCATCACGCCAGTCACCTTTAGCGCCAACCAGACCATCAACGGAACCCTTACGGTTAGCGCGGGTACTGCATCCGCATATCGCAACTTCCTTGCCTCTAACACACTGGGCACCACCAGAACCCTGACATGCGCGGCTGTGTCTGCAACCGACGTTGATTTCCGGGACATTACTATCGCAGGTGCAGCGGCCCCCGTCAGCGGAACCCGGCTAGGTGACGCCAAGGGTAACTCCGGGATCACATTCCCCGCAGCCAAGACAGTGTACTGGGCAGTAAACACGGCCAACTGGGGTGCTACAGGCGCAGGTTCTTGGTCTGCCACCTCCGGCGGCGCTGCCGCAAATACTCAATTTCCCCTCCCCCAAGACACCGCCTACATCCCATTCGCCACCCCTACCAGCGGTAGCACCATCACAGTCAACGACAGCTACAACATTGGCACGATTGAGATGAGCAACCGTAACGGCAGTGCGTTGGTCACGCTGGCGACGGGCACGACAACACCGGCTATCTACGGCAACTGGATCAACGGGACGGGGACGTCGCTAAGCGGTACGGGGCGTATAACTCTTGCTGGGCGTGGGTCACAGACGATTACAAGTGCTGGAAAAACGTTCACCATGATTTTTGCGATCAATACTCCTAGTGGGTCAGTGACTTTACAGGACGCATGGTCAGTTGGATCAGGTGTAGCAACAGCAGGAACGGTACAGCTACTTGCTGGAACGTTTGATTTAGCTGGATATAACCTTACTTTGCCCACAACTGGCTCTGCGGGAATTCAAGTCACTGGCACAAATACAAGAACACTTGCGATTGGGGCAGGGACAATTACTGTTGCAGGATCAGGTGTAGTTTTTGACGCCTCAACATCTACAAATCTCACCGTCACCGGAACCGGCACGATCAGCCTGACAAACGCTTCCGGTAAACAGTTTACTGGCGGTGGCGTTTCCTACTCCGGCATCACCCTCAACCAAGGCGGTGCTGGTGCGTTGACCATCACGGGCAACAACACCTTCAAGACAATCACCAACACGTACAGCGCCACGGGCGCTACGTCGATTGCGCTGGGCAGTACCACCCAGACCCTGACTAACCCTTGGACCGCCACGGGCGCAGCAGGACGCGTTCTAACGATTACTGGCTCTCCCGCTAATCTTGTTTACACCGGCGCTGGCCTTGCCGCAAGTACGGTTGACTACCTCACCATCAGTAACGTCCGTGCTTATCCCTTGGTGGATGAGTGGTACGCCGGGGCCAACTCGACCAACAGCGGTTCTTTGGGCTGGTACTTCGTTGCCGCTGGCGGCACGGTCTACGCTGCGACGATTAATGAGACGGGTACGGGTACTGACTCTATCCTCGCCCGGGCAGTCTTCAACAGCATCATCTCCGAGACCGGCACTGGCACTGACTCCATCAGTGCTGCTCTTGGGGGGATCACCTACCTTGGCACTATTGAAGAACTTGCTACTGGCTCTGACTCCGTACTGGCTCGGGCTATCTTCCGGGCCTCCCTTGCGGAGTCCGGGCTTGGCACGGACACCATCTCTGCCAAGTCCACCTTTGGCACCGCGATCCTTGAGTCCGCCACCCTTGCCGATACTGACCTTGCCCGACTGATTGCTCGCGCCACCCTGTCGGAGACCGCCACGGGAACGGATACTGATGTAGGGCGTATTAGCTTTCCTACGGTCATCAGTGAAACAGCCACGGGTACCGACACCGACTCGGCCAAGCTGACCGCCAGAGGCACGATCTCCGAGACTGCCACGGGTACTGATGCCATTTCTGCCCGGGCCGCATTCCTATCCGCTGTAGCCGAGTCTGCGACGATCACCGACCTGATCTCTGCGATCAAGGGCTATTTTGTCTCCATCCTTGAGAGCGCCACCGGGACAGACGCAATTGTTGCCCGGTACACCACGCAGCCCAGCATCTCTGAGACTGCGTCGATCACTGACGCCAACGTAGGGCGGATTAGCTTCCCCACGGTTATCTCCGAGACTGCCACTGGATCAGATACAGATTCAGCAAGACTCTCTGCTAGGTCTACTATTGCCGAGACAGCGACGGGCACGGAAACCGTCTCATCCCGCTATACAACCAACCCCAGCGTTGCCGAGTCTGCTACCGGCACTGAGACCGTCTCCCCGCGCTATATCGCTCGGCCCAGCATCGTCGAGTCCGCCTCCATTACCGACGCAGTGGCTGCTCGGTACATCGCACTGCCCAGCATCTTTGAGTCTGCCAACGGGTCAGACCTTATCGTCGGTGGCCTGAATTTTATCGGGGTGGTGGCTGAGACTGCGACAGGTACCGATACTGGGTCTGCCAGACTTGCCGCTGCCGCACAGATTGCCGAGACCGCCTCTGGCTCAGATACTGATTCTGCCAAGCTGACCGCCGCCGGAACAATCTCCGAGACCGCAACCGGAACGGAAGCCATCACCGCCCGGGCTACGTTCGGGGCCAGCATCATTGAGTACTCCTCGGTCATTGAGTTTGTCCAAGCGTACTTTGTTGCTGCGGCGCAAGTCAGCGAGCTTGCCACCGGTTCAGACCAGATCAGTGCCCTGCGGGCGCTGGCAGCGCAAGTTGTTGAAACGGCCACTCTCACCGACTCCCTTGCTGCCCGGGCTATCTTCCTTGCCAGACTCCAAGAGGTTGCCACAGCCCAAGACGCTGTAAACGCTCCGGGATCGACCTACAACATCCTCATGCAAGAGGTTGCGATTGCTCAGGATGTGATCCGGGCAAGAGCCACGTTTAGCCCCATTCTGTCCGAGACGGCTACCGGCACCGATACCAACCGGGCAGCGTTTATCCCCCGGGCCACCATCACTGAGTCAGCCACCATCACGGATGCGGCCAGCGCCCTTCCCCTCTACGCAGCCCGGATTCTTGAGACCTCCGCAGCCGCAGACTCGGTGTTGGTTGCCCCATCCATCTTTAACGCCATCGCGGTTGCCTCGGCCACGGCCCTAGACAATTTAAACGCCCCGGGCAGCATCTACAACGTCACCGTCCCTGAGAGCGCCACCCTGTCCGACAGCGTGATCGGGGCGTACCTGTGGAACCTGATTGACGATTCCCAGCCGGAAAGCTGGCAAAACGTGCTGGATGTCCAGTCGGTTACTTGGAACGCTTTGGATGCCAGCCAGACTGCCGGGTGGAACAATGTCGATAGCGCCCAGACAACCGCATGGGGTAATGCTGACTCCGCTCAGGCTCCGGGCTGGCAGGATGTGCAAACCTCCCAAACTGGAACTTGGAATGCCGTTGATGACTCCCAGAGCGTTAGCTGGCAAAATGTGGTAAATGAGCAGTCTGGGGGTTGGGCTGATGTTGGCGACAACCAGACCGCCGGGTGGGGCGATACCGGGAATGCTCAATCGGGGACGTGGACAAATATCGACGATGACCAAGACCCGGACTGGGAAGACATCCCCACGCTGAATTAGTTACAAGGAGCAACGAATGCCTTCTTCTTATACCCCAGTACTGGGCCTTGTTCAACCAAACCCGGGCGAACTCACTGATCAGTGGGGCGGCGTAGTCAACAGCCAGCTAACCGCGCTGGTTGAAGCGTCCATTGTTTCTGTGTCTAGCCAAAGCGTAACTGCTGGGGACTGGACGCTGACTACCACGGGCGCTGGCGACCCTAATGAGGCGCGTAGTGCAGTACTGGTTGTTACGGGGACTCCGGGCACGACGCGCAACATCTACGCGCCCAAGCAGACCAAGCTCTACGTAGTCATCAACAACTCGGACAGCATGGTCTACCTCAAGGGCGGGCCAACTTCTCCCACTACTGGAGTGTTCGTCAACGCGGGCCAGTCCGCGCTGTGCGCATGGGATACTACGCTGGCTACGCCTGACTTCATCAAAGTTGCAGGTGGCGGTGGTGGCGCAACGGGTGGCGGCACGAACGAGGTGTTTTTCCTCAACGGCCCGACCGTCTCGGTTGACTACTCGGTACCCTCGGGCAAGAACGCGGGTACCTTTGGCCCCGTCACAATTAATAGCGGCGTCACCGTCACCGTGCCGACTGGCAGCGTGTGGTCCGTGGTGTAAGGAGCAACAATGTCTTCAATTGCAATCCAAGGCAACGCAAGCGGCGCGGGTGTTATCACCCTTACCTCCCCCAACACCAGCAGCAGCTACACAAGCACACTGCCTGCGGCAACGACCACCTTGGTGGGTACTGACGCTACTCAAACGCTTACCAACAAAACGCTAACTTCGCCGACACTGACTACGCCGAATATTGATTCCGCACAATTTGCTACGGTGTCCGGTACGGCCCCCATCTACCCGTGCCGCGCTTGGGTGAACTTTAACGGGACGGGCGTTGTTGCGATCCGCGCCAGCGGGAACGTGACCAGTATTACTGACAATGGTACTGGCGACTACACGGTCAACTTTACAACCGCAATGCCGGATGCTAACTATGCAATTGCCGGGGCTGCGGGACGAACCGTGGCAGATTGCTTTCTTGGGTTTGGGAGCGCCGACCCCACGACAACTGCGGTGCGGGTCGTGTCGGTTAACTCTGCTTCGGCATTAACTGACAACGCGCAAGTCCATGTCAAAGTTCACAGATAAAGGCCAGCCATGAACCAACGCATCATCTATCCTGCTGACGACGGCGGTGTCGCAATCGTTGTCCCTGCCCCGGCTGCTCGCGGCGAAGTACTGGTTTCTGAAGCCGTCTACGAAGGCGAAAAGCTGGTACAAGAGGCCGTGTACCGAGACGAAACGGATGAGGAGTTTATTGCCCGTATCGTCGCTAAGGATGTCCCTGCTGGCAAGCCCTTCAAGATTGTGGATGTCACTGATATCCCGAGCGACCGCACCTTCCGTAACGCATGGGAGTACCAAGAGTGATCACAATCAACATCGACAAGGCCAAGGCTATTGGTCACGGTATGCGCCGCGCTGCCCGTTCACAAGAGTTTGCTCCCTTAGATATTAAGGCCACCATCCCTTCGGAAGCAACGGCTGCTGAAGCAGCGCGGCAGGGTATTCGTGACAAGTACGCTGCAATCCAAACGGCAATTGATGCAGCCACTACGACTGACGAAATCAAAGCGGCGCTTAGAGGAGCACAAGCATGACTGCCAAGATTGACGGCACCAACGGCGTACTACAGGCGTACGACTACCAGACGCCAACGACTGGGTTCAGCTACACCTTTGCCGCCGGTGTTCAGACGCTGTTCATGGTACCTGCGGCTACGCTCGCTACCGGCACGATCACGATGCCTGCATCTCCCGCTGACGGGATGGTGATCACCTTTAGCTCCAGCCAGCAGATCACTGCGCTCACGCTCCAAGGCAACACGGGCCAGAGCATCTCTAGTGCTGTGACGTTCCTTCCGGCTAAGACTGCGGCGGCGTACGTTTACCGACTGTCGAACACGACGTGGTACCCCACCGAGACCGTGCCGGGTACAGGCTCCCAGTTGGTGAGCGGCACTTCACAGGCCAGCACCTCTGGCACGAGTATTGACTTCACCAGCATCCCATCGTGGGTTAAGCGAGTGACGGTGATGTTCAACGGCGTTAGTACTAACGGGACTAGCAATTTACTTGCTCAAATTGGCGCTGGTTCTGTTACGACTTCAGGCTATACATCTGCTGCTGTGCAAATGTCCACATCTAATAACATTGCCAATTCAACGGCGGGCTATCTACTTACTGGCGCATTAGCTGCTGCTATTACATATTCTGGACATTTGGTAGTTACCAATCTTACGGGTAACGTGTGGGTGGCGTCTTCAACTCTAGCCGGCGCAACTAGTAATAACAACTCAGCGGCTGGGTCAATTACTCTTTCCGGCACCCTAGACCGTGTTCGCATCACCACAGTCAACGGCACCGACACTTTCGACGCTGGCTCCATCAACATCCTCTACGAGTAACCACTATGACTATTACAGTTTCTGGATCGTCTGGTGTCACGTTCCCCGCTGGCGGTGTGGGCAACCCTGCTGGCGCTGTCGTCGGTACGACCGACACTCAAACGCTGACCAGCAAGACGCTTACAACACCAAACATCAACTCGGCGCAATTTGCTACGGTAGCTGGCACCGCGCCTATCTACGGCGTTCGTGCATGGGTAAATTTTGACGGGACCAAAGACACGACAGGCGCTACTTCTACGGCAAACACCAACAGACTGATTCGCGCCAGCGGCAACGTCACTAGCGTTTTGCGAAACGCAACCGGCGACTACACACTGACCTATACCACCGCAATGCCAGATGCGGACTATTCAATTGGCGGGACTGCTTCAAGGTCTGCCACATCAGGCGGCAATGGCGCTGGCGTAACCGTGACTGCTAACGACGTTTCTACTGCGCGGACAACTAGCGTGTGTCGAATAATTTTACTGTCGAATGGCGGTGACGGGCAGTACGACGTTGCGGTTGACGCTTCACAAGTAAACATTACTATTGTCCGTTGATCAACATCCTCTACGAGTAAAGCGTGATCCGAAATGATCGACCCCATCACCGCATTTGCCACTGCGCAAGCTGCGGTGGCGGGCATTCAAAAAGCGCTCAAGCTAGGGAAGGACATCACTGGATGCATCAAGGAGTTCTCTGCGCTCTTTGAGTCTGCCGACGTTATCAACAAGGCCGCTAACGAAGCGAACGCCGGGAAGTCAGACGCAGCGCAGGCAATGGAGATCGTCATGCAGCAAAACAAGCTGCGTGAGGACATGGAGCATTTAAAGCACCAGTTGGTGTACGGCGGCTACCCAGAACTCTGGACGCTGTTTCTCCAGAAGCACATGGAGATTCAAAGAGCTAGGAAGAAGCGGGAGGCAGAAGAGAAGGCGGCAAAGCTAAAGCGCAGGCAGGAGCAGGCAATGTTTGCCCTGTACACCGTCATCACCGTCAGTTTTGTCTCGTTCCTGATCGGGTTCGTTTACATCATCATGCATGTATGAGTGACGAGAAATCTTCCACCGTCCTTGACAAGGTCCTTGGGTATGTGGACTCGCCGTTCAAGTTGTTTGCCATCATCCTCATGGCGGTCATCGCCTTTGTAGGGTACGCCATCTGGCAGAACCAAGAGTTCATTCTCGGTGCGTACAAGGAGCACAAGAAGCTCCCCACCATAGCCGAGGACCGCGTAGAGGATGCGGCGGCCCACCTGTTCAAAAATACCGGCGCTGCGGTGGTGGCAATCTTCAAGGTCAACCCGGTCTTTGGCACCCGAGTCCTATACCGCGCCTACACCCGCGACGGCAGGGACAAGACCCACGAGGGGCTGGATGTTGGGCTTTTCACAGGTAACGCATCCAACAATGCGGACGTGGTGGCGCTAATGGCCGGAGAGATTCCGTGCAGTCACTACAAGACGGCGCAGAGCGAGATTGGCTTATGGTATATAGAACAGGGCATGACCTACGGATGCCGTATCAGCGTCCCGCCTGAGCAGGGTAAGTTTATAGGCCAGATAACCGTGGGGTGGAAAGAAGAGCCACCTGATGTAGATGCGTACCGCACCCTGCTGCGCATCGGTGCAACCATGCTTTCAAGGAGTAAACAGTAATGGAATGGCTTAAACAAATTGCCCCCACTATTGCTACAGCGATGGGTGGCCCCTTGGCCGGTATGGCCGTCTCTGCAATCTCCAAAGCCATCGGCGTGGAGCCGGAGAAAGTCGGAGACCTGATCTCCAACAACAAACTGACCGCCGAGCAGATTGCACAGGTCAAGATCGCTGAGATTGAACTACAAAAGCAGGCTCAGGAACTAGGGCTGAACTTTGAGAAGCTGTCGGTAGAAGACCGCAAAAGCGCCCGGGAGATGCAGGCCGCAACCCGATCTATAGTGCCACCAGCACTGGCCGCGATTGTTACCGTCGGGTTCTTTGGCATCCTTGTGATGATGCTGCTAGGCAAGGTGGACTCCAACAACCCCGCCATCCTGATGATGCTTGGCTCCCTTGGCACCGCTTGGACAGGCATCATCGCCTACTATTTTGGCTCCAGCGCAGGCTCCCAAGCCAAGACTGATCTTCTTTCTAAGGCACCGGCGATCAAATGAAAGAGAACTTCGAATCCGCTCTTGAAGCCATCCTCCACCACGAGGGCGGCTATGTGAACCATCCGGCTGATCCCGGCGGCATGACCAACCTTGGCGTCACTAAGCGCGTCTGGGAAGAATGGGTCGGCCATGAGGTAGACGAGAAAACCATGCGGGCGCTGACCCCTGAAGTTGTTGGCCCCATGTACAAGGCCAAGTACTGGGACAAGATCAAGGGAGACGACCTGCCGACCGGGGTGGACTACATCGTGTTTGATGCCGCGATTAACTCCGGGCCGGGACGTGCCGCCAAGTGGCTTCAGCAAACCGTGGGCGCGATTCCAGACGGGATGATTGGCCCCGGCACGCTGGGCAAAGTGGCCGCTATGCCTGCGGAGGATATTGTGGAAAAATACCAGCAAACCCGCTTGGAGTTTCTGCAATCCCTGTCAACTTGGAACACCTTCGGTAAGGGGTGGGGTCGCCGGGTCCAAGAGGTCCAAGTCACTGCCGTCAAGATGGTCGATACGATGGCGTAAGGGGGCACAGTGCCACTACAAAAAATCCTCTTTAAGCCCGGAGTAAACCGGGAGAACACCCGCTACACCAACGAAGGCGGTTGGTATTCGTGCGACAAAGTGCGGTTCCGCCAAGGTACGCCGGAGAAGATTGGCGGCTGGGAACAGATTTCAAACAATACGTTCCAAGGCGTTTGCCGTTCTTTGTGGACGTGGGGCACTATCACCGCGCCTTCAATTGTTACCGGGGTCGGCACCAACCTCAAGTTCTACATTGCTCAAGGCGGTGGCTACAACGACATCACGCCCATGCGGGCCAACTCTGGAGCGCTCAGCAATCCGTTTGCCGCTACCACGGGTTCTACGACCATCACCGTTACGGACAATGGACACGGTTGCACCACGGGGGATTTCGTTACCTTCTCCGGCGCACGAGCACTTAGCTATCAGACCTTTACTCGCTCTACTGCCACCGACTTCATCCTGACTTCTGCTCTAGCGGCCAACACGCCGGTAATTTTGTCTGTCTCCGCTGGCGGCGCTTTGCCGACTGGCTTGACTGCTGGGGTGGTCTATTACATCCGTGTGGTGGCAGGCACCACAGTTCAATTTGCCAACGTGGTGGACGGCGCGGCTATCACTACGACTACGGCGGGTTCGGGGACATTCTCACTGGAGGTCAACCAAGGCATCACGGCAGCGGTTCTGAACCAGAACTTCCAAGTCACGGTCATCAACGCCAACACCTACACCATCACCTCCCCTGTTGCAGCTACGGCATACGATACTGGCGGTGGCGGCACCACGGTGTACGCCGTCTACGAAATCCCAGTGGGTAACGCGAATGTGTCCCCGTTCAGTGGCTGGGGTGCTGGCCCGTGGGGCTCCGGTGCATGGGGTTATGGTGAATCCTCGCTGCTAGGTATCCGTCTCTGGTATCAGAGTAACTTTGGCGAGGACCTTGTCTACGGCTACCGGGGCGGCCCACTCTACTACTGGAACGCTAAGCTGGGAACTTCAGCACTGCCGTTTACGGTGACGATTGCTTCTCCGGGCGTGTTTACATACACGGGCGCGGGGCTTGTGAACAACACAGCCGTCATCTTGCAGACCACCGGGGCGCTCCCCACCGGGCTCACTGCCGGTACTGTCTACTACGTGGTGAACTCCACGGGTATCACGTTTAACCTTGCTGCCACACCAAGTGGCGCAGCCATCAATACCTCTGGCACGCAGTCGGGTACGCACACAATTTCTGCTCGCGGTATTCCGGTCAGCAGTCTGGCGGGCGCGTTGGATGTGCCTACGGTGGTCAACAACATGACCGTGTCGGATGTCAGCCGGTTTGTGATCGCGTTTGGTTGCAACCCGATTGGCCAGACCGCGCTCGATCCCATGTTCATCCGCTGGTCCGCGCAGGAATCTGTGGTGGATTGGTCTCCGTCGGCTACCAACCAAGCGGGCGGTGTGCGCTTGTCGCACGGCTCTGAGATTCGCAGCTACGTCCAGACCCGTCAGGAAATCGTGGTGTTCACGGATGCGTCCGTCTATTCGCTGCAATACCTTGGCCCCCCGTATGTCTGGGGCGCTCAGCTTCTGGGCGACGGCATCTCTATCGCTGGGGTCAACACGCCAATATCCGCGTCAGGTGTTGTGTACTGGATGGGTGTGGACAAGTTCTACAAGTACGACGGTCGGGTTCAAACGCTGCGCTGCGACTTGCGGCAGCATGTCTTTGGCGACATCAACATCGACCAGCAGGATCAGTTCTTTGCCGGAACCAACGAGGGCTTCAACGAGGTCTGGTGGTTCTACTGCTCGGCGGGCTCAACTACTGTCGATAAGTACGTCGTCTATAACTACCTTGAAGACATCTGGTACTACGGCGATATGGCTAGGACAGCTTGGATCGACTCCGGCTTCAACCCCTACCCACTCGCTGCCACTTACAACTACAACCTTGTCTATCACGAGCTTGGTGTTGACGACAACGTGACCGGCACTCCGGTGGCTATTGACTCGTACATCACCTCGTCGGAATTCGACATCGGTGACGGTCACAATTTTGGCTACGTCTGGCGCTTGCTACCGGACATGACGTTCCGGGGGTCTTCCGCTGCCAACCCGCAGGTAACCATGACGCTGTTGCCCTTGCAAAACTCTGGCTCAGGATACAACAGCCCACCTTCTGTTGGCGGAACGGACAACGCCTCCGTGGTTCGCTCGGCGGTGGTCCCAGTGGAGCAGTACACCGGGCAGGTTCTGATCCGGGTGCGCGGACGGCAGATGTCGGTCAAGGTTCAGGGCAACCAAGTCGGCCTTCAGTGGCAGCTTGGCGCTCCTCGTATCGACATCAAACCTGATGGTCGTAGGTAAAAACCCTTATGGCCAAGCTAATTTCCCCCAAGGCTCCTAACCTGCCGCTGTCTCCGGGCATCCCGGACAGTCAGTATATGGAGCAACTGACCAATGCACAGCGTCTGTACTACAACCAGCTAGACACAACTAACGCTGCGCTGCTTGGGATTCGCGGGGGCAAGTGGTTGGAGTTCCCATACGGGGCGTTTTCCAGCGACCAAGACCAGACTGCCACGGCGAATACAGCTACGTTGATGACGCTCAATACCACGGACTTTGCAAGTGGAGTGTCGATTAGCTCTTCCAAGATCACGGTAGCTAACGCGGGTATATACAACTTGCAGTTCAGTACGCAGTTTCAGAACACAGACACGGCTTTTCAGGATGTATACATTTGGCTTCGTCAGAACGGTGTAGACATTCCCGGCTCGACCGGGTTTGTTTCGATCCCAAACAGACACGCTGGAACGGATGGACACTCGATTGTTGGTTGGAACTACTTTTTGAACATGGCCGTAAACGACTACGTGGAAATCTACTGGTCTGTCCCTAACGTCGCCGTGACCATTCAGCACCTTCCCGCTTCCGGCACACCCACCAAGCCGTCTACCCAGTCCGTGGTAGCCACGCTTTCGTTTGTTTCCAATCTGTCTACATGATAGACTTGTTTAAATCCCTTTCTGTGAGGCCCCAATGAGCCTGCAACTTGCCGCACAACATCTTGCATCCAAAGGTAGAGGGCCGGACACAACGCTGGTCCATATGGCACCGGGCGAAGTCCGTAGCCTTCAAGCGATTGCCAAGGCCCATGGTGGGTCACTGACTGTTAACCCGGATACTGGCCTGCCTGAAGCAGGCTTTTTGTCGTCTATCCTGCCCATGATTGCGGGTGTGGGGCTGACGGCAATGTCTGGTGGGGCGTTGTCTCCAGTCATGGCTGGCTTGCTGACCGGCGGTGTTACTGGTGTTGCAACCGGCAACCTTGGAAAAGGTTTGATGGCTGGCCTTGGCGCATATGGCGGAGCGGGGCTTGGTAGTGCATTGGCTGGCGCTGGTGCTCAAAATGCAATTCTCCAAGCAAACCCCGGTATGGCGGCCAGTGAAATTGCCAGAGCGTCCGTGGAACCGGGTTTTGTACAGCCTTCTATGACAGACAAGATGTTGGCCGGTGTAAAGGGCCTTGGCTCTGAAGCTGGCCGCGATGCATTCATGCAAAGTGTTGGCGGCGCAAAGGGTTTGTTTAAATCAGGCTATACCGCAGCACTGCCCATGATGCTGGCCCAGTCTGGAGAGACTGCTCGTCCTCCGTCTACCGCATCTAGCACCCCTTATTCTTCTGAGTACATCCCCGGGTACACGGGTGCAGGGCCAAGCCGGGACTCTAGTGAAAGCAGGTACTTCATGCCGCGCTTTAAACGTATGGCCGATGGCGGCGATACTGGCATGACAGGTCAGTCGGATGATTACTACCGCTACCTGATGGGTCTTGCTCCGGCTCCTCGTCCGTACACCCCGGAACCTGTTGCTCCCGCCGCGACTCAAGCTGATACTGCGCCGCTGACTGTCACTAATCCAATGGCTGCTCGTCGCTATGACACCTACTCTGACAGCATGAGTCCGGATGACCCCAACAACCCGCTGAATCCAAACGCTTGGGGGAACTTGACCCCAATACAACAGGCGGCTTTCTATGCGGCAAATCCGCCATATGCTGCCGCCACTCAAGCGTTGCAAAATTTCTGGGGCGCAACCACCTTGGGACAAATACAAGCCGCACTGGACCCCACTGGGGTGGGGAAGGCGCAGTCAATTGCTAACCCGGGACCGGGCGGGTATTTGTCTTTGTTAGACCATGCTATGTTAGGTATATCTCCCCCTGCCGGGCCCGGAAAAACACCGTCAAACCCGTCATTGACGGGCGGTCTCCTTAACTTCAGTGGTACACAAGCCCCTGCTCCTGTAGACATAGCAGTGCCCACAATCAGCAATGAGCAAGCCGCGCAGATGATGGCTGATGAGATCAATGCATCTTTGGGGATGACCCCGACAGCGCCCGCCCCGGCGCAAACACCCGACGTTGTAGTTGGCGGACCGATTGCTGGTGGAGTCCCAACAGGAACCAATATTGGCATGATTGACGCCAATATAGGAATTGATCCAAGTGGCATGGGTGGTATGGACCCGGGCCTTGCCGCTGCCGATGCCGCAATTGATGTTTCTGCCGATGCCGCCGCCGCTGACGGACAATACGCTCGTGGGGGTCTCTCTTCTCTCGCTGCCTTTGCTAACGGTGGTTACAACCTCGGCGACTACTCTGATGGTGGCCGACTCCTGCGTGGCCCCGGTGATGGTGTGAGCGATTCCATCCCTGCGTCTATTGCTGACAAGCGCCCCGCCCGTCTGGCCGATGGTGAGTTTGTGGTGCCTGCTCGCATCGTCTCTGAGTTGGGCAACGGCTCGACTGAGGCTGGCGCACGTAAGCTCTACGCCATGATGGATCGCGTTCAGAAGAACCGAGCAAAAACTACCGGCAAGGGCAAGGTGGCTGTAAACAGCCGCTCTGAGAAGTACTTGCCTGCATGAAGATAGACATCGTCCCTATCAGTAAGCTGCTAAGTGTCCTACCTACACTTGCACCTTATCTGGAAGAGTCTGCAAAGTGGACTCGGGGGCGTGCTATCCCGGAAGACATTTTTCGCTTTCTGCTCAATGGGCAGATGCTGCTGCTAGTCGTACATGATAAAGGTACGGTATACGGGCATGTGATCTGTGAAGTCAAGGCTTACCCTCAGTGCAAGATGCTGACTGTTCAGTATTGTTCTGGGAAGCCCCACCACATGCAATTTATTGAAGAGGAGATGTACGCGCTGCTAGATGACCTTGCCAGACAGGCTGGTGCAGTGGGCATTGAATTTGTTGGTCGCCCCGGGTGGGGGAAGTCGGCAAAGGCCCATGGATATGAAGTGCAGAGCGTTACATACCAGAAGTTTTTTGAGGTAACCAAATGATCATCCCGAGCAAGCACTGCGGTTACGGTGAAGGCGGTCGCCTCACATCCACTCGTCGGGTGTATGACAGCGGTGGCGGTGGCGGTACGCAGACGCAAATCACTGATCTGCCAGATTGGGCGAAGGGTTACGCTCAGAATTTGTTGAAAGATACCGCAGGCATCACGGACATCAACAAGAATCCGTACCAACAATACACAGGCCAGCGCACTGCACAATTTACACCGCTACAGCGGCAGGCATACGGCAATGCGTATGACATGGACGCAGGCCCTCAAGGGTTTGCCCAGAACATTGGTACGTACATGTCGCCGTACCAGCAGAACGTCATTG
>Ga0222712_10003971_pt1 | contig 15775 bp, 15 predicted proteins | sample C33_657DmetaG_FD_165043 | JGI IMG/M metagenome (GOLD analysis project Ga0222712, IMG submission 165043) | Estuarine water microbial communities from San Francisco Bay, California, United States - C33_657D | ecosystem: Environmental > Aquatic > Marine > Unclassified | place: USA: California... | reverse complement strand
GGGCTCGTCCAGCAAAATCATCGCCGGATCGATCATCAACACCCGCGCCAACTCCAACAGCTTTTGCTGCCCGCCCGAGAGCTGCCCGGCCAGCAAGGCAGCCTTGTCCGACAGGGCGCACCAGTCGAGCACGCTGCGCGCGCGCTCCTGTAACTCCCGTTCCTGGGCCCGCACCCGGCCTATGGCCCACCAATTGGCGTCAAAACGCTCACCGAGCTGGCCGCTGGGGGCCAGCAGCACGTTTTCGAGCACCGTCATGTTGGCAAAGGGGCGTGGCACCTGAAAGGTGCGTGCCAGGCCCCGGCGAAAGATCGCATGGGGCGAGAGCGTGTCGATGGCTTGGCCTTGAAAGAGGATGCGGCCCGAATCTCTTCTCTGGGCGCCGGCGATCAGGTCAAAGGTGGTGGTTTTGCCAGCGCCATTAGGCCCGATCAGCCCGGTCAGGCTGCCGCGCGCGACGGTGAAGTCGACATCATCGACCGCACGCAGCTGCCCAAAGGCCTTGCAAAGGCCCTTGAGTTCAAGAATCGGTTCGGAGGAAGACGGGGAGAGCAACGGAGATAACGCACCAGGGAGCGCTAAGGCTAAATTTCAAGGGTCTGAGCATAGCGACTGAGCCCCAGACCCTCATGCGTGTTTATCCTAGGCTTGGCCTGTCAATTGCTTTACACCGGGGCGCAAGAGCTCGCGTGTGGCCAGGCTCAAGGGCTGCTCGGCCTGGGCCAGTTCGTCGAGCACCACCGTGATGTGGTTGGCCTGCGCGACCTCCATGTGGCTGACCCTCGCCCCCTGGGCCCGCGCATGCTGCGCAAAGGCCTCGCTTTGCCGCAGGAACTCCGAGGTTTCGGCGCCACCGACAGCCACCAGCAAGGGCGCATTGAGCGACAGCGCTCGTTGGAGCGGGCTAAAGCGCTCGATCTCCTCGGCCGTCAAGTGCAGGCTGTCGTTCTGGAAAGACAGGGCCACCGGCGCCAGGTCAAACAGACCGCTGATGGCGACGCCACCGCACAGGCTGTCTGGCGGCAAGTCCAGGGCGGCCATCCAGGCCGTGTCCATCAATTCGGCCACCAGGTGCCCGCCGGCCGAATTGCCCGCGACTGCGATGTGCGCACGGTCTAGCCCCAAGGCATCGGCCTGGCGGTGCAGATGCCCCAGGGCCAGGCGGCAGGCCTGCACCACCTCCTGCATGCGCACCCTGGGGATGAGCGGATAGTCGATGACGGCCAGCGCCACGCCATGGTCCACAAAGGCGGGCGCCAAAAAAGAAAACTGGGCCGCTCGCATACTGCGCCAGAAACCGCCGTGGATGAACATCAGCACTGGCACCGGCCCCGCCGCGCCGGGCGGCAGGTATAAGTCCAAGGTGTGATCCTCGTCCGGCCCATAAGGGATGGCACGCTGGCAGGCATACCGTGCGCTGACCTGCTCGGCGGCCAGCGCACGGCGGCGCATCACTGCGTCAAGGTCCTTGATGGAGTCCAGGGTGAAAGGCATGCGCGCTCCTGTTTGCATCGATGGCCGCGGCGACCGGGCCGAGCAGCGAGGGTAGCCGATGACCGGCCGCTTTTGAGCTTTGTGGGAGCACCGCCCTCGGTGCGATGGGGCATCCGATCAAGCGCCGCATCGCCGCGAGGGCGCGGCTCCCACACCCACACCCATACCCAAACCGGCTTTTGAACTCTGTGAGTGGGAGCGCCGCCCCGGCGCGATGCGGCCTCAACCCAACACTGCTATCGCGATGGGGCATCCGATCAAGCGCCGCATCGCCGCGAGGGCGCGGCTCCCACACCCATACCCACACCCATACCGGCATTTGAACCCTGTGAGTGGGAGCGCCGCCCCGGCGCGATAGGGCGGCCCACCCAACACTGCTATCGTTGCGGCTACCGACCACCGCGAGAATGCGGCTAATTCCCATACCGCAAAACCAGGGCACACCATGAGCACCGAGCCGCGCACACTGATCCAAGCCTTGCGCACGATTGTTGGCACGGACCACCTCATCGAAGGCGATGACACCACACCCTATGTGACCGAATGGCGCGCGATGGGGCATCCGATCAAGCGCCGCATCGCCGCGAGGGCGCGGCTCCCACACCTAAACCAAGCCCGGCTTGTCGACAGTGCAATCGGCGATCGGGAAATGGGGGAGTGGGAGCGCCGCCCCGGCGCGATAGGGCGGCCCACCCAACACTGCTATCGTTGCGGCTACCGACCGCCGCGAGAATGCGGCTAATTCCCATACCGCAAAACCAGGGCACACCATGAGCACCGAGCCGCGCACACTGATCCAAGCCTTGCGCACGATTGTTGGCACGGACCACCTCATCGAAGGCGATGACACCACACCCTATGTGACCGAATGGCGCGGCCGTTTTCGGGGCGACGCGCTGTGCGTGGTCAAGCCGGCCGATCGGGACCAGGTCGCGGCCATCGTCAGCCTGTGCGTTCAGCACGGCGCGCCTGTGCTGCCGCAGGGCGGCAACACCAGCATGTGCGGCGGCTCGGTCCCCTACCCGGCCGAGCAAGCCCGGCCGCCGGTGATCATCAATCTTTCACGGCTGCGGCGCATCCGTCAGGTCGATGCGCTCAACAACTCCATCGAGGTCGACGCCGGCTGCACCGTGGCCGAGGTGCAGGCCGCCGCTGCTGCGGTCGACCGCTTGTACGCGGTGAGCTTTGGCGCTGAAGGCTCGGCCCAGATCGGCGGCTCGGTGGCCACCAATGCCGGCGGCACCGGCGTGCTGCGCTACGGCAATACCCGCGACAACGTGCTCGGCCTGGAAGTGGTACTGCCCGATGGCACTGTCTGGGAGGGCCTGCGTACCTTGCGCAAGGACAACACCGGTTACGACCTCAAGCAACTGTTCATCGGCGCCGAGGGCACCCTGGGCCTGATTACCGCGGTCACGCTCAAATTGCACCCCAGGCCGACCGCGCAGGCCATGGCCTGGGTGGCGCCGCGCAGCCTGGAGGACGCGCTGGCCCTGCTGGCGCTCACCCAAGGCCACTGCGGGGCGAGCCTCAATGCCTTTGAGATCCTCAACCACACCCAGCTCGAGCATGTGCTGACCCATGTGCCCGGTCTGCGCGCGCCGCTGACCCATCCCGCGCCCTGGAACCTGCTGATTGAGCTGAGCGACCGCAGCGACGATGCGCAGCTGCAGGCCAAGCTTGAACAGGTGCTGACGCAGGCGGGCGAGCTGATCACCGACGCGGCACTGGCCAGCAACCAAGCCCAGTGTGAGCAGTTCTGGCGCATCCGCAGCTCGGTCTCTGAGGGCAACAAGAAGTCGGGCATGAGCCTGGTCTTTGATGTGGCGGTACCGCTGGTGCGGGTGCCGCAATTCATCGCGCGGGCCGAGGCCGCGGTGCGCCTGTTGTGCCCAGAGGTCCGGGTGCCGGTGGTCGGCCATCTGGGCGACGGCAATATGCACCTGGTGATCGTGATCGGCTGGGCGCATTGGCAGAGCTTGAGCGACCCGCAAGCCTTGCTGCAGACCATGCGCGATGCGGTCTACGCCATCGTTGCCGACTTGGGCGGCACCTGGAGCGCCGAGCACGGCATAGGCCGCATGCTGCTCAAGGAGATGCAGCAGTACAAGAGCCCGGTCGAGTTAAACCTGATGCGCACCATCAAGACCACGCTGGATCCGCAGGGGCTGTTCAATCCGGGCAAGGTGCTGCCGGCTTGATGGGCTTGCGGCCGCCGGGTCCGTGCCGAGCCAGACCCCACCGGCCCTGATGGTCAGTCCAACGGGACGCGCTCGAGCGCATCGCGCACCCGCGCATCAGCGATGCGGGCGATCAGGCTTCGTCTTTGGCTGAAGTCGGTGGCCCGCAGGTCTGCGATGCCGTTTTCGGTGACGATGCAGTCAACGTCGCTTTGGGCGGTCGTGACATAGGCGCCTTCGAGCCGGGGGATGATGCGGCTGGTGGCAGACCGCCCGCTGGTCGCCGGCAGGGCGAGGATGGCCAGCCCACCGCTCGAGCGGCGGGCGGCCCTGAAGTAGTCGGGCTGGCCGCCGACCGTGCCCACATAGCGCGGGCCCAGAAACTCGGCGTTGACCTGACCATAAAGATCCACCTCGATCGCCGAGTTGATGGCCATGAAGGGCGAGCCGGGCACGCCTTGCACCAGCTGCGCAGGTGAGGCAAAACCGAGCACGCCGGTGGGCGAGAGCGTGTCATACAGATCCTGGCTGCCGACGGCCAGGGAAGCCAGGCAGGCCTCGGGGACCTCCGTGTCAAGGGCACCTGCGGCCAGCAGGTCCAGAAACCAGTCGCCGACCATCCCTGATCGCAGTTTGAGGCCCCGGTGATGGCTCAGGGCTTGCGCCACCGCCACGGCCAGGCCGCCGATGCCCAACTGCACCGTGGCTCCGTCCGGAATGAGGCGGACCACCTGAGCCGCGACCTGGCGATGAACCTCGGCTGGTGCCGATTCGATCTGCTGGGGCAGGGGCCTGTGGGTCTCGGCAGCGACCACCACCTGGCTGCTGTGGATGCGCGTGGCACAGCGAATGGCCGGGATGCTGTGGTTGACCTCCACCACCACCGCCCGCGCCGTCTTGACCGCGTCCCAGGCATAGTCGATGGCACAGGCCGGGCTGTGATAACCCTGCGCGTCGGCCGCTGAGACCTGCAGGAAAACCACGTCGGCCGGCAGTTTGCGCGCGGCCAGCAGCGCCGTCAGTTGCGACAGCGAGCAGGGCATCACCCGAGCCCGGCCGCGCTCCACCAGCGGGCCCAGCGTCCCCACGCCGCAATAGGTGGCCACGCTCAGCGCTTCGGGCACGTCCTGGGACCAGGCGGGATTGAGCGAGAGGCCGCAAAAGGCCTCCAGGCTGCTGATGCGTGGGGCCAATTCGAAGAGCGCTTGCACCAGGTCGGTCGGCTCGGCCGTGGCCTGACCGATCAGCACCTGATCGCCCGGGCGCAGTACCTCGGCCAGTACGGAAGTGATCATCAGAGATGCGCCGCGCAGCTCACTGACCCAGCGCCTTGAGTTGCAGGTGCTCGGGCAGGCGGCCGGCGATGGTCAGCGTCATGCTGGCGGTGCCGTGGCTGGTCTTGCCGTCCAACACCGCTTCGATGGCCACCGGCTGAATACGGTGCCAATGCTCCTTGTGGGTGCCGTCCGGGTAGACGATCTTGGACGGGTGGGAGACGTCCCAGACATCGGTCTCGAGGTGGTTTTCACCGCGCCAGGCGCCCAGGCCCTTGCCGTCGTCATAGCCGCCGCTGTAGCCCAGGCCTTGCATCGCAATGGCCGAACCGCGCGCCTCCACCGCGATGCGCAGCACCCGACCGTCGTCGAGCGTGGCGGCCACGCTGCACCGGCGAAAGCGCCGCGTGCCCTCGTGCAGCTCGACTTCCAACGCGATATTGGACGCATGCTGGAAGGCGCCGGTGTCCCGGTCGGTCACCACACCGGTGGTGTAGGGCGTGTCATCGCCACGGCCCTGGAACAACAAGTGGCCGCTGAGCGCGTCGGTCGAAAAGAACAGGAAGGACATCACATGGCCCTTGTCGGACAGCGGCACCTTGGGTCCGGTGACCGGCTCGGGCACGCCCATGCCGCGCCGCACGCCCCAGGAGTGGTCGCGGCAGGACCACCATTGCTGGATATCGACCCGCTGTGTCCCCGACTGCAGGAAGCCGCTTGCTTGGCCGATCTGGTCAAAGCGGCGATAGTCCTCGACGGTGCGTCCTTGCAGCCGGGTGTAGTGCGGATGCTCTTCGCGGGCCGGCTCCACACAGTCCCAGCGCAAGCTGCCCTGCCAGCCGTGGTCGCCCGGCTCAATGATGATCTCGAAGGACTTGAGCGGCTCGATCGGCCGGATGCGCACCGGCCCGCAAACGGTCTCGACGCTGCCATTGAGGGAACGAGAGGCGCGCAGGTTGTACTGCTTGCCATCGACCACCATCACCACGCCTGCATCGAGCACGTTCATGTTGCGGTAGGCGCCCATGGTCACCTGGATCGCCACCCGGCCATCGCCCGAGTAAATCGCAAACCAGTAGCGGTCAAAAAACCGCGGGTCGCTGGTCCAGACATGGTCGAAGGTGGTGGGCAGCTGGTGCCAGAGGGTGTCATCAAGAGGGGTCAGCATAGGGTCTATCGCTTCAGGGGACTTTGGTCAGGGAGACTTAAGAGGTGGTCGGTGCAGTCGGCACGTAACGCATCGGCATGCGCGAGGCCCGCTCGATCATGTGGCCTTTGATTTTGGCTTGCAGATCGGGCGCCAGAGCCTCGCCACAAACCGCCTGGGCCAGCAGCTCGCGCAAAGCCTGGTTGCGCTGCTCGAGCGCGGCGCTGTCGGTGGGTTCAGGCTCGCTGCGGGCCAGGGCCTGGACGATGGCCTCGACCAGCGGCGGTGGCAAGGCCGGGGCCAGCTCGGCCAGCAGCTTGGCACAAGCCTGGTTGTCGTGCTGCAAGAAAGCGGCTACCGCTGGAATCGCTTGATGGAGCATGCGCAAATTGGCGATCAGCCCCGCCAGGATGGTGCGCGCGTAAGGGTCAGCGACGGCGGGGGCCACCACCTCCTCCAGAATGCGGCAGGTGCCGTGCAGCTGCTCGTCGACGCTCGGTCTCATGCGGCCTCCATCATCTGGAACATCGGTCGGTACAGCCAGGTGGGCGTTTGAAACACGCGGTTGTAGCGACCAGCCACGAACTCATGGACGGCCGTCAGCTGTATCACCGCCAGCTTCCAGCAGGCCAGCACATTCCACCAGGACAGGACCCGCTCGCTCACGGTGCGGCCGGTGAGAGCCTGGTAGGCGTCGACGATCTGCCGGCGCTCCCAGTAGCCCGGGATCTGGTGCTCGCGTTTGCGCACCGGGTTGGTGACCCAGCCCAGGTCTTCCAGGGGGTCGCCCAGGTGGGCCGTTTCCCAGTCGAGCTTGGCGCTGATGCGCTGCCCCTCGATCAGTGCATTGCCCGGCTTGAAGTCGCCGTGCACCAAGGTAATGGTTTCGGTGACCGGCGCCTGCTGCTGTAGCCAGCTCAAGATCAGATCGAGTTCAGGATGCGGCTCGAGCCTGACACGTTGGTACTCGGCCTGCCAGTGCGCCAGCTCGGTGCGTGCTGGCGAGTGCTGCGGCAGACCCAGGCTGTGCTCGAGCCCGCGCGCGCGCCAATCGACGCGGTGAATGGCGGCCATCAATTCAATGAAGCCGCGCGCCAGAGCCAGGCGCTCGTCCAGCGGGCGACTGCCGTTGAGGACCATGTAGTCGCAGCTGCCGCTCACGCGCTCCATGACCACCGAAGGCGCGCCCAGAAACTGGCCCTGCGGATCCATCCAGTACACCCGCGGCGCCGGAACATCCGTGCCCTCCAGCGCCTTGAGTACCGCATACTCGCGCCCGCGCTCGGTGTTGAGCAGGGTGCCGCTGGCATCGCGCATGAGCATCAGTGGGTGCTTGTGGGCGCCGGCGGCATCGGTCCAGGTGGCATCGAGCGACCAGTTCTCGCGCGACAGTCCGCCGGCTGCGCGGACCAGCGACTGCAGACGGATGTCGCGCGCGCTCGGAATTTCATGCGTCATCAGGCGCTGCAGATCGGCCGCCACCTGCTCGGCGGGCGTGGCACTGCCCGAGGGGGCGCAGGTCGCAGGGCTTGGGGGATCGACGGACCGGTTCATGGGATGCACTCGTCAAGTTCGGGCGGCAGGGTGCAGCCCGGCGCAGCCGCAGGCGCCCAAAGGCCTGGGGCCAAGGCCAGACCCAGCTTGCACGACGGCCGGTAAAAATTCGAATTTTCGAAAAACATATCGTGGTTTTGGAAAATTCTAACCCGCCTCAGGCCGAGGGCATGAACCTGAGAGACAGCGGCCAGGCCGCTGTCAGCGCCAGACTTGGCCGGGCAGGCTCAGCCGCCGTGGCCGGCGCGCTGACGCAGCAGCTGGCCGGCCGCTGGCTGGCCCTGCGCCTGCGTGCCCAGGCGCTGCCCGTTGACAAAAACCGCTTCAACGCCGCTGGCCTGGCTGATCAGACGGTCTTGCCCGGCGGGTAAGTCATACACCCGTTGCAGCGCGCCGGCACCGATACGCTCAGGGTCGAAGACCACCAGATCAGCGGGCAGGCCCACGGCCACCCGCCCGCGGTCGTGCAAGCCGAAAACATCGGCCGGGTGAGACGTCAGCCGGCGCACCGCCTCCTCCAGGCTCAAGGCACCGCGCTCGCGCACCCAATGGCCTAGCAGATAGGTGGGGTGGCAAGCGTCGCACAGCTGGCTCATGTGCGCACCGCCGTCACCCAGACCCAGCACCACATGGGGGTCGGCCAGGATCTCGCGCACTTCGCTCTCGTCAAAATTGAGCAAGGCAATGCGCCAGCGCATTTGCAGGTCGCTGGCCAAGGCCAGGTCCAGCATCAAATCGACCGGATCGACCTGCCGCTCACGCGCCAGATCGACCAGCTTGCGTTCGAGCAAGCTGGTATCGGCGGCCCAGGAAATCGTCATCTCCTGAAACGAGGCCCTGCGGGTATCGCCTTCGGCCTCCTTGCCGGCAAACCAGGCGTCGTCTGGCCCGCGGCCAGCCACCTGGCGCTTGACGCGGGCGCGAAACGCCGGGTCGGCGTATACCGCCCGCCGCTGCGCCTCGTCGTCGGCCAGGCGCACCGGCTCGAAGGACGCCCAGGTGTCAAACACCACCGGGGAGCGAAAGTCGAATTCAAACTGTATCGGCCGGCAGGCCCCCTGCCCGTGGATGGGCAGACCCTGCTGGCGCTGCTGCGCGGCCCGCTCCAGGTGGGCGCGGTGCGAGCCTGGCCCGAGCGAGCCGGCCAGCAGCGAGGTCCACACCACAGGGCGGCCACTGGCGGCATGCAACTGCTCGTAGGCCTGCCACAGCGGGTCGCGCCCGACGTTGTAGTGAATCAGGCCATGGCCTGATTCACCAACCGCCCCGGCGAGCTCAAGCATTTCGTCAAAGGCGGCAAGCCGGCTGGGCACGGGCCGGCCCGCATAGCCCACATGCACCTTGGAGACCGAGGTGGCAAAGCCGACCGCGCCCGCGTCCATGGCCTGGCGCACCAGCGCCCGCATCTGCGCCACCTCTGGTGCGGTGGCAGCGCGCGTCGTCGCGTCGTCGCCCATCACCCACAGCCGTATCGGCGTGTGACCGACCATCACTGCCACATTGATGCCCAGGGCGGTGCGCTCAAGCACGTCCATGTACTCAGGAAAGCTCTGGAAGGGCCACTGGCTGCCCAGCCCCGCCTCCAGCGCGGACAGGCTCATGCCCTCGACGCGCTCGAGTGTGCGCAGGATCAGGTCGCGGTGCTCAGGGCGGGTCGGCGCGACGCCAAAGCCGCAATTGCCCAGCACCGCGGTGGTCACGCCGTGCCAGGGCGAGATGCTCAGCTCGGGGTCCCACAGCACCTGGGCGTCATAGTGGGTATGGATATCGACAAAGCCCGGTGCCACCACCAAGCCCTGCGCATCGACCGTCTGGCTTGCCGCACCGAGCCCCTCGCCCAGCGCCACCACCCGCCCGTCTTTGACGCCCACATCGGCCCTGCGCCCAGGGCTGCCGGTGCCGTCGATCAGAGTCCCGCCGACGATCTTCAAGTCGAAATCGCTCATGGCTTTACTCGACCTTCACGCCCGTGAACTCGATCATGCGCCGCCAGTAATCCAGATCGCCCTTCTGGCGCTCGGCCAGGGCATCCGGGCTGCTGCCGATCGGATCGAAGCCCAGGGTCTTCCAGCGCTCCATCGAGTCAGGGTGGCGCAAGGCCTTGTTGATTTCTGCCGACAGGCGCTCAGCAATCGGGCGCGGTGTGCGGGCCGGCGCAAAGACGCCATACCAGCCCTCGATCACGAAGTCCCTGAAGCCGGCCTCCACCATGGTCGGCAGATCCGGGGCCGCCGGCGAACGCTTGGCGCAGGTCTGGGCCAGCGCCCGCACCTTGCCAGAGCGCGCCAGGGGCAGGGAGGAGGGCAGGTTGTCGAACATGAAGCTCAGCCGGCCGGCCAGCAGGTCGGGCATGGCCGCGCCACTGCCCTTGTAGGGCACATGGGTGGCCTTGACGTTGCTGTTTCGCAGCAGCAGCTCGGCCGCCACATGCTGCGAGCTGCCGGCAGCGGCCGTGCCGTAGCTGGCTGCACCGGCCTGTCGGGCGATCCAGTCCACCAGCTCGCGCGCGTTGGTGGCCGGCACGCCCGGCGGCACGATCAGCGCCAGGCAGGAGGTGCCCACCAGCGTCAGGGGCTGGAAGTCGCGGATCGGGTCGAAGGCCATGTTGGGGAAAAAGATCAGGTTCGACGCGTGCGTGCTTTGCGTGCCAAAGACCAGGGTGTAGCCGTCGGCCGCAGCCCGGGCCACAAACTCCGAGCCGATGGCGCCCGAAGCGCCGGCCCGGTTCTCGACCGCCACCGCCTGCCCCAGCGACTCAGCCAGGCGGGCCGACAGCACCCGCGAAATCGCATCCGTCGGCCCGCCCGGGGCAAAAGGAACCACCCACCGGAGCGGCCGGTTGGGCCAGTCGGATTGGGCGCTCGCGCCAAAGGCAGTTAGCAACAGGCCAACAGTGGCCAGAGCGGATCGCATGAAATGGCGCATCGGATAATTTCCAAGTGTGGTCAATAGGGCCGCCAAGGGCCGACGGGGCTGCAGTATTTCACCTTCGGTGCGCCGCCGATCTTGGGAATACCCTGATGGGTACACGCTCCAGCCCTGCGCCATGTGGCCGAGCTCATGGCTAACAAACTGGGGTGGAGCTTCCACAACTATCTATTTTTATCTGGAAAAAGATAAAAAGAGGTCATCGCATGATCGCCTGTCACCGCACAAGGCTGGCGCAACAACTGGTGCAGGCTTTGCAGGGTAAAGCGCTGCTGGGCGATGCGCACAACGGCCTGTTCCTGGCCGCGCCGCGCCGTACCGGCAAAAGCACGTTTTTGCAGGGTGATCTGGCGCCCGCGCTGCCAAAAAGGCCGGCGTGAAAAGCGTCAAGGTGGCTGGCGCACTGGATATTGACACCGGCAAGATCGGTCAAATCGACGGGCTGACCCTGGTGGATGCCTTGCGCAGCCTGCAACAGGCCGCGGGCCGGCCGGTGGCGCTGATCGTCGACGAGGCTCAGCACGCCCTGACCAGCGAGGCCGGTGAGGTGGCCATGCACATGACCCGTCCCGCCATGAGCGGCTATCGCCTTGTACCGGCTGTCGATTTCAACATTCGCCACACCCGAATTCAATTTTTCACAAACCGTCCATTTTCATAAGCCACTGTTTTTAAATGGCTTTTTCGAAATTTTCAAAGATATCATGGGAGCCGCTTCAAGAAGCTGACCCGCCATGCCCCAGTTCTTGCACCACGACCTGCGTCTGTTGAACCCCCGGTTCGACTCACCGCTGCTCGACGTGCTGACCGACTTGGAGCACCTGCGCCGGCTTGAAATCCGGGGCAGCACGCCGCCCATGGTGTTTCTGCAGCTCAAGCAGGTTTTTCATTTCCTGGAGAGCCTGGCCTCGGCCCGCATCGAGGGCAACCACACCACCCTGGCCGACTATGTGGAGGCCAAGCTTGCACCTGCGTCGACGGACACCGACGCGCTGCGGGAAATCGACAACATCGAGGCCGCCATGCGCCAGGTGGAGTCCGCCATCGAGCCCGGTGCACCGTTCAGCGAGCACCTGCTGCCAGGCCTGCACGCCATCGCGGTACACCAGCTGGAGCGCGAGGGTGACCGCACCCCGGGCAGCTACCGCACGGGGCCGGTGCGCATAGCCCAAGCCGAACACCTGCCGCCCGATGCGGTGCAAGTGCCTGGCTACATGGCCGAGCTGGTGGCCTTCATCAACCAGTCTGATCCGCCCAAATATGACCTCATGAAGGTGGCGCTGGCCCACCACCGCTTTGCCTGGGTGCACCCTTTTAGCAACGGCAACGGGCGCGTGGTGCGCCTGCTCACCTACGCCATGCTCATCAAGTACGGCTTTCAGGTCAGCGCGGCGGGTCGCCTGCTCAACCCTGCCGCCGTGTTCTGTGCCGACCGATACCGGTACTACGCCATGCTGTCGCAGGCCGATTCGGGTGAGCCGGCACAGTTGGAACATTGGTGCACCTATGTGCTCACCGGGGTTCGCGACGAGCTGGAAAAGGTCAATCGCCTGGCCGACTACGCCTACCTGCAAAGCACCATCCTGCTGCCGGCCCTGGCCCATGCACGGGAGCGTCAGCTCATCACCGCGCAGGAGCAAGCCGTCCTGCAAGCCACTGTTCGTGCGGGCACGGTCAAGGCCGGCGAACTCGAAGCGGCGATGCCGGGTTTGAACGCTGGCCAGAGGACCTACCAGATCCGCAAGCTGGTGGAAGGCGGTCTGTTGCAGCCCGTCAGAGAAGGTGCCCGGCAGTACACCTTGGGCTTCAGGCACAACATGCTTCTGCGTGGCGTGGTCAAAGCGTTGGCGGATCAGGGCTTTGTGCCCGCGGCCCTGGCAGATGCGCCCCCATGAGCAGCATTGATAAACCCGAGCGCGCCACCCAGAACCGGGTGATCGCGCTGTTCACCGAACAGCTGGGTTACCGCTTCCTGGGCGACTGGGTGAACCGCGAAGGCAACCACTGCATTGAAGAAGGGCTGCTGTCGGCCCACCTGGTGGGCCAGGGCTACAGCCCTGCACACATTAGCGCGGCGCTTTACAAGCTGCGCTCTGAAGCCCTGCTGCACGGGCGCACGCTCTACGCTGCCAACCAGGCTGTGTATCAATTGCTGCGCTATGGGGTGTCGGTGCGCGTCGAGGCCGGGGCAGACACGGAGACGGTGCACCTGGTGAACTGGGAGCAGCCTGCGAACAACGACTTTGCCATTGCCGAGGAGGTGACGCTCAAGGGCGGCCATGAGCGCCGGCCAGACATCGTGCTGTACCTCAATGGCATCGCCGTGGGTGTGCTGGAGCTCAAAAACAGCCGCGTGGGCCTGGGTGAGTGCATACGCCAGTGCCTGTCGAACCAGCAGCCGCAATTCAACGACTGGTTCTTCAGCACCGTTCAGCTGGTGATGGCGGGCAACGATTCCGAGGGCCTGCGCTACGGCAGCATCGAGACACAGGAGAAGTACTTCCTAAGCTGGAAAGAAGACGAGGCCGACAACACCGGCTACAAGCTCGACAAATACCTGGCCAAGCTGTGCAGCAAGGCCCGCTTGGTGGAGTTGGTGTACGACTTCCTGATGCATGAGCTGCTCCATTTGCTGGAGCCGACTCACAACGAACGCTTTGCGGCCTTGATGGACCTGTACTTGCCGCATTGGCAGCACCTGAGAAAGCAACTGAACCAGTTGCCGCTCAGACATGAGCACTGGACTTATTGATCCGTCAAACGCACACCTTGCTTTTGTTCTCCAGCAATACAGAGATGGGACCGGGCTCCCGAGTCAGGCAGGCTCAGTCTTAGATTTGTGATCAGCTACTCCCCCACCACCCAACTCCCACTCTTGCCCCCGTGCTTTTCCAGCACCTTGACGTCGGTAATGAGCATGCCGCGGTCCATGGCCTTGCACATGTCGTAGACGGTCAGCAGGGCCACTTGTACGGCCGTCAGGGCTTCCATTTCCACGCCGGTGGGGCCCACGGTTTCGACGGTGGCTTGGCAGTTCACGGCGCTGGCGCCTGCGTCGGTCTGGAATTCGACCGCCACCCGGGTCAGGGCCAGCGGGTGGCACAGGGGGATGAGTTCGCTGGTTTTTTTGGCGGCCATGATGCCGGCGATGCGGGCCACGCCCAGCACATCGCCTTTGCGGGCGGTGCCTTGCTCGATCACTGCCAAGGTTGCGGCCTGCATGCGGATGCGGCCAGCGGCCACCGCCACCCGGTGGGTGGACGCCTTGGCCGCCACGTCGACCATATGGGCTTGGCCTTGTGCGTCAAAATGGGTGAGGCCGCTGGAGGAGCTCATCGAAACGATTCCTTTACAAAGACCTGCGATCATAAGATGCACCTCCCGCAAGCCGCGCTCCAGAGACTGATGTGACCCTAAGCCGCTCTTCCTTCAAGCCCCGCTGGCGCGCCGGCCTGGCCGCCTTGCTGATGGCCTTGCACAGCACGCTGGCCCCGGCGCAACCGGGCGGCGTGCCGCAGGGCTTGCCGGCCTTGGGCGATGGGGTGGATCTGTCGATCGCCAGCGAAAGGCGTCTGGGCGACCGCATCGCCCGCGGCATCTACCGCGATCCGGACTTGGTCGACGACGCGGTGCTGGGCGACTATTTGCAAGCGGTCTGGCAGCCGCTGGTGAAAGCGGCACGTTTGCGCGGCGATCTGAGCGCTGAATTGCAGGAGCGTTTTGCTTGGGAGCTGTTTCTGGTGCGCGACCGCAGCGTCAACGCGTTTGCGCTGCCCGGCGGTTACCTGGGCGTGCACACCGGGCTGATTGCGGCGGTAGGCTCGTCCGACGAGTTGGCGGCGGTCATGGGCCACGAGCTCAGCCATGTGACGCAGCGCCACATCGCCCGCATGCTGACCCAGCAGCAAAACCAGACGCCCTGGCTGGTCGCCGCCATGATTTTGGGCGTGCTGGCCGCCGGCCGCAGCACCAACGCGGCCAATGCGGCTCTGGTCGGCGGGCAGGCGGTGGCTATGCAGGGCCAGCTCAATTTTTCACGCGACATGGAGCGCGAGGCCGACCGGGTGGGCTTTGGCGTGATGACCGAAGCCGGTTTCAGCGCCGAGGGCGCCAGCGCCATGTTTGAGAAGCTGCAGCAGGCCAACCGCTTCAACGACAACGGCTCCTTCCCCTATTTGCGCTCGCACCCGCTGACCACCGAGCGCATTGCCGATGCCCGCACCCGCACCCAAGCCCAGTCAGCCCCGGCCGCACGCCCCGGCAACCTGCCCAGCGCCGCCTGGCACGCCATGATGGCCGGCCGCGCGCGGGTGCTCAGCGAGTCCGGACCGGACGCCATGGTGGCCCAGTTGCAGCAAGCGCGCAGGCTCCCAGCTTCTGCGAGCCGGGAGCAAAGTCTGTCGGTGCTCTATGCCGCAGCCCTGGCCGCCGCACGCCTGCGCGAGGCCGCCGACGCCCGGGAACTGGTGGCCAGGGTGATGAGCTTGGCCGGTGGTGGGCCTCAGATTGGGCAGGCTGCCCGCTTGTTGGCCATCGAAGTCGAAACCCTGCTGGGCGATGCCAGCCGCGGCGCTGCGCTGGTCAGTTGGAGCGCCACCCCTTCGCGTGCGGAGCTGATGACGCAGGGCCGAGCCCTGCTGCTGGCCGGGCGCGCGGCCGAGCTCAGCGAGCGCCTGCAAAGCTGGGTCAGCCTGTACCCGCGCGATGCCACCGCCTGGGCATTGCTGGCGCAGGCGCGCCAGCAGCAGGGTCAGTTGCTGCAGTCGGTGCGCGCCGATGCCGAGAGCCGGGCGGTGCAGTTCGACTACCAGGGCGCGGTCGACCGGCTCAAGGCGGCGCAGGACCTGCTTCGGCAAAGCACCACCGGGCTTGCGGGTACGAATCTGCATATCGAGGCCTCGATCATCGACACCCGAGCCCGCCAGTTTCAAGCGCAGCTGCGCGAGCAGGCTTTGCAGGACCGCAGCAACCGCTGAGCCGCGCAAGGCGCTCGTCCATGAGGATGGGAGCGCCGCCCCGGCGCGATAAGGCCTTCAAACAAGCCCTGCGCTTGAACCAAGGCTGCATCGCTGCGAGGGCGCAGCTCCCACAGGCTTCGTTTGAGGCCTGCTCACATGGTGAGGGAAGCTTTGTTCCAGGCCTGCTCAGGGGGTGAGGGAAGCTTTGTTCCAGGCCTGCTCAGGGGGTGAGGGAGGTTT
>Ga0222712_10003969_pt1 | contig 15778 bp, 13 predicted proteins | sample C33_657DmetaG_FD_165043 | JGI IMG/M metagenome (GOLD analysis project Ga0222712, IMG submission 165043) | Estuarine water microbial communities from San Francisco Bay, California, United States - C33_657D | ecosystem: Environmental > Aquatic > Marine > Unclassified | place: USA: California... | reverse complement strand
ACGGCTCGTCGATTGACGACTCGACGACGGTCGTCCATCACGCGCCAGTCGTCGTCGATTGACGATTCACGACTCGACGACGGTCGTCCATCACGCGCCAGTCGTCGTCGATTGACGATTCACGACTCGACGACAACCGTCCATCACGCGCCAGAAGTCGTCGTCGCTCGTCGATCGACGGCGCGAACGCGCGAACGACGGCGCGCGCGCGACGTCGATGCGATGGAACCGTTTCGATGGATGCATCGAACGCGCGCGGAGGTGGGCGAAAACTTCGGCGCGCGACGCGAGACGAGGCGACGTGAATGAATGAATGGAATGAATGAAAGAATGAAGGAATGACTGAAGGATTGGGACGCGACGCGCGAGCGAGCGAGCGAACGACGCGCGCGCTGACGATGGCGATTTCGACGCACACAGGGCACGAACGATGTTGTGTTGAAAATGTTACGCGATGCGACGTCGGCGATGCTCGCGCTGAACGCGCGCGGGTTATCGTACGAGGAGTTGTATCGCGCGGCGTACGATTTAGTGCTCGAGAAACGAGGGGACGACGTCTATCACATGATTGACGATTGTCTGACGGATCATTTGTGCTTGCACGTGGCGAGTAAGATTGCGGATGTCGTGGATGAGGTGGAGTTTCTTTCGGATTTACAGGAGCGTTTCGCGCGACATCGCGAGGCGGCGCAGATGCTGGCGGATGTGTACGCTTATCTCGACCGCGCGCACTTGAAGCGGCGTCAGATGCAGCAGCCACAAACGCGAGTGTTATTCGTCAAAGAGATGGCGATGCAGCGTTGGAAGGAGTGTGTGATACAAAACCCGCGCATTCGGCGCAGAATGAGCAAGTGCCTATCGGAGTTGGTTAGACGTGAACGCGAAAAAGGTGTCGCCGTGAATCGCGACGTGTTGCGCAAGGTGACGTTGATGTTGTTCGAGCTCGGTGAAGAATTCTACGTCGAAGAGTTTGAAACGCAAATGCTGGTGGATACAAAATCTTTCTACAAGGCGGTTGCCGAGAAGCGTATCGCGAGCGACGATTGTCCAACCTACCTGAAGATGGTTGAGACGCAGCTCGAGGCTGAAAAGGATCGCGGCGCGGCGTACATGGAAAAGCGCTCGCACGAGCCATTGTTTATCGCGACCAGAGACATGCTCTTAAAGCTCGTCTCACACACGCTGCTGCATGATTATGCGAGCGGAATGAAGGCGATGTTACGAGGGAATCAAATTGAACACCTGAGTCGCCTGTACAGGCTCTTCTTGACGCTTGACGCCCTCGAGGGCATGCCAGAGGTATTTTTCAATCACCTCAAGGAGGTCGGGAAGTCACTAGCGATGAATGAGAACTCGACGCATTTCATTGAGGATCTTTTTGCATTCAAGGAGAAATACGACGCAATCTTGACAAAGGCGTTCGATGGCAACCGTCTTCTTGAGTCGCAGTGCAATCAAGCGTACCAATTCGTGGCCAACGTGAATCCGCGAGCGGCTGAATATTTGTCGCTATACTTGGATCAAATCATGCGAAAGCCTAGTAAAGAGATGACTGGTGATGATTTGGATGTCGTCTTTAACAAAACCATGGGTTTATTCCGTCTATTTCACGAGAAGGATGTGTTTGAAACGTACTACCGCCGACACCTGTCCAAACGGCTTTTGAACAAGAGATCGGCGAGCGACGACAGCGAGCGCGCGTTCATATCGAAGCTAAGGGACGATTGCGGGCTGACGTATACAGTGAAGCTCGAGAGCATGTTTCATGACATGCTCAACTCTGGTGATTTAACGAGGACATTTGGTACGAATTACCCTGACTTGTTGGACGTGAATGTTTCCGTGTTGACCACTGGTTCGTGGCCATTAAGGGAGCACACCACTCCTGTAGTCTTGCCTTCTGTGTGCGAACAAGTGTGCAAAAAGTTTGATGAATTTTATCTCTCGCAGCACAGTGGACGCAAGCTCACTTGGCAGCCAAATATGGGGACCGCCGAACTCAAAGTGACGTTCCCGAGCGGTGAGTATGAAATCACAGTCTCCACGCTTCACATGTGTGTTCTGATGCTCTTTAACACTCATGCCGAGTTAACGACAAAGAACATCGCTGATATGACTGGTATGAAGCTGGACGATCTCACATTGAGTCTTCAAGCGCTCGCTTGCGTGAAAGGTAAGAACATCCTCATAAAGTCACCGGCATCAAAGGATGTTTCTATGGGAGACGTGTTTAGCATCAACGATAGCTTCTCTTCGAAATCGCATGCGGTCAAAATCTCTTCGATCTCGCAGAAAAAAGAGACAGAAGGGGAGACGGCGGCGACGAGGCACAAAATTGCGGACGATCGCAAACCACAGATCGAAGCTACAATTGTACGAATCATGAAGGCGCGCAAGCGACTCGACCACAACAGCATCGTCATTGAAGTAACTGCCCAGATGCGCAATCGATTTTTGCCCTCTCCGGCGGACATCAAAAAGCACATCGAAAACCTAATCGAACGTGAATTCATAGAACGAGATCCGACCGATCGCAAAATGTATAAGTATCTCGCTTAGAGCGAGAGGTTGTTGTCATACAGTAAATCTCTTGATAAATAAATTCAACACCCAGCGCTAACAATACTACTCAACGAAACGTGCGATCACGGACTGTCATCATTTGATTTCTTTTCACCCCTGAATTCGGTGACGTCATCGTAATCTCGAAACGTTGCTTCTAAAGCTTTGCGCAGAACGTTGTTATTTCTCACATTCAACTGATTGCTCACGCCGCCGAGCTCCTTCGCTACTTCCAACCGACATGCCATGATTCGTTCACACACATCGCGCGGGGAAACTTTTCTTCCCTTACGCAGCGCTTCTTCTTCCTCTCTTGGTCCCGGAACGCTCGACCTTCGCGGGTCCACGACGCGCGTCAGAGGCGTCGCGGCCAAACGCGACAGATAATCATCCATGTCAGTCTCTGAGGTGATTGGATTTTCGACCAAGTAAGAGTGCAAATACATGTGCACCTCGCCGTTCGTTTCCTGTAAATAATGAAGGGTGTTTTTTATCGCCTGAACGGTGATCAAGTCCACGAATCGACGCTCAGTTTGGGTGTAGAAAGGACTGCGATTGTAGTCTTCAACGTAATCCGGGTCACGCTTCGCTTTTAGCCGAGGAAAGCGTCGCGCGCACCGGTGCTGGACGTCGATGCAAGATGTCCTGGCTCGCTCTCTCGCGTGGGAGGCTATGCTCGACAGCGCGGGCGCCGTGAGCATCTCACGGTGCGCGTGGTTCTGGTGAGCGTAGCGTCGTCGTTCGCGCCGTTTTTCAAACACGAGGGGGCTATTCGTCGAGCCGAGCAGTGCGGAATTAATGGCATGAGAGCGATGTTTAACAACACTATCACATAGGTGAGCTGCTAAGCTCGGTTACGCGCGCCGAACATCCACGGCGCACGATTTATTCATCTTTTCCGCCTCCAAACATCTAGTTTCAAATCCGAGAGCAAACATGCTTACGCCGCCGCCTTCTTGGCAATCGACGACGCGCGACGCTTGGCGAGAGACTCGCTGCGGCGCTCGCGTTGCTCGCGAAGGCGCAACGCAAGAAGCTTACCGTATTCGGCGGCTTCAGCCTTGGACGAGGCTTGCTTGGCCTTCTTTAACGCAACTCGTGCATTCTTGCGCTTGAGCACGAGCGGGGTAACGAGACGTTGGATCTTCGGCGCCTTGGACTTCTTCTTGCCAGTCTTGGATTCGAACTCACGGCGGTAGGTATTCACGTATTGACGAACATCATCTTCCTTGGTCAACGCGAAAAGCTTACGAATCTTACTCGCACGCTTCGGACCACGCATGCGCGGGATTTCAGTGTCGGTCAAGCCCGGGATATCCTTGTCGCCTTGCTTGACAATTATCAAGTTAAGCACCGCAATCTCTTGGGAGACGATGCAACCACGGCACGCCTTGCGTCTACGTTCACCCTTGCGACGACCATGCGCGCGGAAACCACTTTGACCCTTAGACATGAGCAAGAAGATGCGTTGGTTCGTCATCACACCTTGCTTCATGCCGAAGCCTTGCTTGTCGTTACCGCCCATGATCTTGAACACGTAACCCTTGTATTCCTATCATTAGAAAACGCGCGATATCGTCAGTACGTCGTTCGCACATGCGCGCACGTCGCATTCACGCCACGAAACGCAACCGAGCGCTCGTCGGGCTGTGCTCAACCGCTCGCGCGAGGCGAAACCTCAGGCAAGCCCTAAGTACCCCGCGAGTCGAGCGTGGGCTCGCAGCCGTCTTCCCCCCTCGCGCGACCACGTGCGCGCGCGGTCGCCGACGAAACCACTCGCAAATAAACGCGCGCATCGAACGAACGCAGAGGCACGTACGTCACCGAGTTCATCGCCCTCGACTTCAGCCGAGATGCGCTTGTCATAGAACAAACGCAACTTGTTGTCGTCGTTGATCTCAATCTTCTTCTGAGCACCCGTCGTCGGGTTCGCGATGTTGAGCTGCGAGCGAAACGAAACCAAACGTAACCAAACGTCAGCGATTTCACGCGCGAGACGTCGAGCGAGCGCTGATCGCGCCACCATCGCGCGCATTCCCATTCGTCTCTCTCGCGCGCCGATCGCGTAGGGTTTTCATCACCGCCCCGCGCCAATCGCGCGCGCGCGCTTCGCTCGCGCCACCGTCGCGCGCGCGTCGCTCGACATCGCGCGAATCACCGACGTCCGCGCTCTCGCGCGCGACTTCCATCGACGTACCTTCATGGTGACCCCCGAACGACGATTTAAGAGGCCGCGTACGCGTCGTCGCGCGCGTCTTCACGCGATCGACGCGCGCGCGTCCCGCGCGCGCGGTCGCTCGCGAGATGTTTCGTTTTTTCAGAATTTCAAAATAAAATTCTCGAATTTCGAAATGGACGAACGCCCACGACGACGGGCCGCGCGCGCGCGCGCGCGTTGAAAGAAATCCCGGACGCGTGGACGCTCGTGTCGCACTGAAGCGCGCGAACGCCCATCACGGCGTGCCGTCGTCGTCGCCCTCGACTCGACGCGCGCGTGTCCCGCGCACCGACGTCAGATATCGCCCTGTACGTACTGCATGTCCGAGTTTCGTAAACGTCTTCAAGCGACGCGCCGTCGCGCATTCGCATTTCGTCGTCGTCGTCCGTTTCGCATCGCCATTCGCGGACGTCGGCGACGTCGGTCGTCGCTCGACGACGAGTCGAGCGCGCGAAAGGCGCCGCGCGCGCGAGCGCGCGATGTCGCGTGCGTCTCGCGCGCGCGCGGCGTCGACGTCGGGGCATTCGCCGTTCGATGACCCGAGCGACGCGGACGCGGGCGTCGACGACGCGGAGCGCGCGCTCGCGCCGCTCGCGGACACTCAGGGAAACGAGCGCGCATCGCGCGCGAGCGATGACGAAGAACTCCTTCGCGAGCTCTACACACGTTGGCCAGGGCGACGGCGAGCGATAGAGGCGCTGATAAATGCGTTAGGGGACGCGCGGGACGATCATCCACCCATGTACGTGCACGGACCGCCGGTGACGGGGAAAACGCGCATCGTTCGAGACGTGTTGCGGGCGAGCGGACGAACACACGCGTACGTTTCTTGCGCGACGGATAACTCGCCAAAGTTGTTGTATGAGGCCGTGGTAGAGGAGCTGAGGGAGAAGTTGATCGAGAGTTCGAAGGAGTTGCGCGAGGCGAGCGCGGAGCAGAGGAAAAAGGCGCTTCGGTGCGATAGATTTAGCGATTTGGTGGAGATTTTGAGGGCGTATTTGCCCAGCGAGGCGAGCGCGTTGGCAACGTACATAGTCGTTGATGGCGCGCAGCGGTTGTTGCAATGGCGAGGAGAGCCCGTTCTGAACGCGCTTTTGCACCTCGCAGAGTTGAGTTGTCGTAAAGTGATTGTGATTTTTATCGGCGAGCAAGGATGGGATACGTTTTGCTCGTCTGCGGGGACGACGCCTTACGAAGGGGTGTATTTTCCAGCGTACACGAGCGCTGAGTTGCGGTATATATTACTACAAGAGCGTCCGGCGTCGGCTGACGAAGGAATTTACAGCGCATTCTTGGGCACCATGTTGTCTACATTTACGGCGACGTGTCGAAATTTACACGAGCTGCGGGCGACTTTGGAACCGCTGTGGGCGCAGTACATCAAGCCGTATGAAGAGGCCAAGGCGAAGGGTGCGCCGCTTCCAGAGCCACGATCGTTGTACGCCACACTGAATACAAACAAGAAGGTTGCGTCGGCGAATAATGGAACACCCGCAGAGCCCGCTCGCCGCGAGCGGCCGAACGTTCATACGGGCTTGACCGTACCTCTGAGTCCGGCGGCGTTGGCGTTAGGCCGGGGTGAGTGGCCCGTACCGCACGATACCCTGGGGAGCGGCGCTGGTGGACGTTTAGATTTTGAAATCCCGCGTCTGACCAAGTTCCTGCTCGTCGCCGCTTACATGTGTTCGCACAACTCCGAAGACGTCGACAAGCGTTTGTTTGGAGGTCAGATAGAAGGTCACATCGCAGTCCGTCATCGAAAGGATAGAACCGCCGCCGATCGAGAGCGTGATCGTGCCGCTGAAGCAGCCGTCGAAGGCAGACGCGTCTTCAAGCTCGAACGACTCATCGCGTGCTTTCATTTCATCACTCGTCAGGCCTACGACGAAGACGGCGCTGAAGTCGCTGATCTCGAAGAAGAGCTCTTGAGTGCGGATGTATTCATGCAAATATCGAGCATGACCCAGCTCGGGATGCTGTCAATCAATCGCGGAAGCGCGATGGAAGGCGGGCTATACCAATGCAACATCTCGCGAGACCTCGCGACGAAACTCGCGCAAAACCTCGGCGTGAACCTCAACGCCTACCTCAAATACGTCTAGACGTGTGACATCATTCTCTTTCCCTTTCTTTTCCTTCTTCTTTCGTCTTTTTTCATCCCTTTCGTTCGCGCACTCATCAAACGCGTCGCATTCGCGTGGCCCGCGTACTCAACCCCCGCGCCGCCTATCGTCCGCGTCCGACGCGCGCGGCGCGCGCCCAACACCCACCCCCCAACGTCGTCGTCGTCCTTCGCATTCGCCCTCGCGTCACTTCGCGCTCGACGCTCGTTCGCATCGCGCGCGACCGAACGTTCGTCTGACGTCAAAAACAGTGAGCATGCCGAAGAAAACGCGCGGCGCGCGCGTCGACGCCGACGTCGAGGCGAGCACGCCGCTCGTGCGCGCGACGGAGGATGAGACGCCCGCGCGCGCGTCGACGACGAACAAAGTTGCGCTCGGGTGCGCGTTCATCGTCGCCGTCGTCGCCGGCGTCGCGTTCGCACGCTCGCGTTTCGTCGAACCGATGTTATCGGTGTCGGCGAACAAGCCGTTGCTCGACCGTGTGAGCGAGATTTGCGCCGGGGAGAACGCGTGGCGGTGCGGCGGCCCGGATGCGGTGATGAACCCGTCGCTCGCCGGGGAGCTCTGTTTGTCGACGATCAAGAAAATGACCCTCGGTTCACCGCACGGCGATGCGTTGATCACACCGGATGAGTGCGTGACGCAAGACACGTGGAGAGTGAAGCGATCGCCGGACAACGCCGCCCCGGTGTGCATGTACGGCGTCGCGAACGATATGTGTATTGAAGTCTTGATGGTTCAGGAGGAAGAGTTACGTGAACTTAAGAAAGTTCAAGGGGTTGAACGATAGCGCCAAGGTCACGCGATGGTATCGTTCTATCTCACCTTAGCTTTCGGTTGAGGAACCCTAGTCTGTATTACAACAACCGTATTTTGTTCAAAACCGCGGTCGTCGCGGTTTGTCCCAACGAGCCACGCGCGAGCGCCGAGCTACCTCACTCGTCCGCACGACGTCCAGGGATTTCTATACACCGCGAGTATTCGCGGTAATTATCGATTAAACTATCGGTAATATCTTCGTTTATCCCTCCGCACGCCTCACGCGCGCGCGCACGCCGCTGACATTCCTCGCCGACTCTGGCAAGCTTTTGGTGTCTGTTCTCATCCCGGTCGCGTTCGCGCTCACCATGTCCCAAGACTCGTTCGGCGACGACGATCAAGACGACGCGCGGGACAGAGCGAACGTTTTTACATCTCCCGAACGCGCGAACGCGCCGCTGCGGGCGCCGTCGACGCCGTATGGTACGTCGTATGATCCTGGGGGATTTCTTGGAATGTCAACCGACTCGCCTCGGACGCCGCCGCGAGCTGGCTCGCGAGAAGGCGCGCCGCCGAGAGCGACGGCAGCGGCGTACGACGCGATTCCCATGGCGACAATTTTACCACAGTCGCCGATTGGGGCGCAATACGGCGGAGGTTTGCACGCACCGAGTGCGCACGCAACGAGTTACGGAGGAGCGTACGCGAGCGGGACGTACGCTTCGTATCAATCGGCCGCGAGCGTTACGCAGGCGCACGCCGCGACGAGCGCGACGTACCAAGCGCCAAGAGTCGATCGCTCTGCAGCTGATGCACTGGTGAATGACATGTTTTCTTCTTTGAACCTTGGATCTCCGTCGACGCCGTCGTCGACGGCGTCGCGTAGCGGCGGCTATTTCGCGACGACGCCGCCGCGAAGCCCAATTTACGGCGGTAGCGGCATCATGAGCGTTGGTTATGAGCACCGCGAACGAGAAGATAGCGCGCGCGTGAGTTCTACTTCCCCTGTTTCTTACGGCGCTCAATCACCCAAGGCGCAGCACTCGTTGTACAAGACGGAATTGTGCAGGTCGTGGGAAGAATCTGGTGCCTGTCGATACGGTCACAAATGTCAATTTGCGCACGGTCGCGATGAGCTTCGACCAGTGTTGCGCCACCCCAAGTACAAAACCGAGGTATGCCGAACGTTTGCGCAGCAAGGCGCGTGTCCTTATGGCAGCCGATGCCGCTTCATTCACTATCGCGATGCCGCGTCGGCGCAATCCGCGCTCGGCGCGCTCGTCTCTGGCGTCAACGTCTCCGATTGGGGTGATTTCCTCGGCACTCCCGCGCCGCTTGATCCCCGACCACATCTCTCTTCATTCTCGCCGGTATCTTCTCCGAGCACGGCATCTCCGACAGAACCCATGCGTTCGACAACCGAAGATGAGCGCACGGCTGTGGATGAAGCCGGCTACGAAACGCCTCGCGACGACGACGACGTCGTCCGTCGTCGTCGCGTCGATTCCATCCTTCTCGACCGGGACATCGAAGAACATCGCGACCGTGCGCTCGGCGACGCATCGTCGGAGTCCGACGTGGACGATCTTCGACGGTTACCCGTGTTTTCAACCATCGCGGCGTCCCCTGAGCGCGTATTCCAGGATTAACATCCGCGAATTTCATTCCGAGCGCGTCGCGAACGAAACGCGCGCGCGCGTCCCATCGTTTTCCATCGGGGCGTCGTGTCCCTGTAGGTCCCATTCTTTCCCATTTTATCTGCTCGCGTTTTCGTGCATAGAATACGAGTACGCACACACTCCCGTACTTTGTAACACGTACACCTTTCACACACCCACGACGATGTTCGGCATAAAAACAAAACCCGACCGTCGTCGACGACGGTCGACGCGTTCGACGACGTTCGACGTTCGACGATCGACGATCGACGATCGGTTGGCGACGCACCGCGTCGCACGCGACGAGGCGGCGGTGAGGAGACGAAAAGTAATTTTTTTCTTTCGCACGCATTCGAGCGTTCATTCGTCGACGATCGCGAAAGCGAGGCGCAAGGCGAGATTCGGTGGAGAACGCGCGCGCGATCGATCTGGAATGCCCGTCGAATCGTCCATCGATCGTGACCGCGAAGCGCGCGCACGCGACGTCGCGTTCGCATGCGAACGCATTGGAAAGGATGAAAGGAAAAACGAAACGTCGAAAACTCGCGAGCGCGAACGCGAAAAGGGGATGGCGGCGGTGATGGAGGTGAAAGATGAGGGCGCGCGCGCGGGGGATGACGACGGGCGCGCGAGAGATTGGCCGACGACGCCCGATCGCGGCGGCGTTTCCGGTGCGCGCGCGACGATGTCGTCTTCAACGTCGTCTTTAACGACGTCGCGAGAGGATGACAGGGGAAAGGGCGATGAAGCGGACGCGCGCGCGTCGACGGCGAGCGAAGACCGGAATGAGGATATGGAATCGTTTTTGGATGAGTCGTTGTTCGACGCGTTGCTCCCGCCGGGGGCGTTCGATGTCGAACCGTTTTTGGAAGGGTTCTTCGCGAGCGATGACGACGATGCGATGGCGGAGTGCGTGGTCCCGGAGTTGTCGGGGAACGACCGGGGGGCGACGGTTGGAGACGGCGCTCGGCGGGGGGTGAGAGGGGAGATTTTGACGTCGCCGGCGACGACGGCGGCGGAGCAAGAAACGGAGGAGGAGCGCAAGATGAGATTAGCGAGGAATAAAGAGAGCGCGCAGAATAGTCGGGCGCGTAAGCGCGAGTATGTGCGTGATTTGGAGAAGCGCGCACGCACGTTGGAGGCGCAGAACGGTGAGCTTCAGGCACTGGTTATGCATCTGTCAAATGAGAACCACGCGCTGCGTATGGGGCTGAGTCACATGCCCTCGGCGATGTCCCCTTACATGATGCCTATGTATTCTCCCGCGATGCTGCCAGCGCCAAAGTTGCCGTTACCGCCGATGAGCGCATCCTTGTCGGCTTTGCCTTTGCCGCACCCCGTCGAGCTTCAAAACACACAAGCAGTACACGCGCCGAAGAGACGCAAACAGACGGTGGTGAGCGCCGCAACGGCTCTCGCGCTCGGCACACTCGGCGTTGTTGCTTTAGTGAGTCCGCAAACGTCGTCACACGGTCGTTCAGCGGCGGTTCTACAAACAAGCAGCGTCAGTCGTCGACGGCTTTTAGCGATTTCTGGACGAGAGATGCTGACAGAAGACCACTCAACCATGCTCGGGGTAAACATCACCTCTTTGCGCGAAGAAGTTACTGCGTACGCAGAGCGCACGTACGCTTTGCCAGATAAGGCGACGGTGAGCGGGGTCGCACTTTGGGATGATGTCACATCCGATGGACGAGCCGTCGACGTGCTCCCTGGTGCCGATGTGAACGATCCATGGTTCAGCGCATTCAAAGCCGCAGGGATGACGCACGTCGACCTTCTGAGTCGCGTAATGTGCAGCGAGATGTTCAAATTCAGGCCAGCGGATACCGCCGATGCCGTTCAGGCGAAGATGACCGACATCTGGGAGCCGCAAGGAGAGAAGTACGAATTGAAGCAAGCAGTCTCACACGCTATCCCCATGCTGAGTGGCAAAGAAAACGCTTCGGACTTCCCGAGCTCGAACGAAATAGACTCCAATGCCGTAGTGAGCGTACTTCTACCGCCGCCAACAAAGTCGACGGCGGGCGTGATGCAACAGCTGAACAAAGTATTTGTCGTTACGTTCAACAAACGCACGACTGATTACACCACGTATTCATGCCTGATGCCTCAGCCAGCGCATCACGTGTAGTGTGAAGCAGTTCGTGTACAAACGTTAACTTTAGTTATGAAACGAATGTAATATTGGCATTGAAAACTTAGAAACTCTAACAAATCGAACTGGAGGAACACAATTTAGTGTTCTGGATGATGTTCCGTCTCAAAATCGAGGTGCACGAAAGCGCGCTCGACCTCATCGAGTCTTTCGATTCGATTTTGTAATTCTTCGCCAATATCATGCGCGAGACGCAAGGGCATGTCTTCTTCGAGAACGATATCCACTTCTACGAAATACTTGGGACCAAAAGTGTACGCTCGAATAGTGTCGATGAGCACTATGTCTGGGTGGTGATTCCACGCCAAATACGTGAGCTGCGCCAAAAATTCTGGCGGGGCGCTCATACCGACCATCGACTTGACATTTTCCAATGCGGTTGAACCCCAGTTATACATGATATAGAGCGCAAGTAACATCGCACCAACTGGATCGACCCAATAATACAACCTATCCCCGAGGATCGCCGCGGTTAAACCGATGGAGTTTGTCAAAACGTCGTTTCGGTGATCTTGCGCATACGCCTGTACTGCAGGCGATTTGCTTGTGCGACAGAACAAATACAAGAAAAATTTCAGAACGATGACGCCTATCATAATTCCGATCATCAACATCAAATGTTCCAAATGATGCGTGTGCGCTGGTCCAAGAAGCTGCCTGACAGCTTCGATGAGAATTTGGAATCCAAACGTCCCCATGATGCAGCTAAAGACGATGATCCCCAGCGGTTGCATCCGGCTTTTTCCGATCGGATACAAGTACTTGTCTGAATTCCGCATACTCTTATCCGTCATGAACAAAATCAAACCGCTCACTAAGTCCAAAACGCTATCCAACGCGCTCGTGATTATACTCAACGAGCCGCTGCTGATTGCCGCCACCAGTTTCACCGCTAGCAGCGCTACGTTTGAATAAAACGACAATCTCATAGCTAATTGCGCGTGTTTTTCATCCGCTTCTTCCTCCGCCGTCTTTCCTCTCGCCTCTTCGTCGCTCTTCCCGCTCGTGCGCTCGAGAAACTCCTCCATCTCTTGAAACTGTTCCACGAGCTGGTTTTGTTTCTTGTAATACCCTGCCACCTGTTTCGCCTCCGCCGCGCCGTGTCGCGCCCCTCGTCGTCGCAGCTTCGTCGTGCCGTTTACCGTCGTCACGGTCACCGTGTTTCCTTCCACGGAGACGTTCGGTGCGATCGGCTCGGTGCCGCGCGCGGCGATGCGCGTGCTGAGCTCGGCGGCGTCGATGCGCCAATCCTCGCGAGCTCTCGCGACGCTCTTCCCGCTCGCGCGAGTCGCACGCGAAGACGACGGGATATCGGGGGAAACGTCGTCGCGCTGACCATTGAGGGATTTCTTCGACATCAGGAAGGGAAGTGCGTCGCACACTGCCGCTGGGCACGGGCAAAATATTACAGCTGGAATATTTCGTCGCCGGCGCGAGTGGAGGCCGTCGCAAACGGCAACAACTCGGTATTATTAGAATTCTAAGAATATTGTTGTAAAGTACTGCGCTAAATAGGTGTCAACGTTGTATCTATATTTTCAGAATCGGCGTGGACGCGAGCGCTCACCACACGTGCTCCTTCTTCCACGACTTTTTACGCAGCCACTCGGTGGTGCCGGAGACCATCATCACCAGCACGAACGAGATGACCAATAAGATCGTAATCCATTTCGTCATAAATCGCTCGACTTTGAAGCAGCAAGATTTATTGACGTGCGCGGTACCGACTAGAACGTAGCGCGTGCCCGAGCGCACGTCTTCGGATGCGTGCCAAACGCGCGCTCCGTGCACGACGACACCTCCCACCTCCAAAGGTTTCTCTTTGTGATCCTCGAGATGGTGCACGCCACCGTGCGGGGCGCTGAACGATAACCCTCCAAACACGTTCCCACCGCCCTCGTACTCGCTCAGCTCGTTTAACGACGCGATGAAGCTCACGTGCTTGTGATCCTGGTGCTGCGACACCGACTTCATTCCGGCGTCGTACTTGACCACGTAAAATTCTTCATCCTCGAACATCAGGTGCCCATCGATCACGCACTGTTCGCGCGTCATCGAAATTATCTTCTCGTAGGCCCGCGCTATCTCCCTTTGCGTCTCCTGTGGTAATCTCAACGACGACACGAATCGCGACTCGAACCCATCGTCGCGTTCGCGCGTCCACCCACTTTTATTCCCCACCTCTTCCGCATGGTCGCGAATCCGTCGCGCCACGCTCGGCTCGATCACTCCTTCGTGCGCTTTCGGGGCGCAGATGAACCTCGGATCCGTTGGATGGATGCATTCGCACTTGCCGTTGTTCGCGCCGCGTACCGCGCGCGTCGCGCTCGCGATTCCCAGCGCCGCGACGACCGCGCTCAGGCCTTTGCATCTCGAGCGATTTCGTCGTGACTTCGGGTGTGCGACCATGCTCTTCGCGCCCTCGTCGCTCTCACCGTCGAAAATCCGCTCGAGTTGTGACGGTGGAACGTGGGCTGGAAAAAAAATATTCCATGGTGAATGCAGCGGCGAGCGGGAAGTGGATTCAAGCTGCGGATGGATTAGGACGACCGCGCGTAGATGTAAAATTATGTAAAATCACAGTGAAATTGTACAACAACAACGCATTCGACGGGGCGAAGCGGGCAAAACGTATGAAACAACTCAAAAGAAATCTGGCGGTGGACGTGGTCGCCCGTCGTAGCCCGGATTCGGAGGCATGCTCGGGAATCGAGGATCACCGCGCCCTCGTCCACGTCCACCCAGAGGGTTGATTGGATTGCGCAAGTCGGCATCGGGATCAGGGCGATACGGTAGTCCGCCGGGTTGAGGCGGAAACGGCGGTCCTCCGCCGGGCCAGCCGCCGCGAGGATCGGGCGCGTGTCCTGGGCCGAATCCGCCGCGCCCGTATCCGGGCGGATTCGGATTCAAACCACCAGGCCACAAATCATAATCGCCGCCGATGATTCCCGGGACGTGCCCTGGAAGATGTCCTGGATAGATGTCTCGTTGCGGATCGACGTACTCGCCGTAGCGCGGTAAACGCCCGGGCATTGGATGATACGATTCGGCGCGTAACTGCGCCTCGCGCTGCGCCGAACGTTCAATCGCGAGTCGATTGTACGCCGAGCGCAGCGGACTGTTGAGTTCTGATTGCTCGACGCCGAAATCTCGTCGCAGCAACGGGGCCCAGAATTCATCCCTCGAGCACAGCTCTCGCAGTTCTTTGCACGCGCACGCGCAGTACGCCAGTCCGTACGCGTCCATGCGACTGACGATCGCGCGCTTGATATCCGGCGGTAACGACATCAAATTTCCTCGCTCGAGCACCCCCGCCGCGTGCGCTTTCGCCGCGGCGAACAATTTCTTCACAAATCCATCGTTCACTTTCGCCCAAATCCTCCGTACCTCCTCCGCGGTGATCGAATCGCTCGCGCGCACGCCCGTCTCGACGTCCACCACGGTGGCGTACGCCGCCGACGCGTCCGCCTCCACGCTCGCGATCATCGACAGATTCCCCTCCACGGGCTGCGCGCGCATTGCGCACGATACTTGGTCGTACAGAACGTAGCGCGCCGAGAAGCACCCGCGCCGGGCGAAACCGTCGCTCAGGTCGAGTCGTCCGACGAGTCGCGCCCCTGACGCGAGCATGAACGCGTGCGCGGCGACGAACGCGATCTCACTTTTCGATGCTCCTCTGTTCGCAGCGTCGCGCACGATGGATGGAATCTCGCGCGCTGAATCGTTCGAATTCCGTGCCCGCGCTTCGACATCCGTCGCGCGCGCGTTCGCGTTCGCGTTCGCGTTCGCCTCACCGCGATCACTTCGATCACTTCGATCACCTCGATCACCCCGGTCGAGGGTGCAGATCAACAAATCTCCATCACTCACCCCTAACTCCTTGAGCGTCGCCCGTTCGTTCTCCATTCGACCTCGACCGAGGTCGTCGACGCCGTTCAGCGCGACGCGCGTCGCTCGCGCCTCCGTCCCTTTACCATCGAACGCCTCCGCGATGCGCTCTCGAACGCGCGCTAAATCGTCATCATCATCGATGTCGATCTTTACCGTGTGCTTGTCGATGCGCGCTCGCACGCGCATCGCCTCTGTGTGACGACTCCATCGATTATCATCATCGATTATCATCATCATCATCATCATCGTCATCATCATCATCATCATCATCATCATCTCATCTTCGCATCACTCGCCGTCCCTCGTCATGGCGCACGGCGCGCACGACCCGACGGCGATTAAACCCAACGAGTTCATCGAACGTCACGCCGCGAAGCGCGAGACGATCGAACGCACGTTTCGCGTCACT
>Ga0222712_10003968_pt1 | contig 15782 bp, 17 predicted proteins | sample C33_657DmetaG_FD_165043 | JGI IMG/M metagenome (GOLD analysis project Ga0222712, IMG submission 165043) | Estuarine water microbial communities from San Francisco Bay, California, United States - C33_657D | ecosystem: Environmental > Aquatic > Marine > Unclassified | place: USA: California... | reverse complement strand
GAAATTGGCTTAAAGCTTTTATACTTGGATTCTGCAACCTCCTATCTAATTGATGGCGTATATGAAAAATGGGGTTGGAAAAAGAGTGGGGAAATTCCAAACTTTGCAAAAAATCCCGATGGTTCCCTAGTTTCAACATGGTTTTTCTATAAATTATTAAATTAAAGGAGATAAACTACTTTCATGCGATCTGGATTTATGTTTTTCTGGGCAATACTGGTCTCTGCTTACATGATTATTTCCTATCGAAATAAGGTCAGAGCTGATAAGAATTTAGCCAAGGTAAATTGGGAAACTTATAAACTCAAGCTAAGTATGAGTTGGTGGACTGGATTCTTATGGGCTTCGGTAATTTTCACTATCTACTACTTAATCATTTCAGCAGGCCTAACTAAATAATCTACTCCTGCTCACTCCATCTTGGACTTGTGCTTTTTGGTGGATAAATTGGATCTTTAATCAAAACAATTCCAGGTGCGCTACTGACCGAGCGTTTGGCTAAAACCTCTGGTAGCTCGGCAAGATTAGATTGGATAAATTGGATACCAAAAGATTGAGCTAAAACCTGCCAATCAGGATTAAAGAGATTTACTCCGCGCTCTGGATGCTTCATAACTTGTTGATCAAAGCGCAACATTCCATAACCACCATCATCATGTAGCAAAATAGTTAATGGCAATTGTTCCTGGGCCACAGTTGCTAATTCACCCAAACCAAATGCAATTCCCCCGTCACCACAAACTACTAAGGTGGCAAAACCTGCTGCAGATGGACCAAGACTTGCTGGTAAGCCAAAACCTAATGTTCCCCAGCCAACTGGATAAGAAATTTGTCGCGCACGTTTAGCTTGAAGATAAACACCTGTCCAATATCCTGAGATTGCCATGTCGCAAACTATGTAATTTTCAGTAGGCCAACTCTGTTCAATTGCGCTAACAAATGCCATTCCCGCCTTGCCTTTATCGCTTGCGGAAATTCGTTTGCGTGCTTGGGAGGAAATTTCAGCAACATCGGTCCAACTACGCCTTGCTGGCAATGATTTAAGTGCGGTAATTACAGATGCGATATCTGATGTTTGTAATACTAGATTTGCTGAGATATTTCGCAAAGCATTCTTAGGATTAGCATCAACTAAAAGGATCTTATTTGGGAATTTGATGCTCCAATTTTTTGTATTCATTCCATCTAGTTGTGAGCCAAAAATCAGTAACGTTTCACACTCTGCCAATAACTGCTCAGCTTCAGATTCATGAATAGGAATATTTAAATAGTTCTTGCTCAAACTGCCCACGCCACGTCCTGCAAAAGAGGTAAAAATCGGTGCGCATAAATGATCAGCCAGAGATGCTATTTCACTACTGAAATTTGCTGCTCCCCCGCCTGCCCAAATTCCAATTTTATTAATTCCCGCAAGCAAATCTTTAGCCGATTCCAAATTAATCTCTCGATCTTTTTCTTGCGCAAGGTAGGTAGCAGCCCTGTCGCTTAACGCCGGAATTGCTTTAGTGAACTCTTGGTTTAATACATCAGAGGGAATACCGATGTAACCAACACCAGCAGGTGCTATTGATAGAAACTTCAGAAAATCCACAACAGTTGCCACCGCATCCTCTGCAGTTTTACAACTTTTTGCCAGAACTAAATCTTCATTTCCAATCTTTACTCGCTTCGCTAATGGAGTGAAAAGTGCACTTTGATCATCCATCTCATGCAAAATTCCCCTAGCGCCATCAGAGGATCGATTCTTGATCGGCGCTTCGGAAGAGATTAATAAAAGATGTGAACCCGATATTGCAGCCTCTCCAAATGCACCTAAAGTATTTGCAGCCCCTGGGCCGGTTGTAGTTATTGCAACGGATAATTTTCCAGTTGCTCTTGCCAAGCCATCTGCGGCATAAACACAGCTTTGTTCGTGGCGCACGCTTACTATATCGGGGCGATCTTTAGATAAGGCATTCCAAAAACCTAGGTTGTGGACGCCAGGTATACCGAAAGCTTTCTTTACGCCTTCATTCGCCAATAAATCTAAAATTACTGCGGCAACAGTCCGTGTTGAGCCTTCCATGTTCAAACCATATCGGCATTTTCCAATTTTGCTTATCTAGGAGAGAATTCCTCCATGTTCACATCAACTAATCCATCAAATACCAATGAAGTAATCGCAACAGTTCCAGAGGCCACGGCAACTGAAATTCTTGCAATTCTACGCACTGCAAAAAAGGCACAAAAAGGTTGGGCAAAACTTCCAGCCCCAACTCGTGGTCGAATAATTGCAAATGTTGGCCGGTTGGTTGAAAGTAATAAAGAGACGCTCGCCAAATTGATTACCAAAGAAATGGGAAAGGTTTACAGCGAAGCCTTAGGTGAAGTTCAAGAGGTGGTTGATACCTGCGATTTCTTCCTAGGTGAGGGTCGTCGTTTGTACGGACAGACTGTGCCAAGTGAAATGCAGAATAAGAATCTATTTACTTTCCGAATGCCTGTTGGAAATGTATTTGTTATTACAGCAGGAAATTTCCCAACGGCAGTTCCATCTTGGTACATAGTCCCAGCACTATTGTCTGGCAACTCAGTAGTTTGGAAACCATCAGAATTTACTCCAGCTGTTGCAAATGCTTTAACTGCAATTTTCCATGCTGGCGGGGTTCCTCAAGACATTTTGATGACAGTGGTTGCAGATGGAGGGCAAACATTTACAGCTCTAGAATCTGGTTTAAAAGAAGGTGTAATAAATAAGGTGGGATTCACTGGTTCTACTGAAGTTGGAAGAAAGATTGGCGCAAAAGCTGGTGAGTACATTCAAAGTGCCTGTCTTGAACTTGGTGGCAAGAATCCAATGGTTGTTATGCCGGATGCCAATATCGATCTTGCGCTTGATGGTGCATTGTTTGCAGGATTTGGTACTGCTGGTCAACGTTGTACGTCACTAGGAACGCTTTGGATTCATGACTCAATTTATGACACCGTGCTATCAAAATTTGCTGCGCTGGTTGAAAATGCTGCGGTTGGTGATCCCTTTAAAGATGTTTTGTTTGGTCCGATGATTAGTCAAAAATACCTGGATAATCACTTATCTCACCTGAAGATGGTGCAGAGCCACCATAAAGTTCTTGGATCCACCTCAACCGGTCAAATTACTGCTACTAATCCACGCAAGGGATTTGTTGGTGATCCAGACAAAGGAATCTTTGCTCATCCTGTCATTGTTGCTGGAATTACTAAAAATGATGAGCTTTACTCAACTGAAACTTTTGGCCCCCTTGTAACCGTTGGAAAATTCTCAACACTAGATGAGGCGATAGAACTTGCTAATGGTCATGGTTATGGCCTTTCTTCTGCGATCTACACAAATGATCCACAAAATGTTTGGAGATTTAGAGAAGGAATCTCTGCCGGTATGGTTTCTATCAATAATTCAACATCTGGTGCTGAGGCACATCTACCTTTTGGTGGTAACGGATTAAGTGGTAATGGATCACGCCAAAGTGGCATTTGGGTGCTTGATCAATTCACAAGATGGCAATCCATGAATTGGGATTGGTCTAACAAATTGCAGAAAGCCCAAATGGATCTAATTGAAATTAAGCATGATCCAAATTTCGTTCTAAAGATCTAATAATGGCTCTGCCTGACCAAGTAGATGTAGTAATTGTTGGTGGTGGTGTTATGGGCGCCTCTGCAGCTTTCCATTTAGCAGAAGCCGGGGTTTCAGTTCTACTCTGTGAGAAAAACGAGTTAGCAAGCGGATCAACCTCAAAAGCTGCCGGAGGCGTACGCGCCAACTTCTCAGATGAATTCAATGTTGCCTTAGGCGCTAGATCGTTGGATCTCTTTGCTGACTTTAAATCTCGGCCAGGTTATGAGATTGATCTTCATCGCTCAGGTTATCTATTCGCACTAACTAAGCAAGCGGATGTTGATCTTTTTGAAAAATCTACCAAAATTCATAATCAATTTAATGTTGAATCAAGAATGCTCACTCCAGGCGAGGCTGGAAAGATCTCACCTTTATTAAATACATCTGATTTATTGGCAGCCTCATTTACCCCAAATGACGGTCATTGCACTCCAGAATCTGTAGTTCTTGGATATGCAGGTGGAGCTAAAAAACTTGGCGCTACCGTTTTAACAAATACGGAAGTAACTGGAATTAAATTAAATGGGGATGAAATCACCTCAGTAACTACCTCCGCTGGCGAAATTAAAACAGGTACCGTTATAAATTGTGCAGGAGCGTGGTCGCCACAGATAGGCTCAATGGTTGGATTAGATTTACCAGTCACGCCATACAAACGCGAGTTGGTGATTACTGAAGCTTTGGGTGAATCTTTCGCAGATTTACCGGCAAATATGCCAATGACAATTGATTACTCAACCTCCTTGTATTGGCACCGCGAAGGCAAAGGTTTGTTAATGGGTTTTTCCGATAAATCTACTGAATCTGGTTTTGATTTAAAAAGAGATCCACAATTCTTAGAAAAATTAGGTGCAATAGCTGCTACTCGCGCCCCAAGACTTATGGATCTAGGAATTGGTAAAGGGTGGGCGGGACTGTATGAGGTTACACCTGACCATAATGCAATTTTGGGTGAGTTTAAAAAGGTTTCAAGATTTTTTTATGCAACTGGTTTTAGTGGTCATGGTTTCTTGCAGGGGCCAGCAATTGGCGAGATCTTGCGAGATCTCTACTTAGGCAAACAACCATTTGTAAAAATTGGTCAATTAAGTGCAGAGCGATTCCTAACCGCCGGTCAGTTAAGACCTGAATACAACATTGTCTAATGATGAGATTAATCACCATATATGGGTTAATTTCTATTAAAACTTCCAACTTAAGAAAAGCGATCGATACAATTTGGCTATGAACAAGCCAGCTGCGAGCCCAATTCATCCCTTGGTATTGATGCAGGTTGAGTCGCGCTTGAGCGAAGAACAAAAAGCAATTCAAAACGTTGTGCGAGAGTTTGCAGCAAAAGAGTTAAAACCAAATATCGCAACTTGGTATGAAGAGGGACAACTTCCAGCCCGTGATTTAGCCAAAGCACTAGGTGGAATCGGTGTGCTTGGTATGCATTTAAAGAATTATGGCTGCGCTGGAACTGATGCAATGTCTTATGGACTTGCTTGTCTTGAATTAGAAGCGGTTGATTCCGGACTTAGATCTTTAGTATCTGTGCAAGGCTCACTTGCAATGTTTGCTATTTATAAATTTGGTAGCGAATCTCAAAAGCAAGAGTGGTTACCAAAAATGGCAAAAGGAGAAGCGATCGGTTGCTTTGGTCTTACCGAAGCTGATCACGGTTCCAATCCTTCTGGGATGGCTACCTTTGCAAAAAAAGATGGATCTGACTGGATTATAAATGGTTCAAAAATGTGGATCACAAATGGCAGTGTTGCCGATGTTGCAATAATTTGGGCACAAACAGATGAAGGCATCAGAGGATTTTGCGTGCCAACCAAAACTGCCGGCCTGGTAATTAATCCAATTAAACACAAACTCTCTTTAAGAGCATCGATAACCTCTGAGTTAGTTTTTAATGAGATGCGTGTTCCAGATTCTTATCGTCTGCCTGAGGCGACGAGTTTGCGCGCTCCGCTTCTATGTTTAGCGGAGGCTAGATATGGAATTATTTTTGGCACAGTTGGTGCAGCTCGAGACTGCTTTGAAGTTTCTCTTGCTTATGCCACTACCCGTGAACAATTTGATGGTCCGATTTCCAAGCATCAACTTACACAAGCTAAATTTGCTGATATGGCCACCAAAATAACAACTTCGATGTTGCTTGCTTACCACTTGGCTGATTTAAAAGATGCTGAAAAAATTATTCCAGAGCAGATCAGCATGGGTAAGTTTCACAACGTTAATGCAGCACTTGAAATTGCTCGAAGTGCTAGATCGATTCTTGGCGGTGCAGGTATTACATCTGAGTACTCAATTTTTAGACACATGAGCAATCTGGAGACCGTCTTAACATACGAAGGCACTCATGAGATCCACATGTTGGTGCTTGGTCAAGCACTTACTGGTATTGCAGCCTTTAGATAATTAATTTAGCTTTTTCAGTAATTCATTCATCATCTCAATCTCTGCCGATTGAGTTTTGACAATTGATTCACCGAATTTCTTAATTTCAGAATTAGCGCTATTACTAATCATATTGACCATTTGAATTGCACCCTGATGATGTTCAATCATTCCACTTAAAAATAATTTTTCAAAAGTTTTCCCTGAACTTTTTGCCAATATTTCAAGATCTTCACCTGAAAGCATTCCACCCATTCCATCCATGGAATGGCCTGGATCTTCACTAAATCCGGAATCTGCAAGCCAGTTTTTCATCTGCATTATCTCCGGATTTTGAGCAGTCTTAATTTGTTTTGCTAAATCTAAAATTTGAGGGGTTTTAGAAATCTTTAAAGCTAAATCTGACATGACGATGGCTTGTTCATGATGAGGAATCATCATCTGTAAAAACATCGCGTCAGATCCAGTGATATCACCACCTGAAGATGAATGATGCATCCCACCCATTTTGTTTGTCCTATGGTTGCCTTCACGATCAAAAATCTCTTTGGCGCCAATCAGAAAAAGTGCGCCAATCAGTACGCCAATAATTGTGAGCAAAATGCCGGTTTTTTTATCAATATTAATTTGCATCAAATCCTCCTGATACACCAAGGTACTCTTTTAATCTGTGAATATCGATAAATAATTCTAAGCATCAAAGTGATTTAGATAACCACAGTGAGTTAATCAACCAAATCTTTGTGCATCAAATCAATATTACGCCCTGGCTTGGTAAGGGTTTCTAGGTACTTGTACCCACGTTTTGCATAAAATTTTCGCTCTCCTTCTGTCCATAAATAGAGCTCCTTAATTTCGTAACTAACGGCCTTACTTTCGACCAGTTTTAACACCTCGCTACCAACCCCCGTACCCCTTAAATCTTCTCGCACAATAAATGCTGCAACCCAGGGTTTAAATTTTCTAAACTCCTCCAAATCATCAAAATCACAAAGTGCAATAGATGCCACCACCTCTTTCACATCGTTGATTTTACGAATAGCCATAAAGAGCAATTCTTGGTCAATACCATTGGGATCCCAATTTTGATAGTCGGAAGATTTAGATCTTTGATAAAAATCTAGCCAATCCTGAGATGAGAACTCCTCTTTGCCCTGCCCCCATAGATCTATGCTCCAGCTCAGCGGTTGATGTGCAAACTCCCAAGCTTGCGATACTGGAATTAATTTAATATCAGAATGCATTAAGAATTTAGTAGATCTAATGCTTGGTTAAGTATTTCCTGTCTATAGCTTTGAATGAGAGAAATATGTCCATGTCCGGAGACAAAATTCAATTTTGCTGTTGAAATGTGTTTGGCTAGCCAATTGCTATGTTCTCTTGGAACCATGAAATCATCATCTCCTTGCCAAACTAAGACTGGCTTAGAAATTTTACTTAGCTCAAATCCAAATGCTTGAACGAAAGCCAAATCATCATCAAGCCAACCGTAGTAGCTAACTGACAAGGCTCGTCTGAGTGCTGTGGCGTCCGCTTCTGCAACTTTAGGTGTCAAAGCTTTCTTGTCAGCATCTCCGATTAGTCCACCAAAAGATGTAATCAAATCTGCACCTGTGACATTTTTAAAAGCTGGAGAGTTTTTAATCATCCACTCTTCAATCGCAGATTCACCTGCTAATGCAGCTCCAAACTCCTCGTGATTTTCAGGTCCCATGCCTGCCAAGAAATCTAGATCATCATTTCCCCATTCGCCCACACCGGCCAAGGTAATGGCACCAACATTTTTTGGGTGCCTAGTCATATTTAATGCATGTGGCCCACCGCCCGACCATCCAATTGAAACAAATTTTTCGATACCAAAATGTTCAAGTAATTCAGAGTTATTATCAATATCAGATGCAACATTACGGCCACGACGTCTACTACTGAAGCCATAACCAGGTCTACTGGCAGCAATAGCTCTTACTGTTGAGATTCCAGATACCCAAGAGGACCAAACAGTGCAATCGCCCGGTGTGCCATGATGAAAAAGTATTGCTGATTTGCTTTCTACATTATTGGCGAGGAAATCGTAATCTCTGCCATCCTTTAACTTAAATATTGAGTTAGCCAATCAGTTCACCACACATTTTGTCGAAGGCCAGAGTATGGGCATCAACATCTGCAGCAGTTGTATCTGGTGAAATTAAAGCCATATTATGAAATGGAGTTATTAAAAACCCATCATTTAGCATTCTTAAATGGATGAACTGCTCCAATTCAAAATCACCAGCATCAGCAGCCTCCCTGCCATTTTTTGGTGCGTTAGCACTAAACATGTACTCCGCCCTTGCCCCTAATCGATTGACGCTCCATGGAAGATTGTATTTTCTAATAACTTTTTCAACACCATCTGCCCACCTAGTACCTAATTTGATCATCTTTTCAAAGTTTTCTTCGGTTAAAACCTTTGTAAGGGTGGATTTCATTGCGGCAAGTGAAAGTGCATTTGCAGCCAATGTACCACCGATACCACCGGTATCAATTACCTCTAATTCAACTTGGGATTTGATTGCTTGCGCAATCTCAGTGCTCATACCAAATGCTCCCGTAGGGAAACCGCCACCGATTGCTTTGCCTATGGTTAGAAAATCTGGTTTTAATCCAAGTTGTGCGGTCATTCCACCAGGACCAACTGAAATTGTATGAGTTTCATCAATAATTAATTTAGCGCCAAACTCTTTTGCCAGATTCTCAACACCTTTTAAATAGCCATCGACCGGCAACACTATCCCAACATTGGTCATTGCCGGCTCCATTAAAATTGCAGCAACATCATTTTTTTGTAGTGCATTTTGCATTGCATCTAAATCATTAAACGGTACTACTCGAGTTGTTTTATCTAATTCAACTGGGGCTCCGATATTGCCCTCTCTGGAAACAGTTTTTCCAGAGGAATCTAGAGTTGCAAAGGTTTCATCCACACTTCCGTGATAGCACCGATCTATCACTATAATTTTGGATTTTTTAGTAATCAATCTGGAGTAGCGAATCACATGGCGATTTGCATCTGTTGCTGAAACTGTAAATTGCCAAAGCGGGACTCCAAATCTTTTAGCCAATTCAGTTGAGACAGCTACTGCATCCTTTGTTGGCAGCATTGCTGACAACCCTCGACCAACTTGCTCTCTTATTGCAGAAACAGTCGCCTCAGGTGAATGGCCAGTCATTGATCCGGTATCACCTAAACAAAAATCAATATATGTATTGCCATCTACATCAACAAAACCTGCGCCCTTTGCTTCCTCCACAAATACTGGGTAAGCACCAGGCCATTTAGACATCCATGACATAGGAACGCCATTAGGCATTGAATCCTTGGCTTTGGCAAATAATTCACCACTTTTTTTATGTGAGGCTAAAAAGCGTTGATCCTCTACCTTGCGCAAAGCCACAAGTTTGGTGCGATTAATCATGGTCAAAACTTAATGGTTAGCAAGCAAGAAACCCACTTACATAACAGGAAGTGCGGCTAAAGCAGCCTCAAAATCCCTCTCATTAATCGCTGAATCAGCCATATTGCCATTCAAAAATGCATCGTAGGCAGCAAGATCAAAGTGTCCGTGACCGCATAGTGCGGTCAAAATTACCTTTTCTTCACAACTTTCCCTCGCCTTTAATGCCTCTGCAATGGCAACTGCAATTGCATGTGTTGGTTCAGGTGTTGGAACAATTCATTCAGTTCTTGCGAATTGAACAGCTGCTGCAAAGCACTCTTTTTGACCAACGCTTTCTGAAGTCATCATTCCTAACTCATAGATATGTGAAATGAGTGGTGCCATACCGTGATAACGAAGACCACCAGCATGAATTGGATCTGGAATGAAATCATCACCCAAGGTGTGCACCTTCATCAGTGGTGTCATACCCGCAGTATCACCGAAGTCAGCAGTTATTTCGGGTAAGGCTAGGGGCTTTGGTCAATCGGTGGCAGGTCGTTTAAAGACACTTTTTTTTATAAGTATTAAGCGGTAATAAAGATGGTTAATATCCCCTTATGGCAATTGCAAAATACTCACTCACCGCTTTAGATTGTCCAGATCCTGTGGCGCTAGCCAATTTCTATGCCAAGATCACTGGCTTTGAGGTAGTTGTTGCTCATTTAACTAAATCTGGAGAGCCACTCTGGGTTGAGCTAGTTGATGATGGTGTTACTAAAATCGCTTTTCAGCGAATTAAAAACCACGTGAAACCAACTTGGCCGGAGGGTCCTATTCCTCAGCAAGCCCATCTAGATTTTGATGTTCCTAATTTAGATGTAGCCGAAGAAAAATTACTTCAAATTGGAGCATTAAAATCTCCAATACAAACCTCATCTAATCCTGCTGATAATTTTAGAGTGTATTTTGATCCGGCTGGCCACCCATTTTGTTTAGTAAGCAATACCTCAATAACTGCTATTTAAAAGTTTTAAATCAGTTAAGATTGCTTTATGAATGATGCAGTAACCCTTTCAGCCTTAACATTTGGCGCACAAGCCTTCGTAACCTTATTTGTTATTTTAGATCCTCCAGGTGCTGCCCCAATCTTTTTAGGCTTGGCTTCAGGTAAATCAATTAAGCAACAACGAAAGCTGGCTTGGCAGGCAGCTGCGGTATCACTTTTTGTAATTGTCTCATTTGCACTCTTTGGAAATGCAATCCTTAATTATCTAAATATCTCACTCGCCGCCCTACAAGGTGCCGGTGGAATCCTGCTACTGATCACTGGACTTGGGTTACTAACAGGATCTCTGACGGATAGTAATTCAGCTTCAACTCAAAATATTGCACTAGTGCCACTGGGAACACCTTTACTTGCTGGGCCTGGCGCAATTGTCACCACCATGCTTTATGTTCAAAAAGCAGATGGCAATGATCAACTAACTGCTTTAGCACTTGCAATTTTTGCAGTTCATTTTCTTATTGGTTTGACCTTTATGTTCTCAACCAAAATATTGGCAGTGATAAAAGATTCAGGTGTGGATTTACTTGCAAGAATCGCAGGTTTATTACTCTCTGCAATTGCAGTTGAGATGATTGTTAGCGCAATCAAGGCTTTTTTTAATCTCTAGCTCAAACTAATCCCACTGTCGGATCTGGCTAGTATCTTTTAGCCATGAGCAGATTACTTCAAGAGACCACCTTTGTAGTTGTTGATCTGGAAACTACCGGTGCCTCTCCAAAAAAAGGTGCTGCTATCACTGAGATTGGCGCAGTAAAAGTTAAGGGTGGTGAGGTTATTGGTGAGTTTAAATCCTTCGTAAATCCACTTTTACCAATTCCTGAGTACATAACCGCAATGACTGGCATTGATGATTTGATGTTGGCACATGCTCCGATAATTGATGAAATATTTCCCACTTTTTTAGAGTTTGCTGGAAGTCATAATGAGGCTGTTCTAGTAGCTCACAACGCACCCTTTGATTTAAGTTTTCTTAAAAGTGCCGCCAAAGAATTAGATTATGAGTGGCCAAAATACAAAACTCTGGACACGGTAACTATTGCGCGTCAGTTGCTAACAAAAGAAGATGTTAGAGATTGCAAATTAGGCACTCTCGCGCAATTTTTTGGAACAAAAACTGAGCCAAATCACCGCGCATTAGATGATGCCAAAGCAACTACAGAAATCTTGCACGGGTTATTTGAGCGACTTGGTTCGATAGATATTACAACCTTGGATGAATTACTTGAATTTGCAAAAACTGCCGCCCATATTCAGCGTCAAAATTACTGGGGCTTATCCTCTATCTAGCTGAAACAATTTCATTACTCAATTCAACCCATTTCTTTAGAACTGACTGAGCCGCCCCAGAATCAATGGCTTTATTGGCCAACACAAAGCCATTAGCAATCTGAGTTTGCAATGGTAAATCAAAATCACCTTTAAATGCTGCAATGGCAAAGGCAGCATTTAAAGTTACCGCATCCCGCATTGCTCCAGATTTACCTGCAAATATTTGATGGGTCATTTGTGCGTTGTATTTGGCATCCCCACCAGCGAGAGCAGTGATAGGTGCAGTTGCGATTCCTAATTCAGATGGATTGAAAACTTCTTGCTTTAATTTCCCCTTGCTGATTTGGATTACGGTGGTAGTTGTTGACAGTGATACCTCATCTAATCCATCATCGCCTCGAAAAATGAAGCCCTCTTTGCCTTGGTCTAGTAAAACTTGTGCCATTAAAGGCAATAACTCCACTCTGGCCACTCCAATAGCTGCAGCAATTGGTCTAGCTGGATTTGCCAGCGGTCCCAAAATATTAAAAACTGTTGGCACACCGAGCTCTTTTCTAGCGGCAACTGAATGTTTCATGGATGAGTGAAAAATCGGTGCAAAACAAAAACCAATTCCAATTTTGTGAACAGTTTGTTCAACCTCACAACCAGTTAGATCAATCTTTACCCCTAAAGCCTCCAATAGATCAGCAGAACCAGATTTTGATGAGGCGGCTCGATTACCATGCTTAACCACTCTTGCGCCAGCGGCATTTGTAATTATGGCAGCAGGGGTTGAAATATTTATTGTGTTGGCACCATCATCGCCTGTGCCCACGGTATCGACAGCACGTTTAGTTATATGAATTGGAGCAGAGTATTTATACATCTGCGCTACTAACGCCTCAACCTCCTGGGCACTCTCACCCTTTGCCTTTAAGCCCGTTAGAAATGCTTTTATATCCTCATTGCTGGCAGCACCTTCTAAAATTTGGGACATGCCCCAAGTGACTTGTTCATTTGAGAGATTTTTTTTATTTACCAAGGCGGCAAAGATTTGATCCCACTTCATGCGCGCTACCTATTAATTTAATTTGCGAGCGCAGAATGAGCTTTTAACAACGATGCGCACTTACTTGCAATAGTAAATGGATCAATTGGATGTAAAACTGTTGCTTCCGCCTTAGACCAAGTAGCCAACCAATTATCTGAAGGTCGTGCTGTTATTAGTAAAACAGGTGGACAATTAAAAACCTCGTCCTTTAATTGCCTAGCAACCCCCATGCCACCTTCTGGCACTGCTTCAGCATCTAAAATAAAAAGATCAACCTGTTTTTTACTATCAACGTAAAGGCGCAAAGCATCGGCAGTTGCAAACTCTTTAATCTCATGGATTGGCAGATCCTCATCTAGCTGTCTCCCTAGGGCTGCAATAACAGTTTTACGAACTGATGAATCATCTGAGTAAAGGGTGATTACCAACTTTTGCATGGTGATAATCCTACCTAGCCAGCAAAGTTAGCCTCCCATCGATTGATTCTCGACTTTGGTGATCAGTTTCACCAAATAGTAGGGCTGCTCCCCCTTAATCAAATGGGGTATTCCCATCCCAATCGGGAATAATCTCCTCCATGGCCACCCTAGATACCCCAGCAGTTAAGACCAATCGTCCAAACTTGGTTGCGGTCGGCACTATTGTCTGGCTCTCTTCTGAGTTAATGTTTTTCGCTGCACTCTTTGCGATGTACTTCACGACTAGAGCAGTACAAGGCCCAAAGGTTTGGGCAGAATCAACTGAGTTATTAAATATTCCCTTTGCCGCTACAAACACAACTGTTTTAGTACTTTCCTCAGTAACTTGCCAATACGGTGTCTTTGCGGCAGAACGTTTTCAAGCAAGGCGCGAGGGAAGCTTGTGGCAATTTAATAAATGGGGAATGCGGGAGTGGTTTGCCTTAACATTCTTAATGGGCGCCTTCTTTATCGCAGGTCAGGTATATGAGTATGCGATGTTGGTAAGTGAAAATGTATCTCTTTCATCAAATGCCTATGGCTCAGTTTTTTATATGACAACTGGTTTCCATGGTCTACATGTAACTGGTGGACTGATCGCATTCTTAATAGTTTTAATTCGAGTATTTCGCGCCCAAAAATTTGGTCACTCCCAAGCCACCACAGCAATTGTGGTCTCCTACTACTGGCACTTCGTAGATATTGTGTGGATTGCACTATTTTCTGCGATTTACCTAATTAAATAATTATGAAATTTTTATCTAAATACCGTCGCCACAAGTTAGCTACCCCGCTGCTTTTATTATTCGCACTCTTTGGCATCGGCTTAACTTTCTCAGTGGCAAGTGCAACTGAGGCACCAAAGGCGGTTAATGCCCAAGCTAAATCAACTTTAATTGAAGAGGGCCAACAGATTTTCTTAAAAGGTTGCTCCTCTTGCCATGGTTTAAATGCTGAAGGTGGCGCAGTTGCTCCATCTTTAATTGGTGTGGGCGCAGCCTCGGTTGATTTTCAAGTAGCAACTGGCCGAATGCCAATGCAGGATATGAGTCAGCAAGCGATGCGAAAGGCGCCGGTTTACAACGAGGAGGAGGTAGCAGCACTTGCTGCCTATGTTGCATCCTTAGCTCCAGGTCCACGAGCTTATACAAATGAAGAGATTACTTGGGAGCGAGATGGCAACACCGCAGAGGGTGGTGAGTTATTTAGAAATAATTGCGCAATGTGCCACAACTTTGCTGGCCAAGGAGGGGCATTGACCAAGGGCAAGTACGCACCATCGGTAATGGGTGTAGAGCCAAAACATATTTATGAAGCGATGATTACTGGACCCCAAGCGATGCCAGTTTTCTCCGACAAAATTATTACCCCCGAGGAAAAACTTTCAATTATTAAATGGATCAAGGCAGCTGAGAATGAGCCAAACCTAGGTGGCGCCGCACTTGGACGAGTTGGCCCGGTAACAGAAGGTCTATTAATCTGGACATTTGGACTTGGTCTGCTCATTGGTGTTGCTGTCTGGTTAACTGCGAAGGCAAGGTAGAAAAATGTCTAAAGAGTTAGAGCCATTAGCAGATCCAGGATTGCCTGAACATATCCATCGCAAAGCTGATACTGATCCAATTGCGGCTAAGCGAGCAGAGCGACAAGTTGCCGTTTTATTCTCACTCTCCGCCTTTGGTACATTGTTATTTATCTACTCATTCTTCTTTGTTAAAGAGGATCAATTTATATTTTTGCCAATTATGGGAAGTACTAACGCCCAACAATTAGGTATTGGAATTGGCATGGCGATGAGTCTTTTGTTTATTGGTTTTGGCGCAGTACATTGGGCAAAAACTTTGATGCCAGATCAAGAGGTAATTGCATACCGTCATGAGATGAGATCTGATGATGCAGATCGAGGCGAGTTTGTTAAAGCAGCTAAAGAGGGCGCTGAGTTAGCTGGTCTTGGCAGAAGGCCATTAATTAAGCGAAGCTTGGCTGCGGCTGCTGGACTTGCTGGTTTACCTGCAATTCTTCTGCTGCGAGATTTAGGACCACTGCCAGGTAATGCATTAAATGAAACAAATTGGAAAACTGGTACTCGCTTAGTTACTGATCCAGGTGATCGCCCAATTAAAGCAAGTGATTTAGAGGTGGGTGGTGTTGCTCAAGTTATGCCGCAGTTACCCGCTGGCAAGAAGCGCACCTTAGAAGATATTGCAAAGGATGCTGTGTTGTTAATTAGATTACGTCCAAATGAGTTCCAGTTAGATCCAGAGCGGCTTTCTTGGACCCATGAAGGCATTATTGCTTTTTCAAAGATCTGCTCTCATATGGGATGCGCAGTAGCACTTTATGAACAAACCACTAAACACCTACTTTGCCCATGTCACCAATCAACCTTTGATGTGACTCGTGCCGCAAAAGTTATTTTTGGTCCGGCAGCAAGACCGCTGCCACAATTAGCGATCACCGTCGATGCTGATGGTTATTTGGTCGCTAAACATCCATTTACTGAAGCTGTTGG
>Ga0222712_10003967_pt1 | contig 15783 bp, 10 predicted proteins | sample C33_657DmetaG_FD_165043 | JGI IMG/M metagenome (GOLD analysis project Ga0222712, IMG submission 165043) | Estuarine water microbial communities from San Francisco Bay, California, United States - C33_657D | ecosystem: Environmental > Aquatic > Marine > Unclassified | place: USA: California... | reverse complement strand
AAAGTACGCGTACATCGAGTGATAAATGTAACTCACGTTATCTACACCCGATGAAACCACGCGTCGTCAATCACACCACTCTCCGAATGCTCACTCCTTAACCCACGATCCATGAAAAAACCCTCTCCCACGCGAGATCGAATCGCACGCCGCCATAAACTCTCGTCATCCGCGTACGTACACTCAATGTTAATCTGTCGATTCAACGCCTCTTCGCACTGCGACGCGTACCCACACCGGGCGAAGGACATATCGTTCTCATTTCGCACCGGGTACACGCTCGACGCTTCGACGATCGCTTCGCTCGGGCGCGTTGACGTCGACGAGGCGTCGCGCTTTTTGTCGCTCGCGCGCGCGCGCGCGAGCGCGCCGCGCGAGGGGCGATGCGTCACGACCGTCGACCGAGCGTTTGCGTGCGTGAGCGTCATCGATCGATCGCGCGTGCGTGCGTGCGTGCGTGCGTCAGCGAATGTGAATGACGCGAAGTCGATCGCGCGCAAAGTCGCGATTCGATCGCGATTCGATCGCGATTCGATCGCGCGCGTGGTTGGTTGGTTGGGGGGCAAAAGGTCGATTGGGGGTAGTTTGAGGTCGATTTGGGTGGGGGGAATTCGTTCGCGTGTGTCACCACAAAGGTTGATTTTTATGGAATTGTGTTCTCAATTTCAAAACAAAGGTTGATTTTTATGGAATTGTGTTCTCAATTTCAAAACAAAGGTTGATTTTTATGGAATTGTGTTCTCAATTTCAAAACAAAGGTTGATTTTTATGGAATTGTGTTCTCAATTTCAACACAAAAGTTGATTTTTATGGAATTCATTCCGTTCGCAATCGCACCCGCATGGCATCCCATCGCCACGAGCCGATACGCATTCGCGCGATCGATCGATCAAAAAAAACCACGCGCATGAACCACCAAACGCGCTGTCGTCGTCGTTCGTTTTCCCTCGCGTGACACCGACGCACGGCGTCGCCCGTCGTCGGTCGCGCATCGCACGCCATACGGTGGAATCATGGAGAATCATCGAGTCATTGACTCAACGAGTCCCCCAAACGACGTCCTCCTCCCGGTCGACGCCCGCCATCGTCGTCGTTCGATGCGACCATCGTTTCGTTCGTTCATTCAATCGCACGCGCGTTGTCGACGTTCACCACGCACGGATTTTCGCAAAATCGAATCGAATCGAATTTCATCGAACGCATTCGCGCGCGTGCATTCGCGTTCGCGTTCGGTCGTCGCGTCGATGACGCGCGCGAATGCCTCCGCGCCGTCCGCGTCCGCGTCCGCGTCGACGACGACGCGCGATTTTGAGGACGAGCGCGCGCGACGGGCGCGCGTGCGCGCACACGCGTGGGAACACGCGTCAGCGCTGAACGAAATGCAACGCGAGGCGTTGGCGGTGATGGCGACGAAAGCGCGGTCGAGGGCGAGCGCGAACGAGGTGCGACAGATGCGCGCGCGGATGAGCGAATGACGACGGCGAGCGCGAGAGAGAGAGAGTCTTGGGAAGGAGTGGAGATTGTATGAAATGACTGACGACGACGACGAGGACGACGACGACGGAGGATAGGGCGCGAATCCATCGCGAATGCATGATGGAAACAACGACGAAAGCGCGAGCGAGGCGCGCGCGAAGCAAGGTTTCGCGCGCGGGGACGAAGACGGAGGAGATGAGGCGGAAAGCGAGGATTTGGTGACGAACGAGCGCGATTTCGCGAGCGCGAACGACTTGTCGAGGTCGAAGACGAAAGGGAAAGAAGGGATTTCCAATGGAGCGCGCGCGAGGCGAAGGGAAGGCGAGGGGAAGTTGGGGACGACGAGGGCGTTTTACGCGTGGTTCGCCGACGTCGAGGAACGGGAGGATGGAGAGCGACGGGCGCGGGATAGGGTGGATATCGAGCGCGTCAGGGGAGAGATAGCGACGTGCGATGATGTTTTGAAGAGGTTAGATCGCCTCTGCGCCGGACTGGAGGTGTGCGTGCGCGCGCAGAGAGAGGTGAAGTCGAGGTCGAGGCGGACGCAGGAGGAGAGCGAGCGGCTCGTCGCGGAGAAGGATAGGTTGCTCGATTTCGCCGACGCTTTGCGAGGAAAGTTGGATTATTTCGATCAGCTCGAAGCGGTGGCGGAACAGTTCCAGGCGGGGGTGATCATATCGAGCGCGAGCGATCCGAGCGGGCGACGCGTGGCGCCGCGAGAGCAGGTGACGCCCATGTTGAAACGTTTGGATGACTGTTTGGAGTTCGTGCAAAATCATCCGCATTACGCCAAAGGAGGAAGCTACGGTGCAAAGTTTCGTCAATTACAAACGCGCGCGCTGAGCACGGTGCGCGAGTATTACGTTTCGGCGTTGCGCAAGGCGGTGTCCCACGTTCAGGACGCGGCCAAGGGCAAACAGAGCGCCAGAAGCGCCGCAGGCGCGGCGACCGAGGACGGCGGTGATTACGACGAAATCGTCGTCGACGAGGGAGATGAGACAAGTTTATTGTACGTGCGTTTCCGTGCATCGGCCTCGGAGCTCAAGGATCTCACGGAGGAGCTCGAGAAGCGCGGGCGACACGATGAATACGCGTCGTTGCTCTCTGATTGCCACGTGTTGTATTGCGAACAACGCGCATCTCTCCTCGCGGGGTCGGTGCGCAAGAAGATGCGCGCGATCGCAAGCGCAGAGAACAAAAAAGACGTCATCGCACTCGCGCGCATTGGGAGCGCCTACCTCACCGAGGTGTGCCAGGCGGAGTACGGATTGTTCAAGTACTTTTTCCCAAACACCGATCCCACGGGTGCGTTGTCCGCTCTCATGATTCCTCTCGGGACGTACTTGAGCGATATCTTGCGACCAAAATACATAGCGATCACGGATCTTGGGATGTTAGCGGAATTAGTCGACGCTTTCAAGGGTGAACTGCTGGAGGATATTAGCTCAAAAATTGAAAACGCTGCGGCACTCGAGACGTCGATGCGTCGAATTTTGTCCGACGTTCAAGAGCGCCTGATTTATCGAGCGCAGACGTACATTAAGGATGAGGTTGGAAATTATCGCGCCACCGCGGACGACTTGGACTTCCCTGCCAAGCTCGTGCGGGCTTTGAAAGCGAAAGCAGACGGCGCCGAGGAGGACGGAATCGCGGTGACCAACTGGTATCCCCCGCTCGAGCGCACGCTAACGTGCCTCACAAAGCTCTATCGATGCGTGGGGATCAAAACTTTTGAGGGCTTGGCGCAAGAAGCGGTATCGCTGTGCGCGGATAACGTCGCCGGCGCGGCGCGAACGCTGGCGACCAAGTCGAGTGCAGTCGATGGTCAACTCTTCTTGATTAAGCATTTAATCATCCTCCGCGAGCAAATAGCGCAGTTCAACGCCGATTTTTCGGTTGCGGTGAAAGATTTGGATTTCACGCACATGCGCGGTCACATGCGTCGAATGCTTGGTGGTGAGATGTCATTCTTCTCACTCACGCAGGACAACGCGTTGTACCAGCTCGCGTCGGACGGACGACCGCGAGTCGTGGAGAGCACGATCGACTCAAAGAAAGAGCTCGAAAAACAACTCAAGGCTGCGTGCGAGGCATACATCATGACTATTACCAAGCAAATCGTTGACCCGATGTTGAGCTTCATCACCAAGGTCACCGCGTTTCGCGTGAGCACGACTTCGCAAGGCAAATCAATAAAGGACGCCGCGTTTGCTTCCGAAGAAAAGCTCGCCGCGATCGCCGTCAAAGTCAACGCCGCGATCGCCGATGCTCTTCCCAAGGCTGTTTACACCATGAACCTGTACTTGAGTTCCCAGAGCACGCGAGATTCGCTGCTCAAACCGATCAAATCAAACATCGCCGAGGCGCACGCGCAAATCGCCGCCATCCTCGATGGCGACTTTCCGCATGGTTTTTCCATAAAAATCGGCCTCCTCGACCCTGTTCGACTCGCTGCCGCAATGGATGAGCATTGATATCACGTAGTGACGCACCCATAGCGCTCTTAATGTCCATTTTCCCTCGTTCATTTCAAATATTCTCTCCTCGCGCTCGCGTTCGAACAGTAAACGCTATCGCGTTCGCGCGCTCGCGTCTTCTCTCCCTCACTTCTTTCCCACCTCCCCGCCCTCACGCGTGTCATTCGATCGCACGCACAAAAACGCGTCAACGTGCGCTCGTCTCGATGGATGACGACTCCAGCGCGATCGATGCCGACACGGCGCGCCTCCTCGCTCGCGGCGGAGCTCCCGCGCCCGCGCCGCGCGCGCGCGCCTCCACCTGGCGCTTGATCGGCATCAACGCCTTCATGTTCGGCTACGGCGCATGGATCTCATCGTTCGCCATGGTGACCCTTCCGAGCGAGAGCACGAGGTTTTTCCCCGGCGCGGAGAGCGTGGCGCTGGGGTCGTTCCTGTTCATCGCCGGCGCCTCGCAGCTGAGCGGACCGTGGGCGGGGTACGAGAGCGATCGAACGCGACACAAGCTCGGACGACGACGGCCGATGATCATACGCGGTGCCGTAGTCGTAGTCCCAGCGCTGGTGATGATGCTCTATGCGCGAACGAACTACGAAGAGGCGTACGCGGCGGCGCTGTATTATTTGGGATTTACGGCGGCGATGTTAGCGCTCAACGTGATGTACACGGCGGCGACGGGGATCGTGCCGGATTTGGTCCCAGAGTCCCAAACGGGCGAGGCGAACGGGGTGCTCGCGGCGATGAGCGCCGGAGGAGCGTGCACGGGTTTTCTGTACACATTTGTGTATCCAAACTTGGGATCGTTGTATTGGTTTTACATCGCGTTGGTCTTCGTGACGGTGCCGATCACGTGCTATTCAGCGAACGAGCCGTCGACACTGAAAGGGGGGGATGGAGATATCGAGGGCGTGGAGGGTGGGGCATCGGCGCTCGATGCAGCGTTTTCGTGGCGTGACTTGGCGTCGATGTATTACATTAGCCCACGGGACGAGACACAGAAGAGTTTCTTTTGGCTGTTCGTCTGTCGCACGTTTTATTACACCGGGATATCTGTGCAAGTGTTCTTGCAATACTTGTTGCGCGACACCGCGGTGAAGTCGGATGGAACGAAACTAGTTGCGCACGAGCCCGCGCAAGCGGTGGCGTTTTTGAGCGTCATCGGCCAACTCAGCGGTATGTTGTGCGCTTATCCGGCGGGCGTTTTGAGCGATTACATCGGTCGTCGAGCTATGATCACGATATCGTGTTTGGGGATCATATCGGTGTACTTCTTATTCATCTACGTTCACAAGATGTCGGACATCACGTTTGTGGGTGTGTACTACGGCGCGGTGAATGGGATGTTCCTCTCTGTGGACTATGCGCTCGCCATCGACGTCTTGCCGAACCGTGAGCAATCTGCGCGCTGGCTCGCGATTTGGGGCATCGCCAGTTTCATCGGAACGTCCATCGGACCGACGATTTTCGCCCTGATTCTTCATTTCTCCGATGAAAACGAAGACGGCACAACGGCCCAAAGCGGATACACTGTCATGCTACTCATCGGAGCGTTCTGGATGGTTCTCTGCGCCAGCGGCCTGGTGCTCGTTAAGCCGCGAAGAAACATAAGCGCGCCGTGATTGACTTTCGCGATATCCCATCGCATTCGTTGCTATTTCAAAAATTCTTAGGACAATCCATCGCGAAGCGCTCGTTGCGACTCTTCGTCTCCCGTTTTGCTCCGCGTCTGTTCGTCTCCCCGCGCGCGTCGTCATAACGCGACGCATTCACCCACCCACCATGGGCGCCGCGTTCTCATCATGCACGAAATCCGACGTATTATCTTCCACGAATAATTGGGACGCGTTCGCCCTCGAAACGTTCGACGACGATGCGGACGCTATGGAGAATGCGGCGACGTTGTGCAGAGTCGGGACGAAGCGCGCGCGCGCGAGAAAACGCCTCGCCATCGGCGCCGCTGAGGCATCTCCGTCGCGCTCACGAGGAGAAGAAACGCAACTGGACTTTGATGCAGGCGAAAGAGACGGCGAACTTACGGAGGCGAGCGAACGGGCGATTATGAGCGCGATGGAGAACAACTTGCTCTTTGCCGAGCTGGACGTCGGGGCGAAGACGCGCGTCGCTCGAGCGATGCGCGCGGAATACCGCCTTGCGGGAGACATCATCATCACACAAGGCGAATGCGAGTGTGATACGTTTTATGTCATCGAACTCGGCGAAGCGAGAGTGATGAAGAGCGCGGAACATAAGCTAAGGAGCGCGGCGAATGATTCAGCCAACGAACACGAAATGGATCCGCGAAACGGGACGACGCGAGTCGAATACGACGAGCGTGAGGCGAAGTTTTTGGCGACGATCGGGCCAGGGATGGGATTCGGGGAACTGGCGTTGCTATACTCGTGTCCGCGCTCGGCGACTGTGATCGCGGAGACGCCGATGAAGTTATGGAGGCTGCACGCAAACGCGTTCAAGGCGATTAAGCGGTCGGTGGCGACAAGAGACGAATCAACGCGCATGGAATTGTTGCAACGTGTCGAACTCTTCAACGCTCTGTCGGAGCAGCAGTTGCTGAACATATCTACCGCGGCGCGTCGAGAGGTGTACGAGAAAAAAGATGTGGTATTTAAGCAAGGAGACGCTGGGGACTGCTTTTATATTGTCGAAGGCGGCGAAGTGAGCGTCCTGGTCGGCGGGCACGAAGTCGCAAGGCTCAGTCGCGGAGACTTCTTCGGTGAACGAGCACTGATGAATAATGAACCACGCGCGGCGACAATCGTTGCGGCGACGGAGACGTCGTGCTTGGTGCTGAATCGGAAGACTTTCGTTTCCATGCTCGGTTCTATTGAAGAGGCGCGATGCTTTGCTGGATTGGCGGAGTGTCCAGTTTTGGCGCCGTTGAGCGACTCGCAGTTGACCGACATCGCGGGATCGATGAGGATGCAAACGTTCTTAGAGGGTGACATTGTGTTTCGTGAAGGTGATAAGGGCGACGCATTTTACGTCATCATCGACGGCAAATTTTCAATCACAAAGTCGACGTCGAGTGCTCCGATCGGCATGCTCGCTCGCGGACAATATTTTGGCGAACTAGCGCTCTTACGAAACGACAAGCGCGCAGCAACGATTAAGTGCGTTAGTGCGCGCTCTAAAGTGGCGTGCATGACGAAGAACGCGTTCGAGAAGAAGATGGGGAGCTTGGAGATCTTACAACGTGTCTGGCGTCAGGAGACGTTGAGCAAGGTGCCCGTTTTCTCCAAACTTTCTCCATCTGAAATTCAAGAGCTGGCTGAAGAACTCACTGACGTTTCTTTTCGAGCCGGCGAAACTATCATTCGTCAAGGAGACAAGGGCGATGCGATGTTTATTTTGGAGTCTGGAGAAGTCGAAATCGTGGATGAGAAAACCGTGGACGAAACTGGGGCGCCAAAATTCCTGTGCAAGCTCGGCCCGAGTTCGTACTTTGGCGAGCTCGGGCTTTTGAACTCAGACATTCGCGCGGCAACGGTGCGCGTTCCGAATCGAGCAACCGTGCTAATTATCACGCGGCGTGCATTCGAGCAGCATCTCGGGAAGCTGAGGGACGTCTTGCAGCGCAACGCCGAAGACATGTATGCTCAAGGTGTACCGAGAAGCAAAGCCATCACCGCCAAGCTCGAAGAACTCAATACCGTTGGGTTCTTGGGCGTCGGGTCGTTTGGAAAAGTCACGCTGGTGGAGTACGCCGGCGAAACATTCGCGCTCAAGGAGATTGGCAAGGCTCAAATAGTCTCGCGGGGTTTGATCGATCACGTGTGGCGAGAAAAGCAAACTATGTCTCAATGCGATTCGCCCTTCTTGGTGAACCTTCGACGGACGTACGTGAGCGATCGATCAATCTACATGCTCATGGATAAAGTCCTAGGCGGAGAGTTGTTCACGTATTTGCACACACGCCACGCGCCACTGCCGGAGGCGCACGCCAAATTCTACGCCGCGTGCGTCGTGATGGCGTTCGAGTACCTCCACGATCGACGCATCATCTATCGAGACCTCAAGCCCGAAAATTTGCTCATCGCTGCAAACGGATACTTAAAAGTCACCGACTTTTCGTTTGCCAAAAAGCTCGACAAGGGAATGAAAACGTTTACTCTTTGCGGCACGCCGCAATACTTGGCGCCCGAACAAATCCAGCAACAAGGCCACAATCGCGCCGTCGATTGGTGGGCCCTGGGCGTTTTGATCTACGAACTCGTCAACGGCGTTCCACCCTTTAACCAAGAAGACGACTACCAGATGTACAAGGCGATCAATGACGTCAAATTTCACTTTTCACCGAGAAACGATGCCAAATTTCGCGCCGTCGTCCTCGGCTTTCTCCGCCGCGGACCCGCTTCGCGCCTTGGCATGGGCAAAGCCGGCACTCGCGAAATAAAATCCCAAGAATGGTTCTCTGAAATCAACTGGAACGCCCTCGCGCAAACGCGCGTCAAGGCTCCGTACATCCCTCGCGTCACCGACGACTACGATTTGCGGCACTTTGTCGACACCGGCGACGCCGTCCCCGGTTGCGGCGACCGATGGGGCACTTACGTCTCCATCGGTCGATTCGCCGACTTTTAATCCCCCGAGACGTCCATTTTCATTGTAAACTCACCTGCTGTTCACTTGGCTCGCTCATGCCGTCCACGAACTCGCGCATCCTTTGGTCGCGCGTTTGAATTCGCCCTCAGACGGCGCGCCGACGCTCATCTGCTGTCACTTCTCCCCTCGTCTCTCTCGCGCTCGCGATGTCTCTCGCATCTTCAACGCAATCAAGGACATTCGTGCGCATGTCCGGTCAGTCGAACGCGCGCGCGCGCGCTCTTCGTCGTTCCGCGTCCTCGTCCGCCGCCGTCGGCGTCCCAGTGCCCAGCGACTACGCCGATCGTTACCCACCCAAGAGAGACGACCGGCGAGCTGGGGTGGTGATGCATCCCACGAGCTTGCCTGGACCGTACGGGATCGGCGACGCCGGCCCAGAGGCGCGAGCGTTCGTCGATTGGCTCGCGAAAGGGAAGATGCAAATTTGGCAGGTGCTGCCGCTCGTGCCGCCGGGTCGACCGATACCGGGCGTGCGAGAGGATTACTGGAGCCCTTACAGCGGACGCGACGCGCACTGTGGGAACACACTGGTCATATCATTGGATGATTTAGTGCGAGATGGGCTGCTGAGCGAGAAAGAGCTACCGAGACCGTACGGGGGACACGTCAACGTGAACTTTAACGCCGTGGCGGCGACAAACGAACCGTTGATCGAAAAGGCGGCGAAAGCGCTTTTGGCGAGAGGGAACAGCGATGCGATGAAGGCTGAGTTCGAGGCGTTTCGATCACGCGCGGATGTGAAAGCGTGGTTGGATCCGGCGGCGATGTTCAACGCGATTGATACGCTGCCTGCGCTCGTGGGGAAAGACTGGTGGAACTGGCCGGCGGAGTACCGCGATCGGGATCCAGCAGCTTTGGCGGCGATCAAGAGCGAACGAAACGACGTTATTGAGTTATTTTGCGCTACGCAGTTCTTGTTTCACTCGCAGTGGATGCGATTGAAGGCATACGCCAACGCGCGAGGAGTTTCGCTCGTGGGTGACATGCCAATTTACGTCGGCGGGCACAGCGCCGACGTCTGGGCGAACCAAAGTTTATTCTTGCTCGGCGCAGATAAGAAGCCGTCCGCGGTGGCAGGCGTACCCCCTGATGCGTTTAGCGACGACGGTCAGCTCTGGGGTAATCCCTTGTTCGATTGGAACGAACACAAGAAGACTGGATACGCGTGGTGGGCACAGCGCTTGAAGCGCACGCTCGAGCTCCACGACGAAGTGCGCATCGATCACTTCCGCGCCTTCGCCGCGTACTGGCAAGTCGAAGCTGGCTCGAAGACGGCGAAGAACGGGCAATGGATGGTCGGTCCTGGGATCGACATGTTCAATACGCTCAAGGCCACGCTCGGCGATGCAAAGATCGTCGCCGAGGATTTGGGTGTCATCACCGCCGACGTCGTGCAACTTCGCGAAGAGTTTGGCGCGCCGGGCATGGTAGTTCTGCAATTCGCCTGGGGCGGCGACGGTCGCAATCCGCACTTGCTGCATAATCACTACGAAAACTCCTTCTGCTATCCCGGGACGCACGACAACGAAACGTCGCAGGGATGGTACGCTGGGCAAAGCGAAGAAACCAAGCATCGATTGGAGGCATACGCGGGCATCGCGTACGGCGACGGCGCGTGGGGCATGATTAAGGCTGGCATGTCCAGCGTCAGCAAGGCGTGCGTATTTACCATGCAAGACGTCCTCGCCCTTGGAAACGACGCGCGCATGAACACTCCGGGCGTGGCGGATGGTAACTGGTCGTGGCGCGTCGGCGAGCCCGGCGTCTTCGCTACCCTCGACGCCGAGGCGCACAAACTCGCCAGCTTAGCCACGGTTTACGACCGCGTCGCCAACGCCGACGACGAAACCATGGCGCTTGCGTGTAAAACCCTTTCAAAAGGCCGCGGCGGGATCTTCGGTTTAGGCTTATGGTTTTTATAGTCGCTCGCCGAGCGTGTATACCCTTCGAGACGAGAACGCCCTCGCCCCTCGTCTTTCTCCACACTCCACCCTGGCACTCAAAATCATATCATAATATAACAAACATCACTCGCGCATCTACTCCCTCCTAAATGCATCGCCTCGTCGACGCACTCAAACGCAAACCTCTCTCTCCGCGCGAGCGTTCTCTCCCCCACCCCCCCGCCCCGCCCGCCTCCGCGTCACGCCGCCTCCAACTCATCATCTTCCAAGTGCGCGATGAACGTCTTCTCCGACCCATCGCCTACGGGCAATTTCACGCGCGCCCCAAACGTCGCGCTCACCGCCACGCCCTCGTGCGCATCCGCCCGCGAATCGACGACGCCTTCGAGACCTTTTAAATCTTTCCCTTGACCTTTCATCTTCGGGACGTGAAACACCACGACGGAGGTTTTCACGCGCACTTTCGTTCCCGGGGCGAACGTCGCGCGTGTGCGGGCGTCGCGAAGAGCGCGCGCATGGAATTTCGCGCGAGCGCACGGCGAACTCGACGTTCGCGCGAGCATGGAGGGGGAAACTTTGACGCCATCACCAGGCCATGGGCACGATGTCGTGGATAGGGCGCGATCGACGCCTCTCGACGTCGGAGTGATGGACGTCGTAGTGCAGGTCGACGAAAGGGTAACGAGGCGCACTGGGATGATGGCGAGGACGGAGTCGTGGAGATGGTGGTCGATACGGGAGAGGAGGAGATAAAAAAATAAAAAGAGAGAGCAAAAGAGGTAGGGTTGAGAGAAGGACGAGCGCGCGAGCGAACGAGGCGAGCGAGGCGAGAGAGGAGGAGAACGAGAGCGAGCGGCGAACGATGACGGGTGATGAGGGATGGAATGAAGCGTTTGATGGACAATGAAAGCGAGGAAAGGGAAAAGAACGTCACGCGTCGTCGTCGTCGTCGTCGTCGCCGTGGGCGCGATCGTGGTCGGTCATGGACATGGCGAGCGCGGCGGCCAAGTCGGGATCGTCTTCGCCGTCTTCGCCGACGCTGAGCGCGAGGGCTTGGCGTAGTAACGCATCGTCATCGAGCAACATCGGGTCCACGATCGCGGGTGATGTTTCGGCGGAGTCCGCGCCCTCGGATGGCGCCGCCGTGGGCGTGGCGAGCGCGGCGACGTCGCCGGTGGATTCGCGCGCGGTGGGATTCTCGGCGTGCGCGCGTTGTTGCGCCTCTTGTCTCGCGCGCTCTTCTTCGAGGGAAATGCGCAGAGCCATCATGAGCGCGGGGTCGTCTCCCATGTCGCCCATGTCACCGAAGCCATGCATAGCGGCTTGGGACTGCGCGGCGGCGGCGGCAGCGGCGAAACCGCTTCCGCTCGCCGGTCCGTCTTGATTGAAAATAGCCGTGCCGCACAACACGTCGGACAAATTTGCCCCTGGCTCAACAGTGACCAGGTTTGAATTGTTGTTCTTGTTCACCGCACCCATAAACGCCGCTAACTTAGCCTCGTTCGCTTCGATATCCCCGAACGACACCACGTCCACCGCGACGTTGCACTTGCGCAACTTTTTCCCAACCGCCACGAGCTCGCTTTCGTCCACGCTAATCGGACTCCCGATAAACAGCACGATCCGCATGCGCTGGTGCTTATTCTGTCTATGCTTCAGCGCCAAGTGCGCGACCTGAACCCCGACGCAGATGTTGATCTCGCCTTCGATCTGTATCCCATGTACCGAGTTCAGCACCGCGCCCAAGTCTTGCGTAGGCGTCACGAGCACGCGAGGCACCTTCCCCGCCAAGCTCAACACCCCCACGGCATTTTCCGGATTACTCTGCGTTTTAGCCCCGGCGAGTAAGTTCACCGCGTCCGCTTCGGCCTGTTCGCGCGATCCAAGAGAGACGCGTTGCGGTCAACGGTTCGTCCGCGCCGTGGATCTTCCAGCGCGCGGTAATCTCGTCGAATACGCCTCGCATCGTCGTACCTGCAGTCGGGTCGGGGCGTAATCGCTGTTACGAACGTATTCGCTGTTGTCCAAACACAGAATCGTCGCTTCGAGGACCATGATGCGCGAAGTGGTGCGGCGAATTGTGTGGCGGCGAGACGCGCCGCGAGGCCCGACGTCGGTGGCGCGCGAAACGAGTCATCGACTCGAGCCAAATGAGCGATTCGGCCGCTTCAACGAGGACGCGAGATGAATGCGAGTATTTGATTACACTAGCGTGGCTCATAGCGCGTCGGCGGGGGCTAGAGTGCGAAACGCGCGGGATGAAGTATGCGGCGGCGGCGGCGAGACGGCGTTTGAATCGTGGTTCAGACGACGCCGGCGAAATCTTCGCCCTCCCAATCGTCGTAAATCGATCGAGGCTCGGGTTTGTCGACGTCGCAGTCCATCATATCGACGTCTCCAGTCGATTTCGTGCCAGCCGCGGGCGTGCGCGGGAAAATTTGACGCGCCGAGACGTCGAAGCGAGACGACTGTTCTCGATGTGCCTCGCGCGGCGTCGGCGTGATAGCCGACCATCCCGGGCTCATATCCACGTGCGTCGGCAGCGACGCCGCGAGCGCCACGCTCGCATTCACGGCTTTATTACTCGTCCCCGCGCGCAGCGGCGCGAGCTTTTCTACGGGAATGTGTCGTCCCTCTCGAACCGCAGCCTCTGCCACCGCCTTGGCTTCGGCTCGTCTCCGCGCCGCCAACGCCAACGCCTCGGGCACGTACTCCCCGGGTTTGAGCGTCCCTTCGGGGCGTGTGTGTGGATCCACTGGAACCGCCACCACGTCCTCGTTGTTCTCGATCGCCGGGTCGTACTCGTGCAGCATTCGTCGCCATTTACGAACGCACCCGTCGAAGGCCCGTTTGGACATCCCGGCGTTGATATCTGGCGTCCAAGCATCTCCCCTCTTCCTCGTCGCGCGCTTCACCAGCTCGCAATACCGGGCGTACCCCAACGTGTTCTTCCCGTAATCAATCTGTCGCTGTCGTTGCTTCAACTTGTGTCCATCCGTCTCTCGCGCTCGCCCTTCGGAGCGCGACGTCGACGGCGCGCCGGCGTCGGCGTCGGTTAAATCAAATATATTCTCCATCTCTCTCGGCATCGACGACGACGATGATGACCGTTTCGCGCTCATGCGTGATGCGCCGTGCGCTCGAGCGAGCGCGTTCGATGCCGCGCCTTCGATGCGACTTCGAGCGTCGACGTTCGCGCTCGCGCTCGCGCTCGCGCGTGGCTTTTTAATCACCTTGGACGCATCGGCGACGCCGGGAGACGCGCCAGGGCGAGCGAGTGAAGATGAACGATCGAGACGCTTGTTTTGCGAGTGACTGGCGTCGGCATCGCTCGCGTGCGAAGGGCGACGCCATGAAGGGTTGGGCATGGTCGACGCGGCGCGAAGTGAGGAAATTCAAACGCGAGCGACAGCCGAGACGACGCACCGGCCGTCGGGAAGTCGCTTTGGTGGAAGAACAGCGAGCGTGGACGATGAGGAGTGCGATGAGGAATTGGAGATAGAGTCGACGAAAGGGGTGTTGTGATGCGCTATGTTGTTGCATAGCATTGCTAAAAGAATCTATCGCGCCTGCGACTGGCGTCGTCGTCGTTACGAGACGTCGTCAAAGAGCGCGGCGTACATCCATGTGGGTAAACATAAAGAAAGAGAAGCAGCGCTTAGAAGCCGATGAACGCAGCCTTGAAGACGTTGTTGTGGGCAGGGTCCGCGAGGTGGGACGCCAAGTTGGCCACCGGGCCGACGCCAGTGTGGTCGTATTGGATGAAGCAGCCCAAGCACGCAACCATGGCCAATCTACCGTTGGCGATCTCCTTGACCTTCAACGTCTTCAAGTCACCCTTGGCGTAGCCAAGCGGGTCGAAAATACCCGCCGGGTAGCCAACTTCCCCCTTCGGGAGCTTGTTGTTGGAGAACGCCGGATCTTGGTTCATCGAGCCCGGGTTCTTGATGTCTTGCCATCTGCGAAGCTCCGCCCAGTTCATCATGAACATTTGCACAACGAAAAGAGTGGTGGCATCGGTGAAGTACCCCTTGTAGAACGGGGCGTCATGCCAGTTCGGCAAATCGCTGATCCCCAACGAGGTCAAAAGCTCCGGGGCAACCATGCCGGCGAGGCCGAGCATCGCCCAGCGGGCGTGTTGCAACTCCGCTTGTTGGTACCAAGAGAGATCCTTCGGGTCAACGCCCAAGTCGAGCGGGTCAAACCCATAATCACCCGGCATCGTCCCCTTCAAATGCGCAGGGGCTTCAGAGCCCGGCATCCAGAGCGGACGCGCAGACGCATTGACGACGACGCTCGATCGCGTCGCGCGCGGCTTCGCCGCCGAGCGCGCTCGCAAGCTACGTAAAACGCGCGCGCACCATCCGCCGTCAGTCGCGACGTCGATCGATCTCCAACACCCGCACACACGCGTATTCGCCCTTTCACGCCATCGCCTTCGCTGTCGCGGCGGCCATTCGAATCGCATGTTGAACGTCCAACCCGCGCGCGCGCGCCCCGAACGCCACCCGCGATATCTCCCGCCCTCCGTCGTCGCGATCGGTGTTCCCAATCGCACTCGAGCGCCACCGTGGACGTCGAACATCCAAACGCACGAACGCGACGAAATTCATTTAAAAAAAATAAATTTCACGCGCGCGCATTTCCCGTTCGTCTCCATGCGAACGCGCCGCTTTCGCGCGCGCGCACTCGAGCGTCCCCGATCGCGCATCGCCTAATCGTATCTTCATCGTCGCGATCGATATCCATCGTCACGTCGTGAACTCTCGCTCTCGCACGCGCGATCGACGCGTGAAGTCCCTCATCGCGCGCGCGTTTAGTCGACGTACCTCACGATAGATCGCGTGGCGAATTGGGCGGACATCGTCCACGACGGCGGGGGTGTGCGAAGAATGCCGCGCGCGTCGTCCACGACGACGACGTCGAGATCGCGCTCGATCGATCGTTCGTCGTCGTCGACCGACGGTCGCGGTCGTGTTTTCCGTTAGCGTTCGTCGTTCGACGACTACGACGTCGATCGACGCGCGCGACGTTTATGTCGCGCGCGATCGCCATTTCGCGAGCGACATCGGCATTCGATCGCGTGCAATGCGTGCGTCGACGTCGTAGTGGACGAATGACGAACGCCGTCGACGCGCGACGCTCGCGTCGCGCGAGGACGCGAGGACGGCGGCGACTACGGGGGTCGTTCGCGCTGGAGATGATGATGGTTTTTTTGTAACGTTATGTACGGTAATGAGTAGCGTATAAAGACGTCGTCGAACACGATCGATGTCCCTCGCGAGGTCGACCGTTGACGACGCCGA
>Ga0222712_10003966_pt1 | contig 15787 bp, 16 predicted proteins | sample C33_657DmetaG_FD_165043 | JGI IMG/M metagenome (GOLD analysis project Ga0222712, IMG submission 165043) | Estuarine water microbial communities from San Francisco Bay, California, United States - C33_657D | ecosystem: Environmental > Aquatic > Marine > Unclassified | place: USA: California... | reverse complement strand
TTCGGCGAAAATCCCCCCCCCCCCATGCGAGCACGCCCGTCGCGTGATCGACACGTGATCGTCCGACGACTCCCAGCACGTCGCGACGGATTAGAACTAGAAAGTTTATATATAGAACGTTTCTCTGAAATTCGTGTGTCTATGTCTTCGAGCGCTGGAATTGAATCCAACGTATTTATTAATGGGTTTGATTTGGCTTTGTTAATTTTTTGGCTTGGTTTGTGATCTAAAGGTCCCGCGTTCGATCCGCGGTGACGCCACCAGAAAGTTTTATAAAACGTTTCTCTGAAATTCATGTGTCTATGTCTGAGGTACACTCGAGAATTGGATCAGAAGAGGAGACTATCTTTTAGAATTCCAGAGAAAAAAGAACAATCACGTCCAGAACTTACGTTGTTGTTACTACAATCAGCGAGTCCGTATTCTACATCAATTCTCTACGAGATTCACGACTCGCCGTCGTGCCCATCACGCGCGACGCGACAAGATTCTTTAGTGGTGAACGCTCGCGACGCATTCACCTTTCGCCGACGCGACGCCCCGGCGGTTGCCTTCGCGTTTTAGGTGTTCCTCACGCGTCGCGCACCGTGAACAGTCCGTGCGGTGCACGACGTTCGCGCGCGTTCGAGCGGGGCGACGCGCGGAACGCGCGCGCGCGCGCCGACGCGACGACGAGCGTTCGTACGCGCGTCGTTCGCCGCGCGTCGGCGCGCGGACGATCGCGAAGGGGGATTCATTCGCGACGTCAATAGTGTGACGAACGCGCGAGCGCGCGCATGGAGGTCGAATGCGAGCGAACCAAGGCGCGCGTCGCGGGACGCGACCGGGGGAAACGAGGCACCGAATTGTCGGCACCGCGCGAACGCGCGAGCGCGCGCGCGGAGGTCGTCCACGACATGTTCGACGCGTTCGATCGCTTCAACGGGGGCGAAATAAAAAGCACGAAAGCAACGCGTCGGTGGGGAGACACAAAACCAACGCTGGTTTGATAGTATATAGTCTGGGATGTGATTCGACGAGCGGCGACGGAGGACGTTCGCGGTCCGCGCGACGGCGCGAGATACGAGCGCGCGACATCGAGCGAACGACTCGCGGTCAGTGCGCGTGGGCGTGAAAAGCGCTTTCGTGATGCGCGCTCGCGTGGGCGTGGAACGCGCGATCGAGGGCGATCGAGGCGACGAACCCGACGATCGCGCGGATGGGCGTCGCCGAGAACGAGAGCGCGCTTCTTGATTTCTCTCCCTTCGTCTCCCCCGGCGCGCGAGCGAGATCGGCGAGGGCGCTAAAAACGACCGCAAGGAACCCACCCGCGACGAAGGCTTCGATCGCGCACGACCACGCGAGCGCGGTGGAATCGAGCTCGCCCTCGCCCGCGCTCGACCGCGCGAACGCCGCGAACGTCGTCGCCGTCCCGACGATCGCCGTCGATGCGCTCAACAGGTTCAACCCCAACGCCTCGAAGTCCGTAAACCCAGCGTGTTTCAACATCCCGTAATCTCCGAGTTCTTGCGGGAACTCGTGCGCGAGAATGGCGAGGGCGACGCCCCACCCCTGGGCGACGCCGCCTCGCGCGAACGCCCGCGCGATCGCCGCGCCATCCGTAAAATTATGCACGCCATCGGCGACGAGATTCAACGTCCCTGAACTCGCAATTTCTTTCCTTCCTTTCCCTTTATTCACTTTCCTTTTGTTCGCGTGGCCTAAACTCCCTCGCGCTCGCGTTTCTCGTTCGAGCGCCCAAAACGCGAGCACCGCCGCGAACGCGCTCGACGCCGCGACGACGTTTCCATACTCCCCTTCCATCGCTCGCGCGTTTTCGTACGCCATCGGGAGTATTCTTACGAACACCTCCGCGCTCATCGCTCCGATAGCGCATTGCGCCAACGCGTCGAAGTTCACGCGAACGCCGACGACGCGGGCGAGCGCGACGAGCGCCGGAGCGAGCGAGCTCAGAGACACGATCGCGCTCGCCCCGAGGGCGTGAATGAACGCCCGAGTGAGGGTTTCTTCTGGCATATCATGCGTTTCCGGAAACGAGTCGGCGTCGACGTCCAAGTCACTCGCAACGGCGATGGGGATGTGCGGCATGCGGCATTCCGCGATGCCGCCGAGCGCGGTCGCGCTCGCTTTCCTTGTCTTCATCGCTTTCTTCATCGCTCGGCGTCATCTTCCTTGGACGCGCGCGAGGCGAAAACAAAAACTTCGAACGTTGATCGTTCTCGGGAGCGGTGGACACACGGCGGAGATGCTCGCGTCGGTGGCGACGCTGGACGCGCGCGCGTACGCGCCGAGAATCTACGTGCGAGCCAAGACGGATGCGTTGTCCCTCGCTCGCGCGATCAAGTTCGAACGCACGTTCGCGAGTGGTGATGACGAACGCGATGGAGCGCAAGGAGCGAGGTATGAAGAGATATCGCGCGCGCGAGAGGTTGGGCAGACGTGGTCGTCGAGCGCGGCGACGACGGCGCGAGCGTTCGTCGAAGCGTCGGCGCTTCTCGTTCGAGTACGACCGGACGTCGTGCTGTGCAACGGCCCGGGGACGTGCGTGCCGATCGTGTTCGCGTGCGCGCTCGCGCGCGCGTGTGGGATGAGTAGAATGAAAGTGATTTACGTGGAGAGCGCGTGTCGCGCGCGGGAGTTGAGCCTCACCGGACGGATAGTGTATCACTCGCGCGTCGCGGATACGATGTGCGTGATGTGGGAAAGTTTAGCGAGGCGCTATCCGAGGTGTACGTTCATCGGACGCGTGATGTGAGGCGAGGTGAGGCGACGTGAGGAAGGTCCACGAGCGAGCGAAAGGAGAGGAATGGATGAGGGCGGTCGACGCCGGCGAGCGAGCGAGCGAGCTCGTGAGAGCGCGGAGAGCGAGCTCGCGAAAACTATAGATCAATAGCTAGCCTAGCGCTCGTGAATAGTATTCATTCACGTAGTAGAAATAAAAGTTGATTCGTCGAGCGCGATGAATGATGGAAATGTTGAACGAACGCCGTGAGGACGATTTCGAGCGAGCGGCGGTCTCCGTCGGCGTCGAGCTCGACACTTCGCGACGTTTCCTAAAGCTCGCGAGCGCGTTTTGCGCGATTGAAACTCTTCGAAAACTCGTCGACGTTTCACTCGCATCGACGTCTCCCAAGTCGTCGCTCGTCGTCGAAGCCGTCGCCGCAAAGCTCGCGCGCGATGGGTGACAGTTTCACAAAGTCGCCGACCGAGCGCACGAGTCGGTCGTCGATGAAGCTCGTGTTGTTTTATTGCACCGAGGTGCGCGAATGCGCGGGATGATTTTCGTATTCGTTCGTATTCGTTCGTGTTCGTATTCGTATTCGTATTCGACGGGAAGCGATGGAGGCGATCGATGATTGGTTTTGAGCGCGGCGCGAATGCGTTTGAAATCGCGAGACTCACCGTCGGCGTCCCGCGCGACGACGTTTGCTTCGTAGATGGAAAAAATGGCGCGAGAGATCGCAACTTTGGATGATGATATTGAGCTTGGTGAGATTGCGTGGAAAACGTTCCCGGATGGATTCCCCAACGTGTTCGTGAACGACGCGGAGAAGATTCGCGGGCGACACGTCGCGTTTTTGGCTTCGTTTCACAACGCATCGGTGATTTTCCAACAGCTTTCGGTGATATACTCGCTGCCGAAGATGTTCGTGGCATCTTTTAGGTTAATTTTGCCTTTCTTCCCAACCGGGACCTTCGAGAGAGTCGATAAAGAGGGAGAGATTCCCACGGCGGTGACCATGGCGCGTATGCTGAGCAACATTCCGCCGTCGCGCGGCGGCCCGACGGATACGATTATTTTCGACATCCACGCCCTTCAAGAACGATTTTATTTCGGTGATGCTATCAGTCCGTTCTTTGCCTCGGGAATCCCGCTCTTACTGGAGCAACTAGAACAATTAGAAGACGCTCAAGATGTTGTCATCGCCTATCCCGACGAAGGCGCGAGCAAGCGATTCCACAACTTCTTCACCAAATTTGAAGAAGTCGTCTGCACCAAGGTCCGTGAAGGCGAAAAACGCATCGTCACCATCAAAGAAGGTAAGCCCGCGGGCAAACACGTCGTCATCGTGGACGATCTCGTGCAGTCCGGGGGTACTTTAATCGAGTGCGCCAAAGTGCTCGCTCGCGAGGGCGCGACCAAAGTCAGCGCGTACGTCACGCACGGCGTCTTCCCGAACGATTCTTGGCGTCGTTTCACCGCCTCTGACTCGGGTTTCGAGCATTTCTGGATCACCGATTCGTGTCCTCAAACCGTTCGCGCGTGTTCGGGTCGTTCCCCGTTCGTCGTTCTCGCCTTAGCTCCCTCCATCGCTCGCGCGTTGCAAGTCTAATACATACGCACTCCTTGTCGCCGTCGACGGCGTCGTCGCGGTCGTGCACGCGGTCACTCGGTCACTCGGTCGGTCGGTCATGTCACTCACTCGGTCGGTCGGTCATGTCACTCACTCGGTCGGTCGGTCATTCATGCACGCCCTCGACCGACCACGTCCCACATCGACGAGTCTTAAGTCGAAAACGCGATCACGAACGACACGCGATCGCGCGCGTCGTTCGCGATCGTCGACGTCGTTCGCGCGATCGACCTCATCACACGTCGACGACGACGACGACGATGGCGACGCGCGCTATGGCGACGACGAAAACGAGCGCGTTCGCGCGTGGGACCTCACGCGTGCGAATGACTCGCCGTGACGCGAACACGCGAACGTACGTCACGCGAGAGGCGATCGAGCGAACGACGCGAGAGGCGAACGCGCGCGCGCGTGAACGACCAACGTGAAGTCGAACGAACGATCGCGGGATCGTATCTCCCATCGCATCGCATCGATTGGGATGATGATTGAATGAATGAACGAACGAAACGTCGATCGAGGGTGAAGACGATGAAGAGAATGAATGCGACAACGAATTGTGAAACGATCGCGCGTTGAGACGGTCGATGCGTCGACGTCGAAGGGGGCGAACGAGGTGTTTTTTGGAGCGAACGCGCGCGCGCGAGGGTTGGCGCGGATAGGGCGGAGAGCGATCGCGCGCGCGCGCGCGGGGATGGGGTGGGGTCGGGTCGATGGCGATCCCACACGTAAAGGGAACGACGAAGGCGAATGTTCCGTGAAAGCGTGCGAGGGATGACGTACTGACCGAATGTTGGCGTACATAGGGCGAACGTCGCGTGTAAGGCCAAGTACGGGGATGAATCCGTGTATTTTGACCTCTCCAACGTGGAGGCGACGACGGGGGCGTTCGATATGTACGGCGTGGAGTCGTCGGCGAGATACCCCGATCAACAAGCGATGTTCTTTGAGAACGCGGCGCAAGGTTTGGGCAGACGCGAGGCGATGTATTCGTTCTTAGCCGTCGCGGGCGGCTTGCTCACCGTGACGTACGGCGTCAAGGGGGCGAAGGATGCCAAGCTCCCGATCACCGTCGGGCCGCAACAAGTGCCGGCGAAGGGACCGCGCGATCGATTGTAAGCGATCGGCAGCACGCGAGTGCGCGCGATGCGCGAAGATTGATCGTTGTGAAGCGGTTTAAAAGTAGGAACTTGTGAATACGGAGAAATACCCGAGCAGGGATGACGACGACGGACGCTTCGCAGAGGTTGAGCGGTCGAACGCGCGAAGGCGACACCACGAACGACGCGTGACAGCGATGGCTAAAAAGGCGATAAGTAACACGTGCGATTTCGACCGCGACGATGCGATGGAGCGCGGCTAAGTTGTGGTCAAAGTTCGTCTCGACGGGCGGCGAGCGCTTTCGCGAGCGCCGAAGCGGCGGATTCGCGAGCGCGCTGTAGCCGCGACTCCCATTCGAAACCATCGCGCTCGCCGTCGTCGGCGATGAATCCATCGATGCGCTCGAGTACTTTCGCTAACGTCGGTACGTCTCGAGCGATCTGCGCGAGCGCGTCGGAGGACTCGGCGTCGAGCGCGGCGGAGACGGCGGAGACGCACATGGCGACGACATCCGCCGACGACTCGACGCTCGCAGCGGTCTCGACCAACACGCGCGCGAGCCCTCGCACCGCCGCACGCTGCTCTTCGTTGGCGTCTCGAGGAAATACCAGCACCGCAGCCGCGTTTTCGATGGCGAGAACGTCCACGAGCAGCGTCAACGCGCGCGCCCGAATCTTGGCGCCTGATTCCACCGACATGAAATCCCGCAGCGCGCCGACGCCATTTCGACTAAAAAATTTTGCTCGCGACGCCTCATGCGTGCGTACGCTCATTCCCAGCACGCCGAGCGCAGAATATCGCACCTCATTCGACGCCTTCGCGCTCGACGCTAAACCCATCAGAGCGTCGAATCCGCCTCGTTCATCCATCGCCGTCTGCACCGACGCGTTGTTCGACGACGCCGACGCGAGCGCGCGACACGCCCCGAGCACGATTGCCTCATCCTCACTCGAAATCGCTTCGAGCAACGCATCTAATACCCCCATCTTCGCGAAATCATTTGCCATGTCGATCTGCGAACCGATGTCGTAGAGCGCGTCCAGCGCCGCGACTTTACGCTCCGTAGTCTCCTCGCTCGAGCGCAAAATCGTCCCGCAAGTCTTCGCCACCTCCCCTTCACTCGGCTGAGCTGCGATGGCATCTAAAACTTCACGAATCTCCGCTCGTTTCTTCATCAACTCCTCGTGCGTGTACTTGCCGTTCTCGTTCGTCGTCGTCCCCGCTCGCGGGAGCGCGTCGCGCGCGCTCGCCTCCGCCATCGACCTCAACGCCTCGCCGTTGGAATTTTCAATCGACCACGCGAATAACGCGCTCAAAGTGCTGTCAAATTCCCCTCCGTTCGCCTCACGCGAAATGTCTTTCGCGTCGTTCGCGTTCGCGCTCGCGACGACGCCCGTCGCGCGCGCTCCGACCAACGCCAGAACAACCACTACCAACGCTCGCGCCGCTTTCATCGCACGCTTTCGTTTCCCTCGATCGCGATCGCACGTCCATCGTTGACGTCTTCGCTCGCCGTGCTCGGCGAACCAAAACCAATCATTCACGAGCTCAAATTCCTTCGAGCTCAAAAAAACCATCAGATGATCGATTCGATGACGATGAATCCAGAAAACGCAACGCACGACCGCGATCGTTCGATGTCGCGCGCGCTCGTCGACCGCGCGTTCGCCCTCGCCCTCGTCGCCGTGATGTGCTCGCGCGTTGGTCACGTGACGTTCGTGCGAGCGAATGAAGGCGCGAGCTCGAAGCGCGCCTCGCGCGAGCGCGCGAGCGCGGTGTGGTGCGACGTGAGCGCGGCGCGACGAAACGCGATTCGAGAAGGGGACGAAGTGATCGTGCATCGCATCGGCGCGAGCCCGCGCCAGAGGTCGGCGCAAGAGGTGGTGAAAGTGTACGAGGGCGAGAACGAGCGAGGACGGTGCGCGCTCGCGCGGTCGCGGCGATGGAGCGCGACGAACGATGATGGAGGCGACGTCGGGGAGATCCCGATCGGGGCGATTTATGGGAAAGTGGCGTTCGTGATTTGGCCTTTATTCGGCGATGACACGGAGAAGGAGAGGGATTTGGGTTAAAATTGCAATCGCGTCGACGGGAAGCGACGGATGCGAGCGTCGAGGGCGAAACGCGCGCGCGAGCGCGCGCGGTCGATGTTCATGGATTTGTACCGGAGTTCGGTGCCGTCCAAGTCGATGATGAGAGCGGTGAAGAACCGTTCGAGGGCGCGCTCGAGAGCGTCGTCGCCGGGCGTCGAGCTCGAGCATTCGAGCTCGACGGAGGCAACGGAGTTCGCGACGACGTTTGGGAACATCTTCAACTCACGACGTCGGCCATCGCGCGACCACGTACCGGCGTATTCCAAGCAACCGTCTTTGCCGTTCACGCGCGCGGTCGATCGCTCGAAGACGAACGTCGAGCCGCCGACGCCGTTCGCCGAGGCGGCGACGAAGAGCGGGTGCGCCAAAAAGTTCCCAAAGTCCCTCGAGTCGAACACCAGCGACGCCTCGCCTCGGGCTTCGTTTTTGAGCATGATACCTCGCCATGAAAGCGCGGCGGCGATGTCGAGCTCGCACTCGCCCACGTCGAAGGCGATGGTTTCGCACGTGAGATCGCGCGGGGACGACCAACGCTCTCCGCGAACCTTGACGCAGAGCACTTTTCCGGTGAACGCGCCGTCCGGAGCGAGCTCGACGTCGCAGCGCACGCTGGAGAATCGCTTAAGGATGAGCGGGGTCTTCAACACCGCGGTGGCGACGTCGGAGATTACCGCGCTCGGGGAGGCGAGGAACGCGCTCGCCCGCCGAGGCTTGGGTGAGCGGCGGCGGGGCGTCGAACGGAGCGCAAAGGACGGCGTCATCGACGTCGCCGCGTGCGCTTGCGCTCGAGACGAAAATGGCATCGTCGTCGCTATTCTACGTGATGCGACATCTCGCCGAGACTGATTTCGCGGTCGAAGAGTGAAGCTTTCGAGGCGGAAGAGCGCGACGTTTCGTCGAACAAGGAACACGAAGCGCGACGAGGCGAACAAAATTTTACGCTCTATGTGTGAATATGAACAATCATAAACAACTAACTACCGACTATTCCGTCGGACGGTGAATCAAACCGTCTAGAATTAATACGCTTTTATGGTGTGGCGACGATAAAGAAACGAATCAAAATCATCATTCGCGAGCGAGACGGCTATTACGTCGTGTGCTCGCCCAGAATACTAATCATCACGCGCGCTCTTCAACCTGCGGCACACGGTACGTATGCGCATTTAGAGCGGGATAACCTTTTCCCAGGTGAAGATGCTGTAATCTTCCTCGCGACCGAAGTGACCGTACGCGGCGGTGGTTTGGTAACGCTTGTTACCTCCGCGCTTCAAGTCGAGGTTCTTGCCAATCATACCAGGGCGGAAGTCAAACGCCGCCTTGACCTTTTCAAGGATCTCTTCGTCCGGAATCTTACCAGTGCCGTAGGTGTCGACGAAGACAGAGAGCGGCTTCGCAACCCCGATGGCGTAGGAGATTTGGAACAAGCAGCGGCGAGCAAGACCGGCGGCGACGACGGATTTCGCCGCTTGACGCGCAATGTACGCGCCAGAGCGGTCGACCTTCGTCGGGTCCTTACCAGAGAACGCACCACCACCGTGCGCACCCCAGCCACCGTAAGTATCAATGATGATCTTACGTCCCGTCAAACCAGCGTCACCGTGCGGGCCACCAATCACGAATCGGCCGGACGGGTTCAAGTGGAAAATCGTGTCGGCGTCCAAGTACTTGGCCGGGACAACCTTCTTGATGACTTCGTTCATCAAATCCTCAGCAATCTTGGCGTTGGTGACCGTTTCGTCGTGCTGCGTGGAGATCAAGATCGTGTGCACGCGCTTGGGCACCATGGCGCCGTGGTCGTTTTCGTATTCGATGGTGACTTGCGTCTTGCCATCCGGGCGCACCCACGGGCACGTGCCATCCTTGCGGACGACGGTCAAGCGGTGGCCGAGTTGCGTCGCCAAGACGTGCGTGAGCGGCATCAAAGTCGGCGTTTCGTCGGTAGCATAACCAAACATGTGACCTTGATCACCCGCACCGATTTCTTCGAGGGACTTGGTGCCCATACCGTGCACACCTTGGCCGATATCCGGCGACTGCTCGTGCAGGCGCACCAAGACTTCGCATTTGTTACCGTCGAGGCCGACGTCGTCAGACGTGAAACCGACATCGCGGCAAACTTGGCGGACGACGGCTTCGTAATCAACCTTCGCCTTGGTGGTAATTTCACCGAAAACCATCACCATATTCGTCTTCGTCGCCGTTTCGCACGCGACTTTAGAATCCGGATCTTGCGCTAAGCACGCGTCGAGCACGCCGTCGGAGATTTGATCCGCGAGCTTATCCGGGTGCCCTTCGTTGACGGATTCCGACGTGAACAGAAACCCCATTTTTAACTTTCGATTTCTCTCTGTGCTCTGTGCTTCGTGCGAGCGCGCGTACCATCGTCAGTCGCTCTCGCTCTCGCTCTCGCTCTCGCCCTTCGCTCGCTGTCGCCCTCCCCCAACCCTAGCGCTCTCGCCGACGACGTCGACGTCGCTCGCGATCGCGGACGCCGCGATCGGGCGTCCTCTCCGACGGTCGCGAACGACCGCCCTCGCGCTCGCGCTCGGGCGAAATATCGCGCGCGCGAAATAAATCCCTCATCGCGCGCGTCGTCGCCGCCGAGCGCGTCGCGCGCGTCGCGCGCGACGCGCGCGAACGCGGAATATTCCCCAGATAACGTCCGATCGCGTCGAGCGGCGATCATCCGTCGACGCGCGCGCGCCATCGCGCGTGTTCGACGGGTTTCGTGTGCGCGTCGATTCGGCGTCGACGGCGGGTGACGAAGGAATGGAACGCAAAAAAAAACACGAGCGATGTCGTCCAAAGCGCGCGCGCGTGACGATCGAACGACGGCGACGTACCTCGATCGCGAACGCGCGAGAAAGTGACGGGCGAGACGTCGCGCGGCGCGCCGAGCGCGGGCGCACGGTCGGAGGATTTGGATTTATGGATTTCGGTATGTGTTTACAGACTGATGCGATAAACACGTAACACTTCGCACGTGACTTCTTGCACGCAATTCACCATGGTGTGGCGTCGGTTTTTACCCGTATCCGACCCGACGCTGTGTGCGTCGGGTTCGAGCGATCACGCGCGCGCGCGCGCGCGATCGCGCAGACGCACGCGACCTTGCCCGAGCGGTTAAGGGGTTCGACTAGAATACGTACACGACGGCGATCGAATAGGCACTGCCTGCGTAGGTTCAAATCCTGCAGGTCGCGTTTTTTGGGCGCGTCGGAAACCATCGATGCGAAAATCGCGATGGAGGACGCGAAAATCGCGACGGCGGACGCGAAAATCGCGACGGCGGACGCGAAAATCGCGATGGAGGACGCGAAAATCGCGATGGAGGACGCGAACATCGCGATCGATCGACGCGCGCGTCCCTCTCCGTCGACGCTCGCGATGTCCGTGACGTCGTCCTTCACCTCCGTCAAGTCGTTGACCACGAAAGCGAACGTGTACTTCGACGGCAAGTGCGTGTCCCACGCGTTCGTCACCGCGACCGGGGAGGAGAAAACCGCGGGGGTGGTGCTCGGAGCGAACACCGAGCTCACGTTCGGGACGTCGCGCGCCGAACGCATGGAGTGCGTCGCCGGAAAGTGCGAGTATAGACTGGCGAATTCCACGGCGTGGGTGGGAGTATCCCCCGGGGAGTCGTTCGAAATCGCGAAAGATTCGAAGTTTGATATTCGCGTCGAGCGCGAGTTTCATTACGTGTGCCACTACGCGTGAGGCGAAGCGCCGAGCGTCGTTCGTAGTCCATAGAGTGACGGTGTGGGATGTATTATGACACTGATTTATAGGATATTTGAATCGGGGGGGATTTCTTCCATATGAAGGCGTGGATGTAGGCCAACGTGAAGGAGTCGAGTAACTCGACGTCGGCGCACTCGAGCTCGATCGCGAGCGAAGACGCGCCTTTGTCATCGCTCCCGTTTCGTAACTTTTCTCGAACGTAATCTTTAATCTTGCGCACGCCTAGAATTTTTGGCGCGGAGACGCTGGACGCTGAGATCAGAGGCGAGGCATCGTTCGCGGGTTTCAACTCGAAGGAAATCTTGGGAGATTCGGGCGGCGGCGCCACGCCGAGGGCGTGATCGACGATCCACTTTGGTAAGAACTCGCGCTCTTGTTCGTTGCCGATCAAATCTTGAACTTTGACGCTCACGCGCCCGTAATCAGAGTCGAATACCAGCGTCGTGGGGAACGGCGCAAACGCTCGCGTCGACGTCGACGTCTTCTCTGGCGCATATTTGGCGACCCACGACGCGAGGAGAGTTTTAATCACCTCCAGCCCTAAGTTTCTTCGCTCGTCCGCCGGGGCTTCGTTTATGCCTAAATCAGTCGCGTATGCCTCGGCGTTAAACGCCGTGCTCGGCATGAGCGTCACCTCGAGACTACCACTTCGAGAGTTGCACGTAAACCACGACGGCGTCGCCGAAAGCGGATTAATGCTCTTATCCGAGATTAATGCCTCGAAATCGGACGAATTTTTCACCCCATCTAAAGTCTCGATACATTTTCCCGTGCACACGTCGATGATTGATATCGCACCCACCGAATCTTGCGTCATCACTCGCCGCCTATCTCTCAACACCGCGTGTCGCTCCACCGGGCACGCTCCGACAATCTCGTTGAGCGGCGACATTGTCATCAATGAAACGTCCGACTTTGACGGCGTCGTCGGCACCGATCCGCCACTGAACATCGCCGCTCGGCCGCTCGAACCATCCCCCCACGTGTCGAACTTTCTCGGTGTTCCGAGAGTGGTGACGCCGGGCGAGCCGACATCGAACCAATCGCCGGGCTGCCTGGAGACGCTTCCGCTTCCAGCACCGGCATATCTAATAGGCGTCGAAGGCGCGTCCCCGCTCACATCGGCGTCGTCAGGAACATTCGCAGGCCAACGCTTGATGGATCGCGACGCCGTGGCGGTCCAAATGTCGCCATCCGAACCTCCATCGCGACGCGAGTCGTCGAGTTTGATTTTCAGCACCGCCGCCGATTCCAGGCAGAGCAAAGTCGAGCGACGATTCAAGAGATTCGTGACGCATAACCGCCGGTCGACGCCACTAGAGTACACGCGCGTGAAATCATGATTGACGTCGAGCGCCCAAATCGATCCCGTGTGCATGCCGGCGAACGTTTGCACGCATCGTTGCTGACCAATGTCCCACACGCGAATCGTCCTATCGCTCGACGCAGATATGCATCTTTTGCCGTCTTCGTCGACGACGATGGCGCGAACGTTGTCAGTGTGCCCCTTGAGTTTGCCTTCTTTCGCCTTTGTGCGCGTGTCCCATACGCGCAGCGCGAGCTCGGTACCGCCAGAAACCAAGACGTTGCCGTTTGCGCTCACGTCGAGGGCGTAAATGGAATCCTTCGCCCCCGAGAGTGGCGTGGCGTACGTGTTGGCGTACAGCGTCATCGATGGTGCAGCATTTGTCGTCACTCTTCTTTCGATGTCCCAAACGAACAACTCTTTATTCAACCCACCACTCGCGAGCGTGTGAGCGCTCTTCGCGCCGCGTCCTAAAGCCATGACGTAATCCGTGTGCCCGTACAACGTCGCCGAGAGCGCGTTCTCCTTCGTGTTCCACAAGCGCACGCTTTGATCGCTGCTAGCGCTCGCCAAGTGCGTGCTATCGATGCGCTTGACGTCGTTCACCCACGCGGCGTGACCTTCAAACGTGTTCGCGCATCGCGGCGCCCCCGACGACAAATCCCACGCCCGCACCGACCCGTCTCGCCCACCCGTGAACACGCGATGACCCTCGCCCTGTTCATCATCGACTTCCACCACGTTCACCCCACCGATGTGTTTATCCCCGTACTCCGCGTGCGCCAGCGTAAACGTCGTCGCCCGACGCTGTCGTTTCACGAGCTCCGCCGCGGACGACATGTCCCGTCGCTCTCCGCCCCAACCCTCGCCCCGCGAAAACTCCCGCTAATACGAGTGACAACAGTTATACGAAAGCGTCCAAAACAACACAAACGTCCCGAACCCCGCGAGCGGGCCGTCCACGAACACCTTATCGATCGACGCGTAGTACCGCCTCCAATCGCCTCGGCACGCGACGCGCGCGAACGCGATCGCGCCCACGCCCGCGCTCACCCCCCACGACGCGAACCCTTTCGCGCCTTCGAGGCCTAGAATCCCTGTTCCAACTCCACTCGCTATCGCGAGCGCGATGAACCTGCGCGAGGAAGCGCGTGACCGAGGTCAATCCTTTCGAGCCGTACGCCGTCGTCCCGCTCGCCCGCGCGCGATAGCGAGCTACCTTGGCCTCATCCTTCGCTTTACGTTCGTCGCGCGATCTCTCGCGCCTTGCACATTCGCGCGCATTCGTCGTTTCTCTTTTCGCCTCATTCGTCGTCGTCCGGAAGGCGTTCGCAAGCGAAAGTGAGATCGAGAGACGCGGGCGCCGACGCACGTATTCGCGCTCGCGCGCGCGTTCGCGCTCGCCGCCTCCGCGCTCGATCGCGAATGTGCTTCCGCCGAGTGCGCTGAATGCATCGACCACTCGCGAATACGACGAGCAGCGCGCGTCGTGAGAGTTCGACGTCGACAACAAGCGTCACTGTGAAGGAAGGTCACGTGATGATTGAATGAATGAATGAAAGAATAAATGAATGAATGACATTCATGGATTCAAAAAGCCTCACTTCTTGACGCCCATCTCTCACTCGCGAACGATCGCGAGGGATGGACAACGCGTTATTACGCGTCATCGAACGTCTGCACGCGAGCTCGACGTCGTGCGCGTTCTGCGTGACCGGGGGCGGGGCGCGCGCGCTGGGGTGGCTCGCCGCCGTCCCGCGCGCGTCGAACACGTTGATCACCGCGCACGTCCCATACGACGCCCGAGCGAGTCGCTCGTATGCGAAAAAGGATACGAACGACGACGTGAAATTTGTCTCCCGCGAGTTCGCCCGGGCGCTCGCGGAGGAGGCGTATAAAGAGTGCGTGCGCGTCGGCGGCGCGAGCGAGCAGAACGCGCGAACGGCGCGAGGGAGAACAGGGATCGGGGCGACGTGCGCGCTCACGCGCGAGATCGCTCGGAAGAAAGGAGAGCATAAGATAGTGGTGTGCGCGCGAAGCGTCGATCGCATGGCGACGTATGAGATCGTGCTTGAGAAGGATTCGGGGCGGGGACGGTTCGCGGAGGATGAGTGCGCGTCGCGAGCGGTGATTCGAGCGGCGTACGACGAAGCGTGGCACCGCGAGCGAATGGACGGCGGGGAAATGCTCGCGAGCGCGAGCGCTGGGGAAGATTTAGTGCGCGCGGTGCTTTCGAAAGGAGAGTTCGCGGGGATGGTCGTGGACGTGGTCGCGGAGGAGGCGTACGGGGCGAGGGACGCGAGAGCGACGGTGGAGCGGTGGATGAAGGATGATTCCCCTTCCGCGCCGGGGGTTTTAGAGTTTACCGAGGGAATGCTCACCGCGGTTGGAGCGACGCGGGCGAACGTCGTGCTGAGTGGGTCGTTTAATCCATTGCACGACGGGCACAGAGAGTTGCTCGCGGCGGCGACGGCGACCAAGCCGCCGGGCGCGCTCGGGGCGTACGAAATCAGCGTCGTGAACGCCGATAAAGGCGCGCTGAGCGTGGATGAGATCGTGCGACGGTTAGCACAATTCCATGACTCAGGAGTGGTTTGTTTGCTCACCAAGTCGCCGCTATTCGTGGATAAGACGAAAGTCGCGCCAGGGGCGAGCTTCGTCGTCGGCGTCGACACGGCGACGCGATTATTGAACCCCAAATACCACGGCGGCGAAGATGGGTTGAGTCGTTCATTGGATGAAATTCGACGCAACTCTTGCGATTTTATCGTCGCCGGGCGCGTCGATCCAGCGACAAACGAGTTCATCGCCGCGAGTTCGATTCGGAAACCGTTCGGCTGCGCGTCGCTCTTCGTCGACGCGCCCCATTTTCGCAACGACTTGAGCTCCACCGCTATTCGCGCCGCCATCGCGAAAGCAGCGCACGATTCCAAATCATAGCGCGCGTCCGTTCATCCAAACGCCGCGTCCGCCGCCGCGTCCGCCGCCCGCTTCATTCCCCCGCGTTTCCATCCCTAACCATCGTTGTCGTGACACCACATCGCACGCCCTATTCGCACGCATGTCCTTCTCGCGCGCCGCATCGTCCCGTCGACGGCGTTCGTCGTCGCTCTCTCGCTCTCGCTCTCTCTCTCGCTCTCTCGCGCGCGCGTCGACATGCATCACTCGTCAGTCACGACTCGCCATTT
>Ga0222712_10003965_pt1 | contig 15788 bp, 21 predicted proteins | sample C33_657DmetaG_FD_165043 | JGI IMG/M metagenome (GOLD analysis project Ga0222712, IMG submission 165043) | Estuarine water microbial communities from San Francisco Bay, California, United States - C33_657D | ecosystem: Environmental > Aquatic > Marine > Unclassified | place: USA: California... | reverse complement strand
CGTAAACCCGTGCGCCGTCGTAAACCCGTGCGTTGCCGGAAACCAGTGCGTCGCCGTAAACCCGTGCGCCGTCGTAAACCAGTGCGTTGCCGAAAACCTGTGCGTCGCCGTAAACCCGTGCGTTGCCGTAAACCCGTGCGTTGCCGTAAACCCATGAGGTACCTACATCGGATAGATTCGCCTCTTTCTCGACAAATCCGCCAAGTTCCCCCTCCTTGACATTCCCGAAGGAAATTCGCGCCTTGATTCGGAAAAGTTTAATCCCGAAGACTGTTTTGGTTTCGTTGGTGAGTATATATTTAGAGTTCATATAGTAATTCTGCCTGTAAACGCAGCGCATGTCAAGCGAGATTCTCGCGACTAAACAAATTTAAAAGTCAAACTAGACCGAACCCATACTTTTCTTTAGAAAATCGTGAAACTCTTTTGGAAGATATACGTTATTCATGCCGACGGCCTTCTCGAAAAGTGGAGCAATCTCTCCAAGGGATAATGAAGCCAAGCCCATTCCAATTTTTGTAACAAGAAAATCGTATTCTGGGTGCTCTCTTGCGAAGACGAGAAATCCGTCAACATAGGTTTTTATCTTTGGGACCGACAGGGTTTCGATTCTGTCGTCCTTAGTACAAATTCCGTAAGACTGACCGCAGAACGGCCCGACCCCCATTTTTGCGCCGAATTTTTTAAGGGCTGTTCGGGCCGCACCGGCACCGTGGAGCCAACGCGAATTTGCGCCGTAGCAAAAAATCTGATTAGGCCGTAGGGTAGTAACAAAATCTGGAGTAATTCTCATATACAGAGTCTAGCGCTACGTTATGCCTTTGTCAATAATTTTACCGTTTAGCTATCTCAAGACTAAGCAACAAATCAATAGCAGAATCCATAAACCTCTTCTCGTTCCTGATGTCTCTCGCCGTGTCGATAAGACCCCAATAATAAAGGTATTCCCTTTGCGTCTCTTCCGGCCACTCTTCAAAATCTCCACGGTTCATTCTGCCGATGTCCTCGACGCGGAGAAGGCAGTCGTTGGTGGCTATTTCTAGGAGTTTATCTAGTGGATTCATTACAATCAAGCATCAAGGTTAACCCCCGTCATAACCAAAGCAAACATATCCAATCTGGATTCGGCGTTAGGAACGTCCACAAGTTCACCCATCTCAGCAAAAGTTACTAAATGACGATGCGCTGTTTTTTTATCCACGAAAACTACGTCTTGGTCGTTGGGGTAGTCTTTTAACAGGCGTTTGAGTTGTTTGGCTTTCATGGGTAGATGCTATCCGTCTTCGTCCTGATTGTCAATAGGTAACGGCTGTGCCGCTCTCTGCTTCTCCAAAATAATTAATGCAAAGATTGAGTAGTCGGCTGGATTTGAACCAGCGAAAGAAGTTTTTGCAGAACTTCGCGTTAGGCCACTCCGCCACGACTACATGAAAATATACTTTCGACTCGAACCCGGAACACTAAAATAAATGTAATATACTATATGATTTCAAATCCGAAAAATCTTGAATCGTTTGCATATTAATTTTCGTCAAGGACCATTGATTCGTTGGGCGTATCTCGCCCAATATTAGCCTCTTTTACGATTTGACAGGCGTCACTATAGCTATATCGGCCCGCGTCTTTCTTAAAATGACGATAGCCCATTCCGTGCGATGCCCACCATTGTCCGTGCTGATTGCTCCAAACTAGCCATTTGGTGTTGTTCGTGTTGGCTGTCATCGGCGCTCCTTGATGATTACCCGGCCTTCCATCAGCCCGAACGACGACGACTCACGAAACTCATACGTCTCCGCAGTATCGTTGGTGTGCATTGGCCGAGTCAGCAGCCAGAGGTTGTCTTGCTTCCAAGTCGCCGTAACTAATTTACTGTTCAGCGGCAGTTCTTGTGTTGATGTCCCACCGTATAATCTGGCGCGTCGGTTTTCAGTGCAGCCAGTTACTAGCAAAATGACGGCTAACCATGCGCTGCATCGAACTGTCGCCCCACTCTTACATTTCATGTTATTCTTCATACGTGATTATTTATACCTGTGCAATTTAACAGCTAACTCACACAAATCCGTGCGGATTTAGTTCAGACTTTCCTTTCGGGCTATATTTCACCATTGCCTGACAGTGAAGTTCGGTTGCGTCGGTTGCTAAAACACAGACTCCGCCTTGCGGTTGCCAACCAAAACCGATAGCTGCCGTGACCTTTTTTTCGAGGTCATCGTGCGAATACGCTTTAATAAGTCTGTAGTCTGTAACGTTCATTTTAAGAAAAAGGCTTCCGCATTTGAGTCTCCAAATACCTTAGCGTGAGCTACACCATAAGTCAATGTCTTTTTTGGGGAAGTCCGATGGCTACCGAACATGAGCTTGCTGTTGCTACCGCCCGTATCGGTAAAGAAATAATAACTCTGGCCGTTTATCTCGACCACGTTTACGCAGGCTATTTTCGCCATAAAATCAAAATTAAAGGACAAAACTAGTGTAAAGCACTGTATGATTACAGGATTCTTGAATTTTACCAGCAACAATTCGCCGCAACCAATATCGACCTCTGCTGGTGTTTTTAGTCAAGCGGTCTTATGGGGCTACTCGTCATTCGCAACGGGCATTCCAGTTAACAACGCTAGCTCTGCATATTTGGGCGTGGCCACCGGATTTCTACCTATTAAAATTACTGCTGGTAATTCATACACCTTAGCGCCATCAAACAAGGACAACATCGGAAATTACTATGCCGCCGGAGCTTCTGGTGATGGGGTGTTCTTTTATGCTTGGTAAAATTGGCTGGCTATCAATGAATCGAACATTGTCCTACGGGGTCAAAACCCGCCGCGCTTCCTTTACGCCAATAGCCAATTAAATCACCGCCAAACATACTCCAAATTCGCCTCTATATCAGCGCCGAAAATAGGTACATACCATTCAGGCCGCTTTTTAATCAAATTCGAGCGGTGCGATAAATGAAAATCTTCTCTGCCCCAAATAGCGGGAAAACCCGTGTCTGGGCAGCTATCCAAATAGCTTTGAAATGTCAAAACGTGATGGGGATAATCTCGGCCCCGATTCTTGAGTTCAGCTAGTCCCGCCAGAGAATATAAAGCCAAAGCTTTTTTGTGATTTGCCCAAATTTTCGATGCTGGATGATTCGGCCAGCCGCCCTTGATGAGCGTGAGACACTCTCGGTATATTTGATTGCCGAGGCGAGACGGGTCAAGCGACCGAACGGATTTATGAATATCTGGATACGGACAGAAGACTTGCATAATTGTTTTTGAATTACGTGTACATCTTACCCCGACCTCTTAGCTTTGTCAAGCTTCATCCAATATCCGCGACCGGGTTTTCTTATTCTTAGCTCCCCACGTAGAGGTCTGCTGATGGCAGTTCGGACATAAAAGCCTTAAGTTTTCTAATCGGTTGTCTATGTGGTCGCCGTTTATATGGTCAACGTGGAGTCGAATGGGTTTCCCTAGCCAGTCTTCGCAACTACATGAAACGCATTTGTTTTCCACGCCTCTTTCTATTAGGCGTTTGAATAAGTTGCTTGATTTGAAGCCTGAATTTTCACAGAAAACATCTTCGTCGGGCAGACGTATTTTAATCGCCTGTTTATTAAGTCTTTCGTCCGTCGCTCTAGTTTTGCCTTTAGACCACAGCATACCCGTAAAGTGGTCTGTTGTAATTCCATACTCTCTGACTCTTTGAGTGACTAGCCTATGACTGCCGCCAGTATGCTTTAGTCCTAAAAGCGTTAGTAGGGAACCATAACTTTCGACCTGAGCTACCAACGGCTCAAGAAACTCTTTTGTATATTTACGTTTTTTACTCATAACGTATTATACACCTAACATGGCAGACGCGCAAAATCTTTTTGCTTATTTGTATGCCGGTTAAATGGTCGTCGCGATAGGGGTCGAACCTACACGCCTTACGGCATAATCTTCTAAGGATTACATGGCTTCCGATTTCATCACGCGACGATAAAATTATTGGAGAATACTTATTCTTCCTTGCACTTGTTCTCAAGTTAATACTCAAGCTTTCGCCCAAGTTAAACGAATACCGCGCTCAATGGTTGGCATACCGGGACTCGAACCCGGAACTTGCGCGTTATCAACGCGATACTCTAGTCCAATTGAGTTACATGCCAATTACCGACGAAATGGAAGAAAGCTGAGTACTCGAAACTCACCCCGGTTAAGGAGCAATGGCATTAGCAATACCTTACAGAGCCCTGACTGTTTAACTTTCCATTAAATTATTCCTGCGCCCACTTGGGCCATTGTTTCTTTGACTCGGCGGCATCGTCCAAGACCCTACGCAGCCAGCCTTCTTCCGGCATTCTTTTGGGCGCGACAAGGGCTGCTAGCGCCTCCACCGGGTTCGGCAACGGTGGCTCTTCTGTGCCTTCGGCCAGAATCGACCCTTGACAATACGGGCATCTCTTCACGTAAAAAGACCTGCCGCATTCTTTTACCGTCATTCCTGTCCTACGACACGTTCCAGTGCATTTATAGGTCATACTCTTTTTTTAGTAACCTTTTTGCGCGGTGTAGCACGTCGTTTCGGGCGACAACACCCATCGCAACCATGAATAGTCAAATATTCGCGCCCCATTCGGATATTATGGGCGGCGTCGTCGGGGTCTGGATGGCCAACTCCGTGCGGACAGATACGTTCCATAACTCCCGTATCATCGCGCCAATTTAGTGGCCATTTTTTCATGTGGTGGTCTGATTCGTTATGAATACAACAATAGTGACCGCTGCATTTTTCAGCGGTATGCGTGATTAAGTTAGGTGGTAAGTTTGGATTCATAGTATTTTTTCCATCGGTTTTCACGGCCTTTTTTTCTAGCAGCGTCAAGTTTGGCGGGGTCGGAGAGTATCGCGCTCTCATAACAGAATGGTTACTGTATGCGGGTTTGGAATCCGCTGCCTTGCTTGTCGAGCCACGGTGTTATTAATGAAATTAAATCACCACATATTGCAAAGTCAAAAAAACAACAGATAGCTAGTAATGAGTCAGGCTACACATGCTTAGTCCTATGGCAATTAGCGCATAATAACTCGCACTTGTCCAGTTCTTTTTTTATAGAATCAAATGATTTAGTCTGTTGTCCGATAGAGAAATCTTTCTCTTCTGGAATTTTATGATGGAAATCGTAAACCTCAAATCTATCCGTTTCTAGCTTGCAGTGAGAACAACGTCCTCCTAAATACTCTACGGCGAGTTTTTTTATATCCCTGCGTCTATTGGAGGAATAAATAAGACGACAGGCTTTACACATAACATCGAAAAACTCCCATATTTGGCCGTTGTCCCCCTTTTGTCTGCCTTTATAGAAATCTTCGGTAGATTGTCTTTTATCGCATTTATTACATGTTTTATGTTTTGCGTCTATTGCTCTCATTACTTATTAATACACGCGTTTAATAAGTTACCTACTTCTTTTCTGTATCAAAACCTAAATTAAATTCATGCCCTTTGACCGAGGGGTGTGTCGTCGGCTGATATTCTGGCTATAACGGTACGCCCTTACCAGACCCAGCGGCTCCTTAAATCTACTCGCGATACTCGTACTTATCGCTTTCAACGCCGACGCCAACTCTGACTCAAATACTATAGCCTGAACTTCTACCGAAGTCAAGCGCGAAAATTTGGAACCAAGAGCGGGATTTGAACCCGCGCATTTAGATTCACAATCTAACGCTCTACCAATTGAGCTATCTCGGCACGAAAATTTGGCGGAAAATTAAGTATTTGAAACTTATGCTTTTTAAAGCACGATGAGTTTTCGAGGCTCTCCCGGCGTCGCCTGTCCGGTTAATTTTCCATGTAATTAGACTCTACAAACAGCGCAAAAGACGATTTTCGTATAATTAGAGGCCGTTTTTATCTATTTTCGTATAATTTGGAGGTTGATTAAGTAATCGAAACTTAACGCTTTCACGTCCCACGACTTTCCAAGTCGGTCTGGTGCCCTGTCCAGTTAATCAACCATACATAGCAACGCCAGAAGAATGCGATTCTTTAATACGCGATTTATTCCCGCCCTAGCTAGAGGCTGCGTAAGTCTCGTTGAGCTTGCTATATAAATTGGCGGATAAGTGAAGTCCTCCCCTCCATCCCCTCTCAGGGACAATCGGTATTCAAAGCCGTTATCGCACGTCGGCGATTTACTTATCCGTTAAATTTGGTGCGATATGTGAGGCTCGAACTCACTAGCTTCAACATTGGCAATGTCGCGTGCAACCAGTTACACTTATATCGCAATAAAATTGGCCCGGTTTCGCGGAGTCGAACCGCGTTTCTCGCGTCTTCAGCGCAAGCCTATAACCACACAGATTCAAACCGGATTAAAACTTGGTCGGGCATCAGAGAATCGAACTCTGTCTCCACCGCCCCAAACGGCGCGTGCTACCGTAACACTTATGCCCGAGAAATTTAAGTAATCCTATCAGGGGCGAAGCCCCTCAGTGAGTCTCGGATATTACAGCCGCTCCTTGCCACGTAAGGAGATACTCGCCTTCTTTACGCCGAAAGAAGGAAATTGGAGCCGACGACAAGATTTGCACTTGCATAAGCCAATTTACAAAATTGGTGAATCCTCGTCTATCCACGTCGGCATTAAATCAAATGAGATGTATCTACTATTGCTAGTCGCGCCCACCGTGCCATCTGATTAAATTGGAGTTAAGTCCGAGAATCGAACTCGGTTCACTCACTTACGGAGTGAGTTTAGTGACCCGCACAACTTAACATAAAATGGAGCGTTCACGGGCCTCGAACCCGAATCTCCTGAGTATTACCACAGGCGACTTTGCCAGTTAGTCCATCCCACATTAAAATCAACAACAAATTAGTGTATTCCTATACATGACCAAATCTTTACTTTTCCTAATCCTCGTCGCTGTAATCTGCCTGACCGGCTGTTCCGACTCCCCAAGCTCCTCCTCGTCTAAGGCGACTTTCACAAGTCTTGACCGCGCAGAACTTGTGCTTATTTTATCCGAAAATAAATTATCTGCCCTTCCGACAATAATACTCGACAAAAGTTATTCAATCCCCACGAAGACATGGATAGAGAAAGACTTCTCTGAATCTTTTTCCAAGTTTACTTTCGGCTTGGGAATCAAAGATAAATATCTAACCGACTCACTAGACTGCGATGATATCGCTCAAGGCGCGGCTTTTTGTGCTAAGTATTTGCACTGGAAAGAGACGAAAGTAAAGCGCGGATTGGCTTTTGGGGAGTTTCATTATAATAGCTCTAGCGTTGGGCCACACGCTATAAATATCGCCATAGTCTCAGACGCCGGAAAGATAAACGTGGTGTTTTACGAGCCACAGAGAAGGGTCTTGATTGAATTGAGTGACAAAGAACGAGATAGTTGTGCTTTTATTAGATTTTAAAATGGTGGGGAAGGAACGATTTTCACGTCCATTTCCGAGTCTGAGACCCGGCGTCCTAGAATTTAGACGACCTCCCCATTAAATTGTCTGCATGTAAAGCGTGGCCGACTCGAACGGCCACCACCAGCTTAGTGCTGGGTACTACTTATACTAACGCTCTACTGAATCATCAGCCGAGAAACCGGGTTTATGCGGGCGCTTTACTATAATCGCAGCGCCTCTAGCCCATGCTGTTCTCGGCTTGAAAATGGTGGGTCGTGCTTGACTCGCACAAGCGAAAGCCAATTAAGGCGGCGCGTTTACAGCGCGCTGAGATTGCTGCTACCCGAACGACCCATTAAATTTTACTACTATAAATTGGTTGCGGCGCTGCGAATCGAACGCAGGACTCTGCCTTATGAGGACAGCGTTTTACCACTTCACTACCCCGCAATTAAAATTGGTAGTCCTAGAAGAAATCGAATCTTCAACCCCTCCCTTATAAAGAGAACGCTCTGCCGTTGAGCTATAGGACCATTACTTCACTAAGTATACCGCAAATTACCAATGCTGTCAACTGAAATTCCAAATCACAAAGAGATACTTGGTAGCTTCGATGGTTCTCGAAATTCCGTTTTCAGTGTAGATATGTGTATGGAAATGATTACTTCTCAAAGCGATTTTGATTCAGCGAAAAGCAGGGACTTAATTTTACTTAAATGTAAAACATGCTCAGGTCTTTTTAAAAAGCCTAAGAATCAAGTATTAGCTAGTATTAAATACAATAAATCTGGAGATGGTCGATTTGAAAAAGCATTTTGTAGTACGAAATGCCGAGCGATAGCGCAACAGACATCGTTGACTAAAAAATGTACGAATTGTCAAAAAGAGATAGTTGTACTTTTAAATGAGACAAAGCGTACAAAAAACTCTTTCTGCTCTCGTTCTTGTAATGCAGCCTATACCAACGCTCACAAAACCACCGGCGCTCAACGTTCCAAGCTCGAAATCTGGCTTGAGCTGAAACTCAAAGAACTTTACCCGGAACTTGAAATACATTTTAATAAAAGAGACGCCATTTTGGCCGAGCTTGACATCTATTTTCCTAGCTTAAAGCTGGCAATAGAGCTTAATGGGATTTTTCATTACGAGGCAATCTACGGCGCGGATAAACTGAAGCAAACCCAAAATAACGACCAGCGTAAACTCCAAGCTTGCACTGAAAGGGGAATAGCGTTTTGTGTGATTGACACTTCCGGTCAAAAGTATTTCAAAGAGTCAACTTCTCAGAAGTATTTAAACATCGTCACCGGGATAATTACAAAAGAATTGGTACGAATAACAGGACTCGAACCTGTGGTGATGCCGCTGTGTAAAAGCGGTGCCGTCGCCGCTGGGCCATATTCGCAATAAATTGGTAGTCGCATTGGGATTTTAACCCAATTTCACTGATTGAGAATCAATAGTCCTAAACGGGTATAGACGATGCGACCATTAAATCAATACCAAAAAGTCTTACGGCCCTTTGTATAACCAACGAGTTCGTCAGTCGCGCCGTCCGAACGAGTCTTCCCAAATGGGCGAAAGATTAAGGTTTTCTTTCCGTCTTTAACTTTCCAGAGGTCGTTTTTCATGCTCTTATATTAGAGTAAACTAAGGAAAAAGTCAAGCGCGAAGACTCGCTTTTCGGTCATATAGAGGCGTCAAAGCTGTCCATTTCCGGTAGCCACAAGTTCCCAAATAAGTATTCAGCGCGAGCGAAACGCGGCGCGAAACCGACGATACGAGTTGTGATTTTTCCGGCCTGCTCCATCACTGCCCGCAGTACCCACTCAGACCAGCCGTGGACGTATTCAACGAGTTCGGCCTGACGCAGAAGCATCCCGTCCGCTATATCCTCGGCCCACAGCTTTATCTGAAGGTTTACGGACTTCTTTCCTCGCAAAGATTTTCGGAAGACATCCGGCTCGCGGCACACCAACATTTTCCCGTGGGTGTCCAAAGCAAAGTAACATTCCAAAGCCGAGTCTCCTGACGGGCTGGTAAATTCCGCTATCGCCTTGTCCTCACCATCGAGATGTCCTATCATGTCGAGTGGCGTGTCACGGTAGAACTCGTAATCTGCTTTGGCCCTGTCTGTGATTTTTAGCTTCATAGATTTGACAACTTATCTTCCTTAAAAAGAATAGCTCTAACTTCCATTGAAGTCAAGCGCGAAAATTGGTAATAGGTGTCGGAATAGTGCCGACCATATATCCTTTGGGATATTCAGGCGATATGAAGCGCCCGCAGCGTCTTTGGCTTGTCCCTGCGAAATTTGGTGGAATGCGCCAGTAACGCTCTGGAAGCCCATAACTTTGCAAAAGTTATTCAACCTCTTGGTTGCCCGCACCCCAATTAAAACAACCTAAAAAGATTAAGGATTTCACGTTTTTCCAACCCGTCTCACTAAAGAGCACTGGTTACTAGCTAAGTTTTACGTCTATCTTCTTTCGCGGCACAAAAATCAAGCGCAGATTCCTCAGAGCGGCTCCGCGTGGCCTTTGTAGGGTAACTGCCGCTGGCAGCGACCAAATTAAAATGGCGGGATATACGGGACTCGCACCCGTTTTTGCATTACCAGCGTGACAGGCTGGCGGCTCGACTACTTCGCCTTATACCCCATGAAAATTGGTGCAATCGGTGAGAATCGAACTCACGACGCCCCTTTAGGGGAACGGATTAAAAGTCCGCTGGTTTCAACCTCTTACCTACGATTGCATTAAAATTGGCTGGCCCAGTTAGAGTCGAACTAACATATTACTATTTAACAAATAGTTTCACTACCGTTGTGATACAGGCCAATTAAAAATGGTGCGCCATGTCGTGCTCGAAACGACCTTATTCTTGGATGGAAGCCAAGTGCCATACCTACTAGGCGAATGACGCAATGTTATGTTTATATCGAACCGACACCACATAATAGGTGTAATTACATTTAAGATTTATTATGAAACGCAAAACCAGCAGAATTTGGACTATTAACAAAGATATCCTACAGAAAATTATAAACGAATCCTCAACAATGGTCGAGGTATTAAAAAAGCTTAGTTTCGACCCTTACAACGGCAATCACTCAACGCTGAAAGCGAGAATCAAAGCCGATAATTTAGACTTATCTATATTTAAATCGAATTATTCTCTTTGGATTAAAACCCATCTTCAAAAGGCCAAGGTTAAAAAGACATTGTGCGAAATTTTAGTAGAAAATTCTAATTACTCTAGGGTACATCTAAAAAAAAGACTTATAAACGAGGGATTAAAAAGCAAAAAATGTGATAGCTGCGGTATAGCTGACGAATGGAACGGCCACCCATTATCTCTCCAGTTAGACCACATAAATGGAATTAATAATGACAATAGGTTAGAAAATTTAAGAATTCTATGCCCGAACTGCCACTCTCAGTCGCTAACCTATGGAGGTAGAAATGCTAGAAAAGAGAAAGTCCACTACTTTTGTTCTACTTGTAATGCTGAGACTTCGGGTTATAGCAACCTTTGTCCCGGATGCTCTAGGATTAAAAAACTCTGTATTAAAAAAGAAGATTTAGAGAAATATGTAAAAGAAATGCCTTTTACTAAAATAGGAAAAATATTAAATGTCAGCGATAACACCGTTAAAAACTGCTGCGTGTCTTTAGGCATCCCTATATATCCCAAGGGATATTGGACTAGAAGAAATGCCGGATATACCCATGAATTGTCGATAAATCCTCCTAAGCTAATCAAGAATAAGAAAAAAATCTTCACGATAGAAGCTCTTGAACAAATTAAATCCCTAATGAATGAAGGCTTATCCTCTAGTGATATAGCTAAAAGATTCGGGGTGAGTAGGCACACTATACAGAGAATTAGAAGCGGGACGAGCTACGTCCAAGGGTCACAAATCTTCAAAACGATTAAAAAATATGAAAACTCAGTCAGCGGATTGCCTACCTTTTAAAATGTGAGGTCTCTCGACTACTTTGCGCTCACGAAAATTAAAAAAACCACCAAAATATCAAAACATTGGTCATAACTAGTTTTGATTTGCCCATGTTGACTCTCAGGGTTTGGCCGCAGACTTAAGAGGCCCGCGTTGGTCCTAAATTCTAAAAAAGCTGGTGACGATAAAGATAATCGAAATCTTGCCTGTAAGGTGAAAACTTACCGTCCTGCCACTAGACCATATCGTCAATAAATCACATACTACAACCTAACACCTTTAACTCTTGAGAACGAATTTTCTCTCGAATTACCCTCGGTTTACATACGGACCTATAATGGTCCGAGAGGTCTTTACGCCGTATCGCCGCTGCTCGCGCCCACTTGGGATACTGCCGGTTTTCCAGCTTATATAATTCAACAAAAAACCCGCACTTTCTGGTGCGGGAGTGTCAAAGACTTCTTATGAGACACTCCTATCACGCAGACCAGAACAACGCAGTCCCTTCATTCGGGAGATGCGAACTTTGTTTTGTATAATCTATACGTGATTTCATTACTAATCTATCTTACACTGACTTCACTGAACTGTCAAACTATTTTTGGTTTTTCTTTTTTTGCGTCAAACTAATTCAACAACTTAAATAACCTATTATATTCCAGAGACACGTCTGGACTCTTTACGACCGCTGGATTCTCGGCGATGTACTTATTAACTGCATCCATCCTACGCTGCTGCGCCGAACGGATGTCGTCTTGCATACGAGTAATGTCGCTATCGAGATACTTCACGGCTTCTTGCTCGTAAGCATGTTTACGGATAAGATTATTAGCGTCCGCCAACTCTGTGTTGTATTTTGAGTGACTTTCCATCACTTTTAAATACTCTGCATAAGTCTTTTCTAACTTGGAAAAGTCTGACAAAAAAATCGTACAGTCATACCCCCACGAGTTATCCCCGCCGCCACCAGTGCCCGTATTGACCCCAGCAAAACCGCCGAACGGTGTCCGGTAGTCTGAAAACGAAAAATCACCAGTAATCGTCCCACAGGTTACATTCTTGCGGTCCTTTTTCACATAGTCACCACTAATGGTCGCACGCCAACCTAGAAACTCCGTCGGCAAATTCTTATCTCTAGCGCACCAATTAGTATGCTGTCCGATTGGGGCGCTATGGCCACAGCTTTGTTGACCGAATCTAATGTCCGTTAATTTGACATTAAGCTCCACCCCGATGTGCTTCTTAATCTTCTCATTCAGCAGTCTGGAGAAGTCGTGGATATTTTCAAGCTCCAGTCTGAAAGAATTACGGATTGCGTCGTTTTTAGCTTTCTGGATGGCTTTTTTCGCCGCCTTATTTTGTGCCTTTTTTGCTGACTTTTCGGCAGCGGCAGCGGTGCTAAAAACTTCTCCAGTTTCGGGACAGACGAATTGGACTTTAATGAGTGATTTGGCCATGTAGTGAGAATACGGTAGTCGTCGGAAGATGTCAAGCTAAAATAGGCGCGGCGGGATTTGTGCCCGCATGAGCAGGGTTGTTTACGGGTAGCCTTGCGAGCATCCAACCTACTGCGTCTTATCGTTCCGCCACGCGTCTATCAAGTCAAAGACTAGTATGAACCGTCAAGGTTATTAGTTTCGCTAAGTTTTAGTTCTGGTATTACTGCTTATAATTCGGATTGATTACCTTGACAGACAGCCTCTTACCTAAGATATCCGAATAAGAATGGTGACTAAGTCTAAGAACCAGCCCTTCCGCCGATTCACCATTTGAATCATACTTTAACTCAGAAGAGTATTCGACTAGAGACTGAATATCAGACCAATTGAATTCGCCGCGCCACAATACTTTAGCTTGTTTCAGGCTGTTTAGGGCGCAAAATTGCGATAGCTCATCAAGACTAAAGTATCTTCTATTTTTATAATCCCACACATCGAACACGAACAAGTCCTCTTGAGTTAACCCCATCTTATTGCCGTTCAGCTTGGGACCGCAAGCCTCGCCAAAGACACCAAGGGTTGTGCCTTTGAGGACTTCTGACAGGTTATACTTTTTCGCAAGTCTATTCCAAGCGTTGTCCGCATCTGGCTTGAGCTTCTGACGGCGAGAACAGGCATGAAACACTCTCTCTTCATCATGGTAAAAGAAAGAACTCGAACCATCACATTTTAATGAAATATAAGCTTTTTCGCCCAAAAATTCTTGAAATGCCGCCTTGTACGATAAAAGGTTCAACTCGTCAGTCTGGGAGGCGATATGGCTAGGAAATACTCCAGAGGCTTGTGGGTTATTTGGCAAATCTTCTTCGCGTGTGCGTTTGGTCGTCTTGGTTGCCGTCGTAACGTCATCGCCCTGTTTGACGGTAGCGGGGTCAACGCCCCAATATGCAAGCGCCGAAATTGGCACCAGCAAGCCTTGCGATAGGCATTTTTTCATCCTCACATTCCACACAAGACTCTTCCGCGCCGCCATAAAAGCCAGCGCCGGATTCGTAGAATCGACCACTGAATCAATGACAAAAAATACCCCCAAGTCTCCTACTACAAAAGCATCCTTCGGGACCACCACTTGCCAAGCGTTGTCTTCCATTCGGGCGCAGACGATTTTATCCGCGTCGGGAATTGAAGCAATTTGAGATACCCTTACTATCACGGCTAATTTTTCAGAAGATTCGGACATAAATATGTTTTAAGTATTGGGACTGATATAACTTTCTTTCACGCGAAAAGCTTTGCCCACAAGAGAAGTCGGCGATTCATTTATTTTATCAACCATACGATTTAAGGCTGCTTCCAAAACATCGGGACGTTGTGAATTGAAATATTTAGTATTGATTGAAACTTCGGAGATTACATTTTCATCTCCGTCTATGCAGGAGATTCTGATGACAGGTACCGTATTGGTAGATTTAATATCCATAAGTTATGGTAAGACGTTTTCCCGAAATTGTCAATCAGAATATCTCTTGTCGATGGTGTAGCCGCCAGTAAGCGGACCAACGATATGATAGACGACAAATGTCCTTACGTATTTTGTATTTTCCAGAATAACTCCATCAATAGCGCGAGACCATGAGGAGTTTCCCATTTCAATAGGTATTTCTTTGTATCTATTAAAAATCCTGTCCCAGAGGTTTAGTTTTTCTGGTTGGTAGGCGGTGGTTATAGCTGGCATAGTGATATTAGGATTCAATTTGCTCAAAGGACACGCTCTCGGAATAATATCCATTAGAACTCCCATACCAGCGAATCACGACCCACCCCTTCTGCGTCGCCAAGCGATAAAAAGTCCAAGTAAATGAATCCCCATCGGGATTAGGGCCGTCTTTATTAGTTGACTCTTCCGCGACTAAAATGGGCGAGCCAACTAGGTCTGTTAATTCTCCGTTAATATCTTCAATGTCGACATTCTCGCAACAGTCTTGGCTGTGATAAAGACGATATTTGTCGCCAGTTGAGGTTGTGAAGATTATTTCGTCGTTTTGATTATTGACGACAGAGGTAAGAACTTTACTGATTAGGGTGTTGATGTTCATATTGCTATTACTTTGCGTTGGCCGCTTCCTCAAGTTCGGCGAAATTCTCCATCACAAATAAATACTGTTTATCATTTAAACCAGTCGCGGCACGAGCTTGCGGAAATAGCATGTTATATTTGCCGCTCTTTCGGACCTTCTCGAATTTCTTCCAGTCAGAGATTTGTTGAGGCGTGAATGTTTGAGTTTTCATGTCATTAAATTTTTGGGAGCACTTATTTTTTTCGCGGTGCTCCCGGCGCGAAAGGGCGACTGAGTTGCAGCCGCCTCCACCACTGCCTAGTCTTTAGGACTGGGCAAGTTATTTAGAGAACATAATTATTATAGGTCGAGTTGTACTGTAAGTCAAGGGCCGATTTGTGTTTTATGTATTTGACACAGCAAGAACGTCGGCATTCTTCATCTTCATCTCATAAATATGGCTCAATAAGACTTTAGTAAAGCGAAGATTAAATGTGCCAGAATATTTCTGTAGCCAACTATCGCCAAAAGAGTCTGGATATCTATAGTGCTTGGTAGCTATTAGCACAACTTGGCCAATAAATCCTAATTTTATATTCTTATTTTCATCGCCATATCGGGCATGTCTGACAATAAACACCTTGCCTAAATTACCAGCAATATCGCCGCGCGGCTCTACTTTAAGTAGTTCTTTAATGAACCAGTCTGTTTCTTTAGGCGTCAGTCCCTCTGCTTCTGCTGCGCCATGTAGCCGGTCGTGGCATTTTTGATACTCGGACTTATTATCGCGACTTTTACTTGCCAATGCCGACAACGGGACAAGCGGCAGAATGAGTAATGATTTAAGAAAGGTTAGTCTTTTCATGGTTTTTTTATATTTAGGCCCGTCTTGCGACTTGGCCCAACACGATGATAGACGGAGTTGGGGAGAAGTCAAGA
>Ga0222712_10003964_pt1 | contig 15791 bp, 11 predicted proteins | sample C33_657DmetaG_FD_165043 | JGI IMG/M metagenome (GOLD analysis project Ga0222712, IMG submission 165043) | Estuarine water microbial communities from San Francisco Bay, California, United States - C33_657D | ecosystem: Environmental > Aquatic > Marine > Unclassified | place: USA: California... | reverse complement strand
TAATATAAATGGGGATGCACGTAGTCATTTCATCAATAAAGCTGACCATGCTAAACCGATACCCGAGGAGATGAATCCTTATACTCAGGCTTTCTGGAGATGGTGGGAGATGCCTAATGGTTTAGCCGACAATCTTGAAGAAATTCGCATCACTGGCGGTGAAACTTTGATGGCAGGTGGCGTATGGCGTTTGTTCGAATGGTTCCGTGACAATCAAGAACGTGTAAAGAATCGTGCAGATGGAAAAATTATGCGTTATGCTATTAATACCAATCTAGTACCTAAAGATGAATTAATGGATCGTTTAATTGAATTAAGTCACTATGTTCCTTGGTTGGAAGTTTACACAAGTTGTGAAAGTTTAGGAAAACATGCTGAATATATCCGTGATGGATTTATTTGGGATAAATGGATACACAATTTACATCGTTTACATACCGAAAGTAATGTAAAGCGAACACACATTATGATGACCATTAATAGTTTGTGTCTATCCAGTATTACAGAATTCATGGATGAAATTTTAAAATTCAAGAGAGAACATGATACAGAATATCCTACCATGTCTCTCAATATATTAAGATTTCCTAGTTTCCAAAGTTGTGCCATGTTACCTATGGACATTAGGCAGAAATATAGTGAGAAATTGCAAACTTGGCTAAACACACAAATTAAAATTGACGAGAGAACATCTAAAGGAGTTCCTTTTTTAACATCCATTGAAAGGGAACAGACACAAAGATTGATTGATTATTTGGACGTTATTAAAACGCCGCATAAAAATGTAAAAGATCCTGAGCAAAATAAACGGGATTTTAAGCAGTTTTATGCTCAGTATGATGTTCGAAGAGCAAAAAATTTCAGAGAAACGTTTCCTAAGGAATTTGTTGACTGGTATGATAGTATTGATACAGATGTCCCTACTAGTTCTGAAATTATCACTGGTAATTATAGACCAGGTATGGATTTAGTTCCAGAACATCCACCTGAAGATCCAAGTAAGGAAGTGTTTATTAACCCTGATTTAATAACCTAATAACATGAGCGAAAGAAAGATACCTATATGGGGAAATGACGCGAAGCCTACAAAAGACAGTCCTAATAAAGTCTTTTGTATGGCTCCGTGGACGCATACTTATATAAGTCCTCAAAGCGAACGTAGACTGTGTTGCGCTAGTCGTGAAGAACATAGTTTTCAAAAACAATACATTGATTCTTCTAATGATGAGAAATATGGTAAAGTTAAGGAGAGTGAAACATCATTAGAAAAATATAATCCAGCAACTCTCAAGGAACACTGGAATAGCCCGTATATGAAAGACATTCGTGTTAAACTTATGCGAGGAGAAGAAATACCTCAATGTGATGTGTGTAATAAAAATTTGTTAATGGAAGGGCATAGTTATCGTGGATGGTTTACTGGCACGTTATTTAAGGATAAAATTCAAGAAGCATTTGAAAAAACTGATGATACAGGATATACGACGATGGAACCTATATCATTTGATTACAGATTTAGCAATCTTTGCAATTTCAAATGCAGAATGTGTGGTGAGCAATTAAGTAGTAGTTGGGAAAGTGAGAAGCGAATGCATAATTTTTGGTCTCCGGAAAAACAACCTTTCATGGTACCGGAAATTAAAGAAGCCATGCAAAAATTTCAAACTGAAGTTGTAGAACCCGAATTTCGTGAAATTATTAGTCGTGGCGTTGTAGAGGAAATGTATTGGGTAGGAGGTGAACCACTAATGTATGATGTGCATTGGTGGGCGCTAGAAGAAATGTTAAAAAACGGAAGTGCTAAAAATTGTTATCTACGATATAATAGTAATTTGAGTCGTATACAATTTGGTGATAAGAATTTATATGATTATCTACCCAAGTTTAAAGATTGGATGATGTGTGCTAGTATTGATGGTACAGGCGACATTGTAGAATATATCCGTACAGGTATTAAGTGGGACAAATGGCTGGAAAATTTCAAACAAGGATGTAGTTTACCTCATGGTCAACGTAACATGGTGTTTGATTTAACTATAACTGCACCTGGAATGTTTTCAATCAAGGATCTTTTTGATTTAAGTAATGAATTAGGTGTTAAGATTGAAACTAAAATCACATTTGCTTTTCATCCAGATATCATGTGGAGCCCCACAAGTTGGCCTCGGGATGTGTTGGATGAAGTGGTTGATGATATTCTAGCTTATATCACACCAAAAGCAGATCCCTGGAGACACGGGACTTTGATTGATAATTTAGAAGCATTGAAATACAGAAGAAAAACCCATGAAGAAGAATGGCCCGACACATACCAACAGGCTGCTAAAAATGGCAAAAATTGGATATTATCTCTAGAAAAAATACGCTCATCCAAATTAACATTGCGAGATATTTACAGTAATAACGCAAAATTATTACAATGGTGGGATAGTATATGAGTAATACTCTGTGTGTACTTCCATGGATGCATCTTGCCTCCCATCCTAATGGAGGATGTAGCTTATGTTGCCGAAGCAATCACACAAATGCTGTCAGTTGGGCAAAAATAGAAGAAAGTGATAGTTTAGCTACCTTTGATAACTCTACTATACCGGATATTATCAATAGTAAAAAATTTATTGATGTCAGGCAATCCATGCTCGATGGAAAACGACCTGTAGAATGTGAAGGTTGCTGGCGCGATGAAGATTCCGGTATTGAAAGTAAACGACAATATGAAAACAAACGATGGGCTCACATCATAGATAAATTAGAAAAAACTGCATATATTGATACACCTAGTTATCGGTATGTGGAGTTGCGTTTAGGTAATATTTGTAATAATGCATGTTTAACATGTAACAGTTATAGTAGCAGTAAGTGGTATCCTGATGAAAAGAAGATTAGCAAACAACTTCCTTGGTTTGATTTACGTCCTATGGAAAATTTTAAGTGGTTTGAAAATCCAGATTTTTACAATGAGCTGACAAAGTACAGTGAAGATGTCGAGGAGATTTACATCAACGGCGGGGAACCCACATTAATCAAAGCTCACTATGTTTATCTGCAAAACTTAATTTCTAATAATATTTCATCAAAAGTTCATCTTGTATATAGCTTAAATATGCTGGACATCCCAGACTCATTAATAGAACTCTGGAAGTCATTTAAAAAGGTAACGGTCAATGCAAGTATTGATGACTTCAAAGACAGAAATTATTATATTCGATACCCCACACAATGGGAGCAAACTGTTTCTAGTATTGAAAAGTTAAACAAAATTGATAATGTCTATTGGCATGTAACGCAAACTGTAAGTATACTAAATATTTTATCTCTAGATGTATTAGGTACCTGGTTACACTCAAATTATGGAAAAATACCACATCATAACTATGTGTTATACCCAGATTATCTAAGTCTAGCAGCGTTACCTGAGAGCTATAAAATCAAGATTCGTAAACATTATAAGGATAAACTTACAGAACAACAAAGAAATGAATTGTTTGCCAAGTTACAAATAAATTTCAATACGGAATGTTTAAAGAAAGCAAGCGAATTTATTAGAGCTGTTGATGGTGTACGTAATTTAAATTACATGGATTATATTCCTGAATTAAGCGAGATATTATGACCGTAGAAATACCACAAAACATACAGCACAGTTTTTGTGCAGCTAAATGGTTAATGGTTACCATGCATTTTGGTATGGGTGAAAATCATAGTTGTTATCATCCTCCTATTCATCGTTGGAAGCGCGATGAGGTGGATAAGGACCCTAGTGCCTTACATAATACTGGGCATAAAATTCAACAACGTAAATTGATGATGGCTGGGGAGCGTCCTGCTGAATGCTATTATTGTTTCAATATGGAAGATATTAATCCAAATGCAGTAAGTGATAGAAAGCGGTTTACAAATGAAAGTTGGGCGTTAGAGCGTAGAGCCGAAATTTTAAACGCTCCATATGACAAACCAATCAATCCTAGTTATCTAGAAATTAGTTTTGCGAATACCTGTAACTTTGCATGTAGTTATTGTAGCGCAGGTCAAAGTTCACGATGGGAAAATGAAATCCGTAAGTTGGGAAGTTATCCAGTAGAAGACCGCACAGTACATAAAGATAAGTTACATGATATGTTACCTGAAGATAATAATCCATATATTGATGCTTTTTGGAAATGGCTTCCTGATGCATATAAAGATTTAAGATATTTACGTATCACTGGTGGGGAGCCATTAGCGACAAGAAATTTCATGAAGTTATTAGATTTCGTAGCTAATAATCACAATCCTAATTTAACTTTGGTTATTAACAGTAACTTGTGTGTTCCTGAAAACAATCTACAAATGTTTTTTGAGAAAGCTACAACATTACTGAATGCAAAAACTATAAAGGGATTGGAAGTATATACTAGTATGGATACTTGGGGACCTCAAGCTGAATATATTCGGGATGGCTTAAATGTAGAGCGCTGGGAAAATACTGTGAGGAAGGTTAGCACAACCTTTCATGTTCCTATTCGAATTATGGTAACGTTTGGATTATTAAGTATATTCAACTTTAAAACATTCATTAAAAAGATAATGCAGTTCCGAGAAGATGGTATTGATGTTATGTTTAATTGTTCTCGTTTAGTTGACCCAAAGCATTTTGATTTACGTATTCTACCCGATGATGTGGATAGTTATTTTGAAGATACAAATAATTTTATAACAGAGTGTGGTGATAGGATTGTTCGTATAGAAAAGGAAACTTGGCAGATGGTATATGACTTTTGGAAGGCAAGATATACAACTATGGATGAAGCAGAAAGAAACTGGAGAAAAGACCAATTTATCAAGTTTACAACTGAGTATGATACTCGCAGAGAAAAGAATTTTATTAATACCTTTCCTGAGTTAGCTACGTGGATTTAAGTAAATACCAGAACTGTAGAGCACACAAACAATGGTTGTTCATCAGTAATGATGAAAAAACTATGCGTCCTTGCTGTTATTTTAAAACAAATATAGAAGCTGAAAACTTAGCTGATTATAGAGAACAACTATCTAAGTTAGATATTAAAACTAACTGTGAAAATTGTATATCTATGGAAGCAAATGGCAATAGATATACACAACGACAAGAATTAGAAGATAATTTAAAGGATGGAGATTTAAAAATTACAGTTGCATTTGATAACTTATGCAATATGAAGTGTGTTTACTGTAGTCCTAGATATAGTACACAAATTGATAGTGAAAATATTAAATTTAGTGTTTATCAGAATCAAAGAGAACAGGCGTTTTACAAAACCATCAGTGTGCAAACTCCTAAAAAAATTCAATTCTTAAAAACAGTTTTACTTGAAGAAGATTACGATACTGTTCAGTTTGACATACTAGGCGGAGAACCATTAATAAATCCTTTAATTTTTGAATTTTTGGATTGGATGGCACAACAACAATTTTCAAATAAAATTAAATTAGCAATATTAACTAACGGTACAGTTTATACAGAAAAAATATTAGAGTATACAAAAAAATTTCGACATGTTTCCTTAGCATTTAGTATAGATGGCACGAACGAAACGTTCGAATACATTAGATTCAATGGTAAATACCCCCAAGTAAAACAGAATATTGACCGATATTATAAAATAAAAAACGAATACTATAACTTTTTCCTATCATTCAACTATGCGCTTACATGGATGAATTGTATGAATTTTGCAGAGTGGTATAATTGGATATCCACAGACTATCCTAATATTTGCGGAATACATATGAATAAGTTAGTATATCCTGAACATCTCAGTGTTGATATTATACCGATAGAACAAAAGAAGTATATTGTAAATAAAGTAGATAGAGAAATATTAAAAACATCAAATAGTCATATTTTCATAAAAGCATATGAAAAATATAAAACACAGATGTTAACAGGTGATGATAATTCGCATTTGTATCAAACCGCATTAGATAGACTTCATGTTAATGATTATCGTAGAGGTATAAATCATACTAACACATTTGAAGAAATATTAACAATTATGGCAACAGGTAGAACCGTTTAAATGATAAATGTAAACCAAAACGAATTACCTAAAACATTTTGTAGTGTGCCTTGGCTTCAGATTCACACGGAGCCTGATGGAAAAATATTTCCTTGCTGCTACTACAGTCATAAAAGTGAACATCAATTGGGTAATTGGAAAAATGATAAACTTTCTGATACATTTCATAATGATAAATGGAATGCATTACGAAAAGAGTTTTTAGACGGAAAACGACCTGAGGCATGTAATAGATGCTGGAAAGAAGAAGATAGTGGAATAATTAGTATGCGTGAAAGATTTAATGATAGATATCGTGATTTTCCTAATCATAATCATGAAGAACATTATGATAAATTTGATGATATTCGACGGTTAGGTAACGAAGATGGATCTGTCGGCGACATTAAACTTGCCACTATTGATTTAATATTCAACAATCTGTGTAATTTTAAATGCAGGTCATGTGGTCCTGGATGTAGTACATCCTGGATTAGTGATACTATAAAGTTGAACGGGCGCGTATCGGAAAAATTATTAACCAACAGCCAAATCACTCACATGAAAGATGATTTAATAGACTTGGTTAATATGATAGATCCTTCTACTGAGGTTCATTTTAGTGGCGGCGAACCTATGTTGCAAGAGGAACATTATGAGTTTCTGAAATTACTTATTGAAAAAGGTGAGACTAAAGTAAAGATAAGATATAACACAAATTTAAGCACATACCAACTAAAAGATTATAATGCATTTGAACTTCTACAGAACTTTAGTAATGTGTTTATCATAGGTAGTGTTGATGCCATGGGAGAGAAGGGAGAATATATTCGTAAAGGTTTAAATTGGAATAAGGCGTTAGAATGGTTATCTGTTTGTAAGTCTTATTTACCGAAAGCAGATTATGGTATCAGTGCGGTGTATAGTTTATTCAATGCTGAAGCAGCTATTGACTTACATCAATATATTTGCGAAAGTGATTTGTTTACTAAACATACCGGTGAAAACTTCTCCTTCTATCTCAATGTATTGCATGAACCATATTATATTAGAACAACCGTGTTACCACCAAAATACAAAGAGTATATTAGGGAAAAAATAAACAAACATTTACAGTGGCTTGAAAATACTCAATTAAAAAACTACGATTATGAAGTATATGTCTCCCATTGGAAAAACGCCATCATTTTAATGAACAGCGCTGATGATACCAAATATATACCTGATTTTTATTCAAATACTGCGCGACTAGATGATATTAGAGATGAAAAGTTTGAATTAGTATTTCCTGAACTCCATGAACAAATGAAATACTATGACAGATAATTGGAATCCGTTAGAGCTAGCAAAAAAAAGTAAAACTTTTTGTATTTTCCCCTGGATACATCAATATGTGGGTCCTCCAGGAGATGTGAAACCTTGTTGTGTGTATGATTATTCTTCAGAATTGGGTTCTTTAAAAGAAAATACATTACAAGAAATATGGAATAATGAAAAAACTAAACAAATGCGCCTTCAATTCTTGAAAGGAGAAATGAATGAAGGATGCACTTTGTGCAATAGTAGAGTTGAATTAAACGACCAATTCTATAAATTGTTTAATGAAAAGTTTTTTGATGAAAATGAAAATATACAAAGCATAGTTGCTAGCACACAACAAGATGGGTTCGTAGAAGAACATAAATTATTTTATATTGATGTTAGGTTTAACAATCTGTGTAATCTAAAATGTAGAATGTGTTCTCCACACTATAGTACCAGTTGGTTTTCAGACCATAAAAAATTATATGATTTAAAGCATGCAAAAGAAACAAACAATAGTAGTTACCGATATGCGGGAAAAACAGAAACTCAGGCGCTAGAAGAAATAATTCCACACTTACCACATGCAGAAATAATATATTTTGCAGGTGGTGAACCATTATTGCAAAAAGAACATTATGAAGTTCTAAATAAACTTATCGAGTTAAATAAATTTGATATGGAAATAAGATATAACACTAATTTTAATAATCTTAAAATAAAGGATTATCCTAATGTTTTAGAATACTGGAAAAAGTTTAATAATGTAATCGTTAATGCCAGTTTAGATGCTACAGATGAACGAGCAGAATTTTGGCGCAGTGGAACAAACTGGAAAAATATTATTGAAAATAGAAAAATGTTGGCAAAAGAATGTCCCAATGTTACATTTAACATAACATTAACATTGAGTTGGGTTAATGCATATAATTTGGTATCTTTTCACAAAGAATGGGTAAATTTAGGATATGTATTTCCTGAAAATCTTATAATCAATCCTCTTGACACGCCTCCATACTATTGTTTAAAAAACATACCTTTGTGGAAGAAACAAAAAATAGAAGAATTATTTTTAAATCACATCAAATGGCTAGAGACGCAGAATTGTCACAAAAGTATATACAGGTATAAAACCATAATAGAATTTATGTACTCAGATGTTTCCGCTAAACCAATAGATGAAAGTTTAAAGATGTTTAGTAGAATTACCAAAAAACTAGATAGTATACGAGGTGAAAGTTTTTTTGATGTATTTACTGAACACAAGGATTTGCAAGAATATATTATAGAAAATAATTTAGACGATGAGTTTCACTACTAATGGAAGAAAAAAGACTATTAAAAATTCGTGAGGAGACTAGTCCAACATTTTGCTTAGCTAAGTTTCATGAGGCTAGCATATGGGTGTATTCTGGCAAAATAGCAAGTTGCCATTATACACCTTTTGTGCAAGTAGGAAATACAGTAGATACATTTTATAATCCAGTAGAAAAACGTCAACAGCAAAAAGAAATGTTAGCTGGTGGGCAACCTAAGGCATGTGATAGTTGTTGGCGGTACGAAAATCTTGGCCTCCGAAGCGACCGAACCAAAAAAAGTTTGAGCTTCAAAGACCATTTAGCAGCTGATGATTATAAAAATCCTAACTATGTGTTTAAGCCTAAGGCGTTAGAATTAGCATTTCAAAATACCTGCAATCTAGCTTGTAGTTATTGCAGCCCCCAATTTAGTACAAAATGGATGAATGATATTAGAAATAATGGTGTCTATACAAATATTGTAACGGATGATAGACGACACTATCAAAAAGATTTAACTGAAATAAGTGAGATGATACAACCCCCAGACATAGAATTATTCTGGGCATGGTTTGATAGTATAGCTGATGGGTTAGAAAGTATACGTGTAAGTGGCGGTGAACCATTAATGCATGAGGAGGTATTCACCTTATTTGAACGCATGATTACATTAAATCCAGATGTTGAATGTGTTATACATTCTAATCTATGTCAGAAGCCTGTAGTAATGGATAGATTTTTTGAAAAGATTAAAGGATTGAAAAATTTACGAATGAATATCAGCAATGAAAGTGCAGGTGAGGTTGCAGAATTCATTCGTGAGGGCATGGATTATAAACTTTGGCTAGAAAATGTAGAACGTCTTGGTAATAGCACAGTCAAAGAATTTACAATTAGTACCACGGTGAGTGCTATAGCACTTCAGGCATTAGATGAGATGTATTTAGATATAATTAACATTCGCAAGAGAACAAAGGTGAAACCTTATATTTCAATCAATATGGTTGATAAACCTGAGTTTCAAGGATTTGCCTGCTTAACTCAAAGTGAACGAGACTTCTATGTAAATAAATATACAAAATTCTATGAATCCATACATAAGGATTTATTACCTGTAGAACATGAGCATTGTAACAGATTAATTAAATTCTTGAATGACGGATTTATACGAGATAATCAACAAGAAATGAGAAAAGATAGTGATGTATTTTTCGAACAGTTCACACATCGTAGAAATAAATCGACAAATTTTGCAAAATTTATAGGTATTAAATAAATGAAAATAGGAGTGTTCGGCGACAGTTTTGCATGGCCTAAAAATGCAATCACAGGTATTATTCCAAATCAAAAAGATGAGAGTTGGATACAACATATACAAGACAAAGGATATAAAATTGTCACGTATGGACTTGGCGGTACCAGTACTTTTTTTTCTTACAAAAACTTTCTTAAATACTTCAAACAGTTTGAAGCAGTTATATTTTTATATTCTTCGAGATTTCGCATACCAACTATGCCTAAAACATTTGAAGGGTTCAGTTGCTATAACACTGTAGATAGTATAGATGAAATTATTAGATTTCGTAACAAAAACCTTGAAGCAGAAGAAATAAAAAAAATACGTGCTATATTTGAAGCATTTGAAGCAACATTTGATGAAGAATTCTATAAATTTATACAACAAAGTATATTTAATGAAGTAAATCGCTTGTGCAATAAGAATAATATTAGATTAGTAAATATTTTGAGTTTTGAACGAAATACAAATTCTTCACCCTTTTTAGATTATGACAGAAGATATGGAGAAGTTGTTTTAAATTTATCTGATGTAAGTATGAAGGAAATGAAAGTTGATTCCCGTGGTGATGTTAGATACTGTCATCTATCATACGAAAACAATAAAATCTTAGGGGATAAACTCTTAGAGCTGATACAAAACAAAAATTCTAATAAAATTATAGATGCATACGAACAATTTCCATTTGTCTATAGCGATGAAATAACGCAGAGATATTACACATTACTAGAGCAATTTTTATGAAAAAACTATCGGTCTTAGAAAATTCTACTGCGTGTCAAAATAAATGGGGATGGAGTACTATTTTTTTAAATAGTAAAACTACTGCCAGTTGCCATCGTTGTAAACATTATTCATTCGACAAAGATAGTTTCATGGATTTTCATAATCTACCAGATAAACTGGAAGATAGAACAAAAATGTTGAACAATGAATGGCCGGGTAATGGCTGCGAATATTGTAGAGATGTAGAAAAAGTTGGTGGAGTCAGTGATAGAATACCATTTACAGCACCATATCCGATATTACCAGATGAAGTTTTAAACGATCCCACTACTAATATTAAACTGAATCCAACCATTTTAGAAGTGTATTTTAATAACACTTGTAATCAAGCATGCATCTATTGCAGGCCTAGATTTAGTACGGTAATTGAAAACGAAGTTAAGAAATTTGGGCCAAGCAAATTTAATGAAGATTATAACTATGTTAATCTTTTTCATAACGATGAGTATGACAAATATCTAGAAAAATTTTTTGAATGGATGACTAATAATGGCAATAGCCTAAAACAATTTAAGATGTTAGGCGGAGAACCATTATATCAGAAAGAGTTTGATATGCTGTTAGATTTTTTTGACAAAAATCCTATGCCTAATCTACAATGGGATATTTTCACCAATCTTAAGCATGAAAGTGATAAGTTTTCAATCAAAGTTGAAAAAATGAAAAAATTATTCAGAGAAGGAAAAATTAAAAATATAAGATTTATTTGTAGCATAGACTGTTGGGGTCCAGACGTAGAATACGTTAGACATGGATTTGATATGGAGGTTGCTGAAAAAAATATTAACATGTTATTGTGTGATGATAATATCAGCGTACAAGTTCATGCAACCATATCAGCATTGTCTTTACCTAGTATGTATTTACTGGGTGAAAAAGTAAAAGAATGGAATAGTAAAAGTAAAATTCCTATAAATTTTCATTGGAATACTATTGTACTTCCTACGTGTTTTGACATTTATAATCTAGGAAACAAATTTGTTCCATATGTGGATAAATTTATAGAAACTTTAGAACAACCTGTGAACCCACAGCAGGAGACTATTTTAGGTATAAGAACCAGAATGTTAAACTCGGAAGTTAATGTAGCTGAAGTTAAAAAACTATATGGATTTTTAGATGAGTTAGATGTACGTAGAAATGAAAATTGGAAAACCAGATTTCCAGAAGTTGCTAACATACTCACAGAGATTATAAATGTTGTATGATATCAGTAAAATAGGAAGATTGCATATTGAACTGAGCTCTAAATGTAATGCTAGCTGTCCCGCATGTAGTAGGAATCTATCAGGGGGACCAGTATCTCCTTTAGTACAAATAACAGAATTAAAATTAGAAGATATTAAAAATTTTTTCCCTTTAAAGATTGTTGAAAACTTAGTTGGTATAAATTTTTGTGGAAATCTAGGTGATCCAGGAACAGCTACCGACCTACTACCAATTCTAGAATATTTTCAATATAACAACAAGAAGAATATCGCACAACAAGTTAGAACTAACGGAGGAATGAGAACCACTGAGTTTTGGCGCGAAATAGGAAATTTTTTTAAGAAGATTCCTATGACAAAAGATCCTCATGTGTTTTCAAGACCAGCTATAGTCTTTAGTGTAGACGGCCTGGAAGATACCAATCACATATACCGCCGCGGCGTCCGTTGGGATAAAGTTTTTGCTAATATGGAAGCATACGCCAGTACAGGTGCATTCGGTATATGGGAATTTTTAGTATTTGAACATAATCAACATCAAGTGGAAGAAGCTAGAAAATTAGCTGAAAAATTCGGATTCTTTTTTAGTCCAAAAAATCCTATGGGGTTTGGTGAATATCAGGGAAGACAACAAGGAATAAATGCGTTTTCTAAAGATGGTACATATGAGTATACAATTTATCCTGCTGGATTCACTGGTAGCAGAATGGAAGCTCCTGATGGTTATAAAATAGATTTTTCTTTCGGGGAGAAATCTCCTCCATTGACTGAATTTAGCAAACAGTTGTCTAATACTTCAGGTATAAATTGTAAGTCCCTTGAACATAATGTTCAAGAAATTTATGTATCGTCCACTGGTCATTTATTGCCATGTTGTTTTTTAGGAGGAGTGTTTGGGCAATTTAATACTAGTTATAGCCGATGGCAGTTTAATACACAAATAAAGGAGATGGGGATGGACAAATTAGACCTTAGAAAAAATAAATTAGAAGATATTCTTACAAGCAATTATTTCAATCATTTTTTTATGAGTGGATGGGAAAATAAATCAGTGGAAGAAGGAAGATTATTATATTGTGTTGAAACGTGTGGGTCCATATCTGCTGTGGATAAATTGTACGCCACAAAAGAATTAGGCCCTCAATTTGTTTCTTTAACTAGAAAGGATAATTAAAATGCTTAAATTTATCAAAAAAATTATACACAATTATCTTCTTAAACGAAGATTAAAAAAGTTAAAAAAAGAAGATCCTTACATTTATTTTTAAATGCTTATCTGGGGAATTTCTGCAAACAGCCACGATGCTGCCATAACTGTGGTGCAAGACAATGAAATATTGTTTGCCTCACAATCAGAACGATATTCTGGTGTAAAAAATGATGCTCATCTAACTGCTGACATCATACAAGACGCTTATAGATACGGTGAACCTGATGAAGTAGTCTGGTATGAACGACCCCTCATGAAGTCGTTACGTCAGCTTCAAGCAGGTCAGGGATGGGTGAACAACAGTGCCAAACAATATGTTCGTAGCTACGGCATCACGGCACCTGTCGTCACAGTGGACCACCATCATAGTCACGCAGCCGGAGGTTATTATACCAGTAATTTTGATGAAGCTGCCATATTGGTGATTGATGCCATTGGTGAATTTGATACCACTACCATTTGGCATGGCAAGGGAACTAAGTTGGAAAAGAAGTTTTCCATCAAATATCCTGATAGTTTAGGGTTGTGGTATTCAGCCATGACTCAACGTGTGGGATTGAAGCCTAATGAAGAAGAATACATCTTGATGGGTATGGCAGTCTACGGGGATCCTTTGAAATATACACCTATGATTCTTGAGGATTTCTTTGATAACCAACACATCTTAAAATTGAATCATAATTTACATCGTGGTTGTCTTTGGTGGCGTCCTGAATTAACTACAGAACAAGATATGTACGATATTGCAGCTGCCACACAATTTGTATATGAATTATATCTACATGATTTGTTAGATGAAGCCAAAAAGTTAACGGGCAGTAAAAATCTAGTGTTAGGCGGAGGATGTGCATTAAACTGTGTGGCTAATAGTATCGCCTTTCAATATTTTGAACGGGTCTGGATTATGCCCAATCCAGGAGATGCTGGTAACAGCTTAGGTGCCATCGCAGCACATCAACAGGAATTTTTAAATTGGCGAGGCCCATATCTAGGGCATGATATTGGAATCAAATACCCCACAGAACAATTGATTGAATCATTAAAAAAAGATAAAATTGCCGGCGTGGCATTTGGACGAGCTGAGTTTGGACCTAGAGCATTAGGACATAGAAGTTTGTTAGCCGACCCACGCGGTGATGACATCAAGGGTAAAGTGAATGTTATTAAACGCCGACAAAAATTCCGCCCATTCGCTCCTGCCATTTTAGCAGAACATGCCCATGAATATTTTCACATGCCTACTGTTGAAAGTCCATACATGCAATATACAGCAACATGTAAGCATCCATTAGCATATCCTGCCATTATTCATGCTGATGGAACCTCACGGGTTCAAACCGTATCCAAATCAGATTCACCATATTTCTATGAATTTCTTCAGGAATGGTATCGAGAAACTGGTTGCCCTATGGTGCTGAATACCAGCTTGAATATTAAAGGTAAACCTATGGTGAACAATTTGGTGGATGCCAAACAATTTGAAACCACATATAACGTACCAGTTTGGACTTGACAAAATCTTTAAGATGTGTTATATTCCATGATATCTCAAGGAGGATATCATGGATTCCATTTTTCGTGACCTAGCAAACACAACCAGTAGAATTGAAAAGGAAACTATTCTACGCCAACATCTCACGGACCTGACGCTTCAGCGTGTGTTGTTTCTGGCTTTGGATCCTTACACACAATTTTACATTCGAAAGATTCCTGTTTATATCAACGGAACTCTAAAACACACCAAAGGTACGATGCCTTTGGGGGGTGCTTTGGACTATCTAGAACAAATTAGCAAACGTGTGGTTACAGGTAATGCTGCCATCAATCGTCTGACAATGATTTTGGAAAGTGTTACTGCTGACGATGCCAAGGTGATTGAGCGCATCATTGAAAAGGATCTTCGATGTGGTGTATCCGAAGCCACCGTGAACAAGATTTGGCCTGGGCTGATTCCCACCTATCCTGTGATGTTGGCATCTGGCTTTGATGAAAAGATTATGGCTAAGATGTCCTATCCTGCCTATGTGCAGTTGAAGCTGGATGGGATGCGTTTCAACGCCATTGTGAGAAATGGTGCTGTGGAATTTCGTTCCCGTAATGGCAAACAGATTGATTTACTTGGCAATCTGGAACAAGAATTTCTATTCATGGCAGGTTCTGAATCTTGTGTGTTTGATGGAGAACTCGTGGTTCGTGATAGCCGAGGTATTATGAATCGTCAGAAGGGTAATGGCATCCTGAACAAAGCTGTGAAAGGCACCATCTCTGACATGGAGGCCTCCCTGGTACACGCCACCATCTGGGACATCATTCCTTTCTCAGCATTTCAACAAGGTGTGTATAAGACTTCCTATCAGGAACGTTTTGGTAAACTACAGCAACTGGTGTTGCCTGGTCGCATCTCCTTGATTGAAAATCGTGTGGTGAACACTGAAGATGAAGCACATGAATTGTTTCAGGAATATTTCAACAAGGGTGAAGAAGGCATCATCCTGAAGGACATCAATGCTCCATGGGAAGACAAGCGAGTGAAGCACCAAGTGAAATTCAAGGGAGAATTGGAATGTGATTTGTTGTGCATGGATTGGCAGGAAGGAACTGGTAAGAATGTCGGTAAGTTGGGTGCCTTGGTGTTGACATCTGCTGATGGTGTTATTAAAGTGAACGTGGGTT
>Ga0222712_10003963_pt1 | contig 15795 bp, 16 predicted proteins | sample C33_657DmetaG_FD_165043 | JGI IMG/M metagenome (GOLD analysis project Ga0222712, IMG submission 165043) | Estuarine water microbial communities from San Francisco Bay, California, United States - C33_657D | ecosystem: Environmental > Aquatic > Marine > Unclassified | place: USA: California... | reverse complement strand
ATCGCAATTCATGGGAGCTCGCTCATTTCACGTCATCGCAATTCATGGGAGCTCGCTCATTTCATGTCATCGCAATTCATGGGAGCTCGCTCATTTCATGTCATCGCAATTCATGTGAGCTCGCTCATTTCATGTCATCGCAATTCATGGGAGCTCGCTCATTTCATGTCATCGCAATTCATGGGAGCTCGCTCATTTCATGTCATCGCAATTCATGGGAGCTCGCTCATTTCATGTCATCGCAAATCACGCGCGAGCTCACTCATTTCATGTCGATTCAATTCACGCGCGAGCTCGCTCACGTCACGTCCATGCAATCCATCGTTCATCACCCTTACCCGCACTTCTCGCGCGTCGGTTTTTGATGTCCTCGCGCGCGCGCACGATCGCCGACGCGTTCCTTTTTTCCTATTTCTCCTCCACGCGCGCGTCGACGCGAATCGACGTCGAACGCGCGTTGGCGCGGTGCGTTCGCTGCGCGAGCGGCGCCGCGTTCGCGACGACGGATGCCAACGCGATCGATCTCGACCACGCGCGTGGGAATGAAGATGAAGGGCAAAGCGACGCACAAAATAACCGGGCGTACGCGCTTTCGCTCGGGATCGATCTCGACGCGCGTGAGGCGCGAAAGTGGTTGAGCCTCGCGCGCGGCGAGCGAGCGCCGCGCGTGAGCGAAGACGCGAGCGCGAAGAGCGAGTGGAGCTTTGTCTCCCAGTACGGCGCGGCGCGTGACGACGACTTACGAGCGTTGTACGACGTCATCGATGGGTTTCTCGCTCGCGAGCGCGAGAGCGAGCGCGAGCGGGCGAAAGTGAACGCGGAGGCGAGCGAGCTCGAGCTCGAGCTCGCGCGAGAGCGAAAGCGACGGAGCGAGCGACGGCGAAAGCGACCGAGAGGACGAGTGCCGACGCTGTGCGCGCCTCGTCGCGAGGAGGTGAAAGAGTTTTTAACGCGCGTCGCGAGCGCGCTCGAACGACGTGGGCACGATTGGCGATGGCCGATGTCGTTCGCGAAGGCGCGAGTCGCGGTGGGAGACGTCGGGAGGGAAGGCGCGAGCGAACGCGACGCCGCGGCGACGGAGTTCGTGATGCTTCATTTTGGAGGGAAAAAGTATCGCGCCAAGTGTTTTGAAGACGACGAGAAAGAGGAGGAGGAGGATGGAGATGGCGATGAGGCGAAAGATTTAGAGGGAGAATGGGAAAAGAAAGGGATGGAGGCGCGGGACGAAGTCGCGGCGACGGCGGCGGAGGACAAAGGGACGCTCGGAAAGCGAGCGAGGCGGGAAAGTGAGACCGCGTCGCCCGCGCGCGAAACGGGAGCGGTGGACGTGGAGGAACCCGCTGCGAGTGGTGGTGGCGTAGCGCTGCTCGTGAGCGATCGCGGTGGGCACTGGGAGGGGCGGATGCGAGCGCTCGGCGCGGCGGCGGGCGAGGACGTCGAGGGAGCGCGGCGATGCTTGCCTTGGTGGGAAGATATCGGCGACATGAGCGCCGCTCGAGTCGGGCGGTGGGGGGAAATGCTCGTGTTTAACTATCTCTTAGTCGCGTATCCCGCGCGAGATGGTTTTATAGTGGATTGGTTGAACATGGACCGCGAGACGACGAGCTTTTACGACATCAAGGTGACGAACACGAACACCGGACGCGTGGTGTACGTCGAAGTCAAGTCGACGAGATGGGAAGACAAGAATGCGTTTGAGATTTCCCCATGGGAGTGGGACTTTGCGGTGAAGCCTGGGGTGGAATATCACATCTATCGCGTCTTCAACGCCGGGAACAAGGAAAAAGTGCGCGTCAAAGTGGTGCGCAATCCGGCGCTCCTCGTGCGCGAAAAGAAAATAGGCATGGCGCTCATCATTTAGTGCTCGAAAGATATGCGATTAATGGCTATGTGTTGTTCGTGTAATATCAACCTGCATTGTACTGTAGTTCAACTCGTTTTGATCATTTTTTCCCCGGGGCGAGGCGGAAACGTTCTGACGTACTTCTTTGGGTCGTCGCCCAACGCCACAGCGAGGGACTCAATCGTCCACGCATCGTCAACGCAGTATTCGCCTATCTTCGTCCGTCTAAGCGCGGTCAAATGACCGGTCGTTCCCAAGCGCGCGCAAAAATCTAACGCCAACGTGCGCACGTACGTGCCTTTGGAGCACTCGGCGGTAAAGTGCACCGCTCGCGCGTCCGAAGCATCGCGCACGACTACAAAACTATTCACAAAAACGTCCCGCTCCTTCCGCTCGACATCCACACCTAATCGGGCGCTCTCATACAGCCGCCGACCGTCGACTTTCACCGCGCTATACATCGGAGGCATTTGCCTCGAAGCGCCTTCCAAAGCCGTCGCCGCCTCTCGCAACGCTTCATCCGTGACGTGCTCCCACGGCTGGTGTTCATTCACGTCCGTGTCTGCGTCCTGCGATGGCGTGCCTTCCCCCAATCGAATAGTCCCGGTATACGTTTTATCGTTCGCCTGGTACGTGTCGACGATTTTCGTCGCTTTGCCGACGCACAGAATCAAAAGCCCCGTCGCCATCGGGTCGAGCGTGCCGCAGTGCCCCACCTTTTTCACCCCGCGATCGAGGCTCATCCTCCGCAGGCGCGCAACGATATCAAATGACGAATATCTCGGCGGTTTATCCAATAATACGGTCATGTTTTGCCAATCGGCGTCCCTCGGCGGCGTCGGAGGCGACACGAGCACGTGTGGCGGCGACGACGGCGACGGCTTCGGCGCCGCGCACCGCGCCCGCGTTTGCGTCCTCGACTCGTTCCTTCCTCCGCGAATCACGTGAGTGCGCACGATCGCTAGCGTGCGCTTGACGCACGCCGCGCGACGCATCGCGATGCGTCGCTGTCTGAAGCTATTCTCAACGTTCGCCGAGCCGACGTTTCGACGGTTGAGCTAGAAACTGGAAATCTTCCACGTCTAAAAGACGCTCTGCCTCTTCGCGATGCGTTCGGCTACTATGCTCTCGTGTTCTATCTTTCGACAATCTTTATACGCTTGAAACAGATCGTTACACGCGGTTTTGTCCTCCGTGGGCTGTCGCGTCGCGCACGCGAGCGCCTTTTCCGACGCTTCGCGACACGTCGACTGGGATGGTTTCGACGTCACGCCTTTCTGTTGCATCGCGAACGGGTCTGAAATACCCTGTCGAAGCCTTTGATGATGTATCTTTCGTTTCGTTGCGTATCTTCTTCGCGCGCTCGCGCGCGCTGAGTTCTGAAGTGTGCGCCTACGACCGCCCGCCCGTTTCCTCGGCGTTCGCGCACGCGTCGCATACCAATACCGCCAAAATCGCCACGATCGCGGCGATTATCGCCGTGGCGAAGATCGAAAGTGGCCATCGATACCAAATCAACCGCTTTGGCGCCGCTTCCATGGGCTCGTTCGCGCTCGTCGGCGTTTTGCATGGCGAATCGACGACGACGACGCGTTCGACATCCGGCGTTCGCGCCGACGACGACGTTCGCGCCGCGCGTTCACTCACACCATCGTCCCCGTAGTCGGCGTCGTACTTTTTCCGCACTTCTCGTCGAAATGTCGGCGTGTGCTCGAACCCGATTCGCGGCGTGATCTCCGTCGCGTTGCTCAAAAGATTATCCGCGAACGCTTTGAACGTCGCAAAGTCGCTGTACTCTGGCACGTCGTCCAAACGCGCGACGCCGTGGACGAGGCGCTTTTGGAACAGCGCGCGCGCGACGTTGCGCACGTGACACGGCTTATCCGTCGTGCGCCACGTCGACGCGGTGCTGCGCGACATGTGCGTTTGAAGCGTCGAATTGTGGTCGCGGCTCGCCGACGCGCGCGAAGCGACCGCCGCTCCAAATGTCAAATGCGACATGTGACGTGTGACATTTTCGTCAGCATCCGCGCGTGAATACGCACGCCCCGAGGGCGGCAAACATGATAACGATGGCAACCAAAATGAGGTAGAAACACAGAGATGCGGTACGATTGACGCACTCGCGGCGTCGCAGGTTCCGCGCGATGACGCGATATCGCTGGGCGTCTTCGGCGAGCGCCGCGCCGCGAGCGTTCATAGTGTCGAGCGACTCGCCGCGCGCGATCGCGGTGTCGATCGCGCGTTCGAGAGATTTGTGTACCTCATCTGCTTCGGCGCGGACTCGTGCGATCGAGGGCGATGGAGATGACATGACGGGCGCGATGTGGCGCTGGCGTCAAACGACGCGTTGTCTTCGATCCGAGCCCTCGGAACACGATGTCAATTAAGACGCCTATTGATGTTTTACACCACGCGCCTAGCGCGCGCGGACTAAGCAGTGGCGGGTTGTGTTTCAACCCTTTGTCGCTTGTTTCTTTCTATCTCGCTCGAGTCTTCGATTGTGATTCCTATTTCTGCGAGGAATGAAAACCAGCGTCGGTTAGTCGTTTCGGGCAGCGCGAGCGAGTCCGGCGCAAACTCCAGAGAAACTAGCGGCATCGGCAGAACTTCGATGTCTCCATCGAGTTGCACAGAATCGCATCACCCTCAAATGTAAGATGTCCCTATCTGTTGTGTCTCCTCATATGCCTCGCGCGTCGATCACGCGAAATCGAGTCGCGAACGCACCGTTCAAAGCCTCGGCTTCGCGATTGGCTTCGGCTATCGCCGCCTGCCTCGCCTCTTCGGCAGCCTCCCGCTCTAGTGCGCGTTGAGACTTTTTCGGAATTGGGCGGCGACGCCCTTCGATCGTCTCGATCGTCAACACCGAATTTTTAAGCCGACTCGTCCAGTCGATAAGATCATCCAACGTGACGGAGTTGCCGTTCACCTTGGCTAATTCATCGCGAAAATCCGTCAACTCGCTGAGCCAGTGTCCGACGAGCCTCCAGATGTGCCCTCGAATGCTCGAGAACGGCGCAGTGTAGTGCTTGCAAATATGTAAATACTCGATGAGCAAATCCGCGGCGGCGGTGCCGTCGAGTGGGATCGGGGCGAAGCCGTCGGCGGGCGGTGGGTAAAACGGCGGGTTGCTAAAGAGCGCCGGGTTACTCAATAAAGGCTCGGCACTTAACACGCCATCCGCGCCGGTGGCTTCCAGACACGCTTGAGCCTCAGCAAATGACCGAACATCGCCGTTCGCGAGCACGGGGATCTTCAGCTCTTCCTTGATGCGCTTGATGAATGCCCTGTGAGGCGAAAACGTTTTAGCATCAGTCTAGCACCGCGAGCGCGCCAACCAAGAGGATAGAGAAGAATCAAAACAGCGGACGACAGACATATTCCTCAGTTAGTGGTGCATGTTTTTGTCGTCAAGATGTGTTCGGAACAGATCTATGGTGTATTTTTATGTTTTATCGTCACCGGAACTTCCGTCGTCTCGCTGATAGAAAAAAAACAAACGGAGATTTGAACGTACCAGTTTGCGCGGTATTCGGCGCACCGCTTCTGCTCTCGCGTGCGCCCGTGCACGGCGACGATTTGCGCTCCAGCGGCTTCAACCATCTTCGCGTACTTCAAAGTCGTCTCTAAATCATCATAAACTCGAATCTTTGCGGTCACCGGAACCGGAAGCTCTTCATCCAACTTTCGAATCAACGCCTCCACCGTCTTCCAATCATCCATCAAATACGCCCCATAATTCCCCCTCTTCGCGATCCGCTGCGGGCACCCGAAATTAATATCCACCCCATCGCAATACGGTGCGATCATCGTCGCCGCCTTGATTAGAATCTCTGGATCGTTCGCGCAAAACTGCGCCAGCAGCGGTCTATCGCCGAGCGTCGTGCTAAAAATCTCCCGCCTATACTTTTCGCTCTCTACGAACAACCGCGCGTGGATCATCGGCGTGTACGCCAGCGTCGCGCCGTACCTTCGGCACAGCTCTCGAAACGCGAGCTCGCTCTGATCCACCATCGGCGCCACGTGGTACCGCGGCGACCCGAGCTGCGCAAAGTACGCAAACCCTCTCGCCTTGCGTCGCGCCCCCGCGGGTTCGCGTCGCGCCTCGTGCTCGCCGTCTTCGTTCGCCCCGCATGGAAACGAGAACACGCGTTGTGGAAACGTTCGATCGATGCTCGTCTCCGCGCGCGCGCGATCGGGCGCGCGTTCGTGGTCATCGCGCGCCGCCGCCCCGTCGGCGGCGGCGGCTGAAAGAGCCATCGATCGAACGATCGACCGCGCGATCGAAACGCGGTCGACGTTAGAAGCGCTCGCACGCGCGATGTGCGATACTCGTGCGATCGCTTCGCGTCGGTTATCGATGAACTTTCGTGCGGCAGTGACGCGTGAGGCGAAAGGCATGGAGTGAAGCGTCGCGTTCGCGTTCGCGCGGAGGCGATGAATACATGAATGGATTACAACCATCGAGGACCGTTCGATCGATCGAGGGTAGGGATGAGGGATGAGGACGATTAAACGAACGGGGCGTCGCGGTGGCGTGCGACCGCGATCATCCCTCGGTCTCGGGCGGGGGCGATGATTTAGGGTGCTTGGAGTCGTAGTGCTGAAGAAGCTGGTGGCGGTCGACGAGTTGCTGGCGACAGATCGGGCACGACACCTTCAGCGCCTTGGCGCCGAGACCGAGTTCGCTACCTTTTTGCTTCACAGCGTGTTTCTTGGCGTTTCGTTCTTGGGCGGCCGCCTTGGCGGCGCCGCGGACCATGAGAGGACGAGAGTGCGGCGTAGGATGGACGAGGGCGAGCGGTGGACGCCGTGACTCGAATAGGTTATTACAGGCTAGTAGAGAGTACGCTACAGACGTCGGGAGTATGTATACGTGAATCCACTTCACGCGCGCTCGCGCGTGCTCTACGTGGCTAGGTCGATGGCGACCATTAAATCACCGGCGGAGCACGTGTCGCCCTTGACGACGCCGACATGCTTGAGTCTACCGCTCACTGGGGAAGAAACGGTAGTTTCCATCTTCATCGCGCTCAGAACGACAAGAGGTTCACCCGCCTTGACGTCTTGACCGGCCGCGACGAGGACTTCGACCACTGATCCGGACATCGGCGCGCCCACGGAACCAGGGTCGAGCGGGTCGCTCTTTTCGCGAACCGCCGCGACGACACCCTTGGTCGCACTCTCAAGAATCTTCTTATCTTGAATTTCTACGACGCGCGGGATGCCATTTACTTCGAAGAACACTTCGCGGTTGCCGCTCGGCAAAAGTTCGCCGACAGCCTTGAGCTTCAGCGCCGAGCTCACACCGCGGTCCGTCTTGATTTCAATCTCTTCGTCGATGCCGAGGCCGGTCAAGAACGCCTTGGTCGGGAGCAAGCCGACAGGACCGAGGGTGTCGCGCTTGAGAACGTATTCATCGAACACCTTGGGATACATCGCCGCGGAAAGAGTATCCTTGTGCGACACGGATCGTCGACCGGTGTGCTTCATAGATAACTCTGATTGTAACTTCTGCAAGTTGAAATCGGGAATCGTCGCGCCCGGTCGACCAGTCATGACTTCCTTACCCTTGACAACTCTCGATCGAAGTGGCTCCGGGAAACCACCAACGGGTTGCCCCAAATGTCCTTGGAAATATTCAACGACTGAAGTTGGGAAAGAAAGCGTTTCGGCTCGATCGACGACAGATTGCGCGTCCAAGTTGTTCGCGACTAAGAATTGAGCAAAGTCACCGACAACCTTGGATGAAGGCGTGACTTTGACGATGTCACCCAGAACCTTGTTCGCGGTCGCATAAGAGTCTTTGATACGATCCCATTCGCTTCCAAGGCCGTTCGCGTATGCTTGAAACTTCAAGTTGGTGTACTGACCGCCGGGCATCTCGTGGATGTACACATCCGAGCTTCCGCTCTTGATGCCGCTTTCGAATGGAGAATACAAACCTCTGGTTTGTTCCCAGAACAGGTTGAGCTTGAGAACTTCTTCGACATCCATTCCCGTATCGAGTTCAGTGCCCGCGACGGAATTCAACACGGCGCCAATCGCGGGCTGAGACGTTGTGCCCGCCATGGCATCCATGCACACGTCCACAACGTCTGCGCCGGCGGCAGCGGCGGCTAACATCGACGCCACACCAGTAGAAGCGGTGTCATGCGTGTGCACGTGGATGGGCAAGTCGGGAAACTTGGCGCGAATGGCTGAGATGAGCATCGTCGCCGCGCGCGGCTTGAGCAAACCAGCCATATCCTTGACGGCGAGAACATCGATGCCATGTTCGACGAGTTGCGTCGTGAGGTCCACGTAGTAATCCAAGGTGTATTTTGTCTTCTTCGGGTCGCTCACATCGCCGCTGTAGCAAATGGTAGCTTCAACGACACCTCCAGCGTTGCGCACGGCGTCGACGCCGAACATGAGGTTGTCGACGTAGTTGAGCGAATCGAAGACGCGGAACACGTCGACACCAGATTTTTTCGCTTGGTGCACGAAAGCCTGCACAACGTTGTCGGCGTACGAGGTGTATCCGACGGCGTTGGCCCCGCGAAGAAGCATTTGAAACGGAATGTTCGGGACTTCTTCACGAAGAAGCTCGAGGCGTCGCCACGGATCTTCATGGAGGAAGCGCAGAGCGACATCAAAAGTTGCGCCACCCCACATCTCGAGAGAGTACGCGCCGGCGAGAGCACTGCGTGTTAGCGGAGCAGAGCGGCGCAAATCGTGAGTACGAACGCGCGTAGCGAGGAGTGACTGGTGCGCGTCACGCCACGTGGTATCCATGATGAGCAAGCCCTTGTGATCTCGCACCGCCTTGGCGAACGCCGCCGGGCCCTCCTTGTCCAAAATAGCCTTGAAGCCGGTTCCCTTCAGCTGTTCAAAAGATTTCTTCGCTTCAGGAACGGGCGGTTCGACGCAGGTCGGCGCCGGACCAACGGCACCGGGGTGCTTCGAACCATTCACGGCCACATCACCGAGGTAGTTCAGGAGCTTCTGGGTATCGTCGATGTACGAATCGAGCTTGAATAAGCTCGGCGTGCTGTCGATGAAATTCGTCGCAAAGTTGGCGCTCAAGAAGGTCTCGCTTTGTAAAACATTCATCAAGAACGGAATGTTCGTCTTAACGCCACGAATGCGGAACTCGTTAAGAGAGCGATACATCTTTTGTACTGTCGCTTCGAAACTCTTCTCCTTGCACGTGAGCTTGACGAGAAGTGAGTCATAGTTCGGGGATACTCGAGAGCCGACGACGACTTCACCATCAAGGCGCACGCCGAATCCTCCTGGTGGACGGTAAACTTCAACTTTACCAAAGTCCGGGGAGAAGTTCATCGACGGATCTTCAGTGGTGATTCTACACTGCATCGCGAAACCCTTTATGGTGATGTCATCTTGGGAATGAATGCCGATATCAGCCAAGCTTTGTCCACCAGCGATGAGGATTTGCGACTGCACCAAGTCGATGCCGGTCACTTCTTCGGTGACGGTGTGCTCGACTTGAATGCGCGGATTCACTTCCAAGAAATAATGTCGACCTTCTTTGTCGACCATGAACTCGACGGTGCCGGCGTTGCGATAGTTGACGTGTTTGGCGAGCGCCACAGAGTCATCGAAAAGTCGCTGACGAAGAATCGGATCAAGATTCGGTGCGGGAGCGAGCTCGACAACTTTTTGGTGGCGACGCTGAACGGAGCAATCGCGCTCACCCAAATGCACTACGTTGCCGTAGGCGTCCGCGAGAATCTGCACCTCGATGTGTCTGGGCGCCTCGACGTACCGCTCCAAAAACATCCGGCCATCACCAAACGCAGTGGCCGCTTCGCTCGACGCGCGCTTGAAAGCGCTCTCAAGCTCGTTGTATTCCTTTACCACGCGCATGCCGCGACCACCACCACCCATCGCGGCTTTCAGCATGATCGGGAAACCAAACGTCTCGGCGAATTTGAGCGCATCCTTAACGTCTGACGTCGCGAACTCCGTACCAGGAACGAGCGGCAAACCAGCCTCCGTCGCTTTTCTTTTCGCGATCACTTTATCGCCCATTTCCGCGAGCGTTTGCGGGCGCGGGCCAATCATCACGATCCCTTCCTCTTCGCAACGTCGAGCGAAGGCGGCGTTTTCGCTCAAAAACCCGTACCCTGGGTGAATCGCTTGCGCCCCGTTCTCCTTCGCGCACTGTATGATGGACTCATAATCCAAATACGCCGCAACCGGTGCCTTCCCGGCGCCGACTTCGTACGATTCATCCGCCTTGTACCTATGCGTCGACTGTCGATCCGCCTCGGCGAAAACCGCCACCGTCCGCATCCCCAACTCCGTCCCCGCTCGAAACACTCTCACCGCGATCTCCCCTCGATTCGCACACAGAATCTTCGTAAACCCGCTCTTCGCTCGTAATATCTGATCCAGCGTCATTCCGCGCGATGCGTTCGCCACATCCGCGTCCGCCGTCGCTCGCGCCTTCGCGCTTCTCCCTTCATCTTTCCCACTCTCTCCCGCCGCCCAGTGCGCGTTCGCGCGCGCTCGCGCGCGTCGCCCTGGCGCGTTCCCTTTCGCACGCACGCCATTCGAGGACGATCGCGACGATCGATCGAGCGCGCGCGCGCGATCGTCGATTCTCGGCGCGCGCACCGCGCTCGTCGACGACGCCATCGCTTTCTTTAGGCGATCGAAGCGCGATCGATCGCCGGTGAGCTCGCGATCGAGTCCCTGTCGTCGATCAAAGCTTTGAGGAGATCGATCGCGATAGAATCGTGCGCGCGCGCTTTCGGCGAAACGCGACGTCGCGCAGTGACGCGATCGCGGTGATGGCGATGAACTAGGGTCATTCGAGCGACGTATTCGACGGCTGGTTCGCGACTCAAAAAGTGGAGTGAAGCGATCGATCGACGGCGATCGCGAACGGCGAAAAGGCGTAGAGTAGAGAATTCTATGACACAGAGCGATGACATCGCGAAGACGCGAGCGAGGAAGGAGAGGAGTTTACAGGAACAGACGGGAGGGGCGACGCGAGGCGACGCGACGCGAGCGCGGGCTCGACGGCGCGCGGCTGTCAGCGCATCGAGCGCACGGCGCCGATTTTTTCAAAGCAGCACACCGCCTTGGCGACGGTGGTGCCAGTGGGTTGAGAATTGATGCGAAGTTCGACGACCACGGTGAAGGGCTCGGCGAAGTCATCGATGGAGAGAATGCGCGATTTGATCTCCAACGGTTCGTTCGGCCCGACGCGGTCGCGCACTTCGAGCGATAACGATTTAATCGCCACCAGAGGCGGTCGAGGAAGGATGGCGCGATCCATGAGCGCGATCGATGCCGCCCAATTTCCTGCGCTCGATGCCACGACGCCATACATCGCAGGTCCGATGATTCCTGGAAACTCCTCGAACGTCGCCGGGAACGAGAATTCGCTCCGCAACGCGTTCTCCTCGTCGTCGCATCGGTACGTCTTCAACCCAATCTTCGCCTCCGACGCGTGCGCTAACCCACAGGTGAAATCTATGCATCTAGGATCATACGCCTCTTGTAAACTCCTCTTCGGTCGCGATGCGTCAAACGGCGCGACGCCCGCGATCGCCGCCGGATGCGTTCGCGAATTACACGGGTTCACCTCCACCCCGCGTCGCGCGAGCGTCTCCCATTCCGTCGATTCTTTCGCGTTCATTCGCGCGTTCGCCTTCGTCGTCGTCGCGTTCGCCCGCGCTCGCTCGGGCGACACCCAATTCGCTTGGCGAGAGACGAACGAGAGCGAGCGCGAGTCCGACGCGTTCGCGCGCTCGCGCGCCGCGACGCGCGCCGCCTCCGTCGCGCTCGACATCGTCACCGACATCGGGCGCGCCATGACGCGCGCGATCGCGTGCGTCGCGTGTCGTCGCGACATTTATTCGCGCGTGTGTGCGATCGATGATTCGCGATGTGACGATTCGTTTCAATCCATTCGCATTCATTCATCTGTTCATCCATCTGTTCATGCGTGCGATCACGCTTTAGTGCGCGCGCTCGACGGTGGTTTTTGTTTTACATTCGAACGCGTTTGTTTTCATGAATGTCATCATCGATCGATCGCCCGTTCGATCGATCGATCGATCGATCGATCGATCGATCGATCATCTGTGCTTTCACGCAACAGTCATCGAATCATCGATTCATCCATCGATTCATTCATCGACGACGAGCGCCTCGATGCTCTCGTCGCGCGTCGCGCGCGCGCATTCGTTGCCATCGATCACGCATCGCATTCATCCCGCGCGCGCTCGATCGCGCCGGTGCTCCGCCGCCGATGCCGATGCCGTCGATGCTGAAGCCGTCGATGCCGTCGATGCCGTTCACGCTGAAGCCGCGGATGAAGATCTGATCGCTCATCCTCGCCCGTTCACGCGCGCGCGCGCGCCGCTCGTGGACGACCGAGGACGACCGCGATGCGCGTCGTGCGATGGATTCGGCGTCGCGCGGTGCGCGACGTGCGACGGGAGTGGGGTGCGTCGTCGCGCGCGAAACGCGTGGCCGGAGTGGTGCGTCGACTGTCGCGCCCGCGGCTGGCGCGCGTGCGCGGAGTGTCTCGGGAGCGGGAAGCATCGAACGCTGATTGGGTTTCGATTCGATGCGAATGACGTCGAGGGCGACGACGCGCGGACGACGCCGAGGGCGAGCGAGGACGCGCGCGCGTCGGGATGAGCGAGCGAGGAGGCGAGCGCGCTCGCGCGCGCTTCGCGCGCGTCACACGAACGCGCGCGAACGGCGCGAACGAACGGAGGACGACCGAGCGTGAGTTCATGGTGAGTGTTGAGATCGATCGATGCGATCGAAAAGTGCGACGACGTCGTCGCGGGCGAAAGGCGGAGGAGGACGTCGACGGAGACCGTCGACTGGAGACCGTCGACGATTGGGGTAAGGATGAAACGAACGATCGATGCGACGACGACGAGGAATCGACGGCACTGACGATGACGATGCGCGATGCGTTTATACAATATCGCGTAGGCCGATTTCGTGGGTAAGCAGTTCGACAAAGACACCGTGGGCGCGAAAGTGCTCGAGCAGTACGACGAAGCGGAGCAACGCTTGTTCTACACCATCGTCATGGGCGGGGGCGGGGACGATATTCACTTTGGGATTTACCGCACCCCGGACGACGGCGTGCGCGAGTCCGGGGCGAACACCACGAATTGGATGATGACGCAGTTGGACATGGGACGACCGATCCAGCGAGGGGATAGGCTTTTGGATATCGGGAGCGGACACGGGGGAGGGTCGCACGCGCTGGCGAAACGATTCGGTTGCCGAGTGCTCGGAGTGAACATAGGTCCGGGGCAGAACGCGCATAACTTAGCGCGCGCGAAAGAGCTCGGTCTCGAAGGTGAAGTTGAAGCGATCGTCGGGGACATTAACAAGCCGTTCCCGGCGGAGTGGACGAACGCGTTCGACGGCGCGTGGTCGTGCGAAGTGCTGTGCCACGCGGGCGACAAGCCCGAGTTGTTCAAGGAAGTCTATCGATGCTTGAAACCTGGGACGTGCTTTGTGTTCTCTGATATCATGGGCGCTGACGGTGCGGATGAAGCCACGTTGAAGGGTTTCACCGATCGTAACGCCACCACCGTCATGGGTCGCCCGTCTTCGTATTTACAGTGCATGAAGGATGCTGGGTTGGAATACATCACGTGGTGGGATGGCAGTCGCCATTTAGAGACGTACTTTAGAGATATGATCAAGCAAATCAATACCCACCGCGACGAGATGCTGTCTAAAGGGCTCACAGATAAATATTTGAACAACTGGTTGTCGTCCTTGACGGAACGAGCGGATACACAGCGCGACCACGGCGTCTTCGCGTGGGGCGTCTTCGTTTGTCGAAAACCGTTGTAAAGCCGTAGGATTTAATACTATTCCGCGAAAGTATCGGTTAACGTGATTCATTCGTTTAAGCACAATTAATAGATTCATTATCATCGTGTTTCGTGTAGCGTTCGTGACGCTAGTGACTATGGACGACTAATTCGTTTGCGGTGCGACGCAGCACTTGCGTGGTCCCGCGAGATCAATAATTCCGTTGTTCGTTACGCGCCGAGATTTTACATTTCACCAGGGAGCAACGTGTCCGGGAGAATAGGGCAGACGGCGTCCAAATCACCGATGAGGTGGCCGACGCAGCCCTTTTCGCTCGTGAGTTCGTCCGCGCTTTTGTCCATGCGAGCGCGCAGCCAGTCGTTGATTTGTAATCCCTTGACGATTTCGTACGAGCCATCGCCTTTAGAGCGGCACGGGAAGGAATAGACGATGCCGTCCGGCACGCCGTAGGGGTTACCGTTACTCAACACGGCGGTGGAGAACCAGTCGCCGGGTTTCGTAGGGGTGACCAAATCTTTAATCGCCGCGGCGATGGACACCGCCGTGGACGCGGCGGACGAGCGGCCCCACTTCTTGATCAACAGCCCGCCGCGAGTTTGAATAGCTGGGGTGAAATCTGTCTCGAGCCATTCGGTGTCGGTGATGACGTCAGTCGCCTTGACGGAATCGATCTTTGCGTTGACGAAATCTGGCACTTGCGTCGTGGAGTGGTTACCCCAAATGACAACGTTGGATACGGTTTCGTAGAACACCCCAGCCTTGAGCGCGAGTTGGCACTTTGCTCGATTCTCATCGAGCTTAGTGAGCGCGTGGAAGTTTCTCGGGTTCAAGTTCGGGGCGTGCGTCAACGCGATCAACGCGTTCGTGTTGCACGGATTCCCGACGACGATAACCTTGCACGTCGGTTTCGCCACCTCGTTCAGCGCCTTGCCTTGTTCGACGAAAATTTGACCATTCATCTCAAGCAAATCACCACGTTCCATACCCGGACCGCGGGGCTTGGCACCGATCAAAAGCGCCCAATCGGCGTCCGCGAACACCTTGCGCGGGTCGATGCCGATATCCACCGCTCGCAACAACGGAAACAAACAATCTTCCAACTCCATCGCCACGCCCTCGAGCGCTTGTTTCGAGCGCTCTGACCCTAACAATCGCAAAATAATCGGCTGATCCTCGCCGTACACCGACCCAGAGGCGATCTTAAAAAGCAAGTGATTCGAAATTTGTCCCGCCGCGCCGCTCACGCAAATCGTGATCGGCGCCTTCCAATTCTTCGGCACGTGCTTCGAATCCTACATTTCGCGCGCGACGACGCGTTTCGTCAATCACTCTATCTCCCATCTCCCCAAGCCGACGACGCCCCGAATGCGTATCTTTCCATCCCTCCTATCCCTCCTATCGGTCGTCCGTTCGCGTCGCCCGGCGCGGAGTTGTAAACCCTCACTCGCGATCGTCCAAAACACCCGATCTCCATCGAATGAAAACTCGCTCACGACACGCCTTCGCTCGCTCTCGCGCCTTCGCTCTCGACGCGTCGTCATTCGTCCTCTTCATCGCTTTCGCATTCGCGTTCGATGCGACGCACTTTCGACACGTCGTACGCCAAACGAAACACGCCGAGGGCGTTTTCGAAATCCCCGATCGGCGCCCCCGTCCCCGCGGGGGTGTTTCGTCGAACGACCGTCGACGAACGTCTGCGCGACGTCGACGTCGACGTCGAGCGCGACGTCGTCGTCGCGTTCACCCCGCGCGGCGCGTTCGTCGCGGAAGACATCGCGAGCGTCGCGCGCGCGATGATGACGACGATGATGACGACGATCGACGTCGTCGGCGGCGCGACGTCGATCGATGGATGAGAGACTCGACATGAGTCGTGACTCGTCGAGACGGAGCACAGTCGTCGTCGACGCCGATCGACGACGACCGAGTGAGAGACTCGACATGAGTCGTGACTCGTCGAGACGGAGCACAGTCGTGGTCGACGCCGATCGACGACGACCGAGTGATCGACTCGACAGGCGTCGTGGTTCGTGGTGACGGTCGTGACGAGTCAACGACTCGTCGATCGCCTCCCAACAGCACGCGACGTCGTCGTCGATTCTCGATCGTCGCGT
>Ga0222712_10003962_pt1 | contig 15798 bp, 4 predicted proteins | sample C33_657DmetaG_FD_165043 | JGI IMG/M metagenome (GOLD analysis project Ga0222712, IMG submission 165043) | Estuarine water microbial communities from San Francisco Bay, California, United States - C33_657D | ecosystem: Environmental > Aquatic > Marine > Unclassified | place: USA: California... | reverse complement strand
TTAGTTAGATTAACTAACTTAGAAAGCACAACTGCAAGTTTAGAAACTAGAGCAACAACTTTAGGAACTTTAACAGGTTCTTATAATACGCAATTAGGTACAATTGGAACTTATACCGGTAGTGTTGAAACTAGATTGACTACAATTCAATCTTTGACTTCATCTAATTTAGTTAGATTAACAAATTTAGAATCAACTTCAGCAAGTGTTAATATTTCAGTAACGAACTTAAATGCTTCATCAGCATCACAGCAAGTTAGTATTGATTCATTGAACACATTTAGTGGTTCTCAAAATAGTAAATTCGGTACTTTAGCAACATATACTGCAAGTATTGATACAAGATTAGTTGAAATAGGCGTTGTTAGTGGAAGTTTGATAGCATCTGCATCAGCAGCTAAAACTACAAATGATTCACAAGCAATTTCTATTACTAATATCAATACTACAACTGCAAGTTTAAACGTATCGATAGCAAATTTAAATAGTTTCACATCATCTAATAACTCAACAACGTTATTAAACGCATTTACCGCATCTGCAAATATTAGATTAAGTAATTTAGAAACTACATCTGCAAGTTTAAATACTTCGGTAAGTAATATTAATAACCTAACTTCATCAGTTCTTACGCAATTAACTGCATTAGCAACTGTAACGGGTTCATTACTATTAACTGCATCAGCAAATACTATATCGGTTTCAAATATTAATACAAATACAGCAAGTGTTAATATTTCAATAACTAATTTAAATAGTACTACTGCGAGTTTAAATACTTCAGTAAGTAATTTAAATCAAACTTCAGCAAGTTTAAATATTTCGGTAACCAACTTAAATGCTTCATCGGCATCTCAACAAATTAGTATTGATTCATTAAATGTATTTAGTGGTTCGGTTAATACACGATTTGGTACGTTGGGAGCTTATACAGCAAGTGTTGATACCTCTTTAAGTACATTAAATGCATATTCGGCATCATTAAAGAACGCAATTGATGTAAGTGGTGTTGGAACTGGTTCAACTGTAACTATTAAAGGTAACTTATTAGTACAAGGTGTTCAAACGCAAGTTGATTCTACAACAATCAATTTAGCAGATAATGTATTACAATTAAACGCAGCGGGAACTAATGATGGTGGTTTGGTTGTAAGAGATGCAACGGGAGTTTCGACTACATCGGGTTCTTTACTTTGGGATGTAACTAACGATTATTGGAAAGCTGGTAAATTGGGAAGTGAATCTCAATTATTAGTAGCAGGTGGAATGGGAATTGTAAGTGGTTCTTCTCAAATAACTTTACAATCAACAACTGGATATTCCACATTGCAAGCTTGGAGTGGTACTGTTGATGTACACATTGCAAATACAAATTCAACTACTGCAAGTTTAAACATTAATATAAGTAACTTAAATCAAACTACTGCAAGTTTAAATACTTCGGTAGCTAATTTAAATACAAATACAGCTAGTGTAAACAATTCCGTATCTGCATTAAATACATTTAGTTCTTCAGTATTAACTCAACTTTCTACAATAGGAACTTTTAGTGGTTCTATTAATACAAGATTGACAGAAATCGGCGTAGTAACCGGCTCATTGATTGGTTCGGCATCGGCAGATAGAGTTTCTATTACTAATATTAATAGTGTAACTTCTTCGGTTCTTACTCAATTAAATACATTAGCAACTTATACGGGTTCTATTGAAACAAGATTGACTACAATTCAATCTTTAACTTCATCAAATTTAGTTAGATTAACAAATTTAGAATCTACGACTGCAAGTTTAAATACTTCGGTAAGTAATTTAAATACACTTACTTCATCTGCTTTAATTAGATTTACTAATTTAGAATCTACATCTGCAAGTGTTAATACTTCAATTGGTAATATAAACACTTCGATAAGTAACTTAAACTCATTTAGTTCATCTGAATTATCAAAGGGTACTACATTAGCAACTTATACAGGTTCGGTTGAAACTAGATTCGGTACATTGGCAACTTTGACTGGTTCAAATGCAGTTAGATTAACCAATTTAGAAACTACTTCGGCTAGTGTAAACATTTCAATAAGTAATTTAAACGCAGCAAGTTCATCTTACGAAACTAAAGGTAGAAGTATTGTTTCGGGTTCATCTCAATTAACATCTTCATTTGATACGAGATATGTAATTAGTGGAAGTATTACTCAAACAACTTGGGATAATATCGCATCTAAACCTTCGGGAATAGTAAGTGGTTCAGTGCAAGTTGATATTACACAAACAACCGGATATTCGACATTTAGTGCATCAATTGCAACGCAATTTGCAACTATTGATGGTGGAACTTATTAATAAAATATAAAAGAAATATAAAAAAACATGGCAACAAATCCAACATCATCAATTTTATTAAAACGTTCAGGCGTTGCGGGTTCAGTACCTACAACCACATCGTTGCAGGTAGGTGAAATAGCATTAAATACCTACGATGGTAAAGCGTTTTTACATAAGTCGGGTTCAACCGATGAGGTAGTAGAAATCGTAGTAGCCGGAGCAAATGTAACCGGTTCAATTAGTTTGACTGGAGCAGTAACTGCATCGGCATTCAGAGGAGATGGTACATACTTAACAGGTGTTACCGCATCGATGAGACCTGATGACTTTGATTTCAATTCAGAACCATTTGCAGGAACAATCGGATATATACAGGGTAGTGGTTCGCTTTATAAAGTAGCAACCACATCCGGTTCAGTTGATTTTAGATATAACGATGTAACAATCGCAACTATCACCGCTGGTTCAGGATTTAGTGGTTCTTTTTATGGAATTGGTGATGTATTAGCATTTAGTGGCTCAATTGCAAATAGATTATACAATTTAGAAATATCGGCATCATTTGGACCAGATGGTGGAGAATTGTAAATAATAAATAAAAAATTTAATAAAACCCCTCTTAGTAGGGGTTTTTTATTTTATAATATATTTATGTCCGTAGTATATACTACATTTTTGTTAGATAACTTTAAAGACTTAGCCATATGGCATCAATTGTTCAGCTGAAACGTTCTGCGTTATCGGGTAAGGTACCCGGCACAGGTTCACTTAATTTAGGAGAATTAGCATTAAATACTTACGATGGTAAGATATTTTTCAGACGTTCAGGTTCGACAGATACAGTCCAAGAAGTAATAACAACAAATACTACAAACACAGGTTCAGTAACTATTACGGGTACTTTAACAGCCTCTTCTATTGTAGGCTCAATTTCGGCATCAAATGGTATAGTTTCGGGTTCATCGCAAGTAATATCCATATTAAGTTCTTTAAACCAAACAACTTCCTCTTTAAACCAAACATCCGCTTCTTTAAATTTATTTACTGCATCGTATAATGTATGGACTAGTTCAGTAGCAACAACAGGTTCAAATACATTTACTGGTACACAAACATTTAATACCGATATAACGGTTTTAGGTTCAATAAATGCAAGACAATTTAATATTGGTGTAATTTCTTCATCAATAATGTACACATCTGGTTCTAATAAATTTGGTGATACTACGGATGATACGCACCAATTTACAGGTTCAGTACAAGTAACAGGTTCATTATATGTTAATGGTTCTCAAGTTGGAATAGCGCCTGGACCAAACACATATGATTTTAATTTAGACCCAAATGCAGCTGGAACTGTAAATTATATTCAGGATTCAACTGGCAATAGTTTTGTAATAGCACAAACGGGTTCAATACAAATAAAAATAAATAATAGTACGTTCCTTTCAGTTAGTCAATCAGCATTTAATGTAACTACGGGAAGTGTAACTGCAAACTATATGCATTTAGCAAAATATATATCAACAGCAGGAGATTTGGATTTTAATATTTAATCATATTTATAAGAAACACAAAAGAATTAAATGGCAGCTATATTTCAATTAAGAAGAGGTTCGGGTTCAGTATCATTAGTTGATGGTGAACTATATGTAAATAAGGGAATTGATTCGTTACAATACGCAGTAGGAGAAAGAGAAATTACTTTAGTTAAGTTAGATGAACCAAATACAGGTTCACTAAACTTATATGGAGATATTACTGCATCAAATTTATTTGTTACGGGCAATGTTAAAATAGATGGTAAAATTACTGTTGGTAATGAAACCGGTGATACCCTTAATATAGTAGCAAGTTTAAGTTCTTCTTTAATACCAAACAATCATAAGGCATTTGATATTGGTAGTGATTCTAAATGGTATAATAAATTATATGTAGAAACAATATCAGCTTCATTTATTTCAGGTTCAATAGCAGGTGTAGGTAACTTGGAAGTATTTTCTGCTTCGGTAGATAATAGATTAGATAGAGTAGAAGCATCATCATCTTTATATGATAATGCAATGTCTGGCTCAAAAAGACTTTATGTTTCTCCGAGTGGTAGTGATTCAAATGATGGTTCAGACCCATCCGTTCCATTTAAAACAATTAAGGCGGCAGTTGAATCATTGGGTTCGGCAGTTTATACAAATGTAAAAAGATATACAATATTTGTAGGCAGTGGTGAATATACCGAACAAAATCCAATAGCAGTTCCTCCTGGAGTTGCAATTGTTGGTGATACATTAAGAACAGTTAGATTAACTGCGGCAAATCCAACAAAAGATTTCTTCCACGTACATGATTCAAACTATTTTTATGGTTTGAGATTTTTAGATTTAAAACACCCTGCATTCGCATTTTCATTTCCAGCATCTACCGCAACATCAACAATAAGTGGTGGTGGTATTTCTACAATATCCGTTGTGCATTCTATGACAGGATACACCGATGGAAACAATCAGGATTTGGGAATTATTATAGAAGGACCTAATGATAGTGGAAGTATAGCTACCGCAACAGCAAATGTGGTAGGTGGCGTTATTACTCAATTAAATGTAGTAAGTGGTGGTACAAACTATGCATCAACCGAAAAACCACATATCTCAATACCGGCACCATTATCAATGAGACCGGTTGTTACCACTTCACCATATATTCAGAATTGTTCTTCGATTACAGGTCCGTTTAATACATCGGGTGTAAAAGTTTTACAAGCATTACCATATAGTGAAACAGCTTTCAATATAGATGAGCAAGGAGCTGGTGGTGGTATTAGAATTGATGGTAACTTAGTTCACCCATTATCTCCATTAGAATCCTTTGTAGCAGATGCATTTACGCAAGTTAATCAGGGTGGACCTGGTCACTTAGTAATTAACAAAGGATATGCACAATTTGTATCGTGTTTTACGACATTTTGTACATATGGTTTCAAAACTGCAAATGGTGGTTTTGCAAATATTTCAAATTCAGTAATAGATTTTGGTAAACAAGGATTAGTATCTAAAACTTATTTCCCCCAAACATATAATACAGGTTCATCTTTAGAAACAAAAACTTCACAAGTAAGTGGATTTATTATAGATGAAAATGGAGCAGGTTATACCGGCTCAATAGCAGGTGTAACAATTACGGGTGGTGGAGCAAGCGTTCAAGCAACTGCTGAAGCAACTGTAAATGCAAATGGTTCAATCGATGAGATAGTATTATTAACAGGTGGTAGTGGATATACAACTCAACCATCGGTAACAATAGCTACTCCAACAGGACCAGGCGCAATACAAGCTACAACTGTTGCCGGTAAAGCATTAATAACCGGTGTTACTGAAATGTTAATGGCATTAGAAAGTGGTAGTAGAGGAATTGATATTTCTTCTAATATGATTTTAAATGGTGTTGATTATTTAGTAACGGATGTGCAGACAGTAAGTGGGCAGCCAAATAGAAGAAAAGTAACAACTTATCCGGCACCTCCTTCGATTGCAACAAATGCTCAAATAAAATTCCATCAATTATCAAACATCTCAACGGGTGGATTAGTAATGGAATATGTTGGTAGTGGTGTAACATATAACGCACTTCCAAAATATGGCGGAGTTCCAATTAGAACGAGAGAGATAATAGAGTTTGCACCGGGTAGAGTTTTCTACTCAACAGTTGATAATATTGGTAACTTAAAAATTGGAGATTTCTTTTCGGTTAATCAATTGACTGGAGAAGTAACAATAGATGCAAATTCATTCAACCTTTCAGGTCTTAACGCAATTGGTCCATTTAGAAGAAATGGTGTAGCAGTTGGCGTTGTATTGCAAGAAGTAAGTAATAATACAACTTTATTAAACTCACAAGGTTTATATGGCGAAGATACTGTTCCAACACAATATGCAGTTAAAGAATATATTGATATTAGAGATGCCAGATTGGATAAATTAGAACAAACTTCTGGTTCACTTAATACATTTAGTAGTAGTGCATTAATTAGATTATCAAATTTAGAAACAACATCGGGTTCAAATAATATCCGTTTAAATAATTTAGAAAGTAAATCAGCATCAGTTGATGTTTCAATATCTTCGTTAAATTCATACACATCATCTTTAAAAACTGCAATTACTGCAAGTGGCGCTGATATAACAATTAATGGTAATTTAACTGTAAAAGGTACAACTACTCAAATTGATTCAACTACTCTTAATATTGGTGATAATATAATTCAATTAAATGGTTCATCGGTAGCAAATGCGGGATTACAAGTTAAAGATACAACTGGAGCAAGTGGTTCTCTATTATGGGATTCAACTTTGGATTATTGGAAAGGTGGAACATTAGGAAATGAAAGTAAACTTTTATTAGCAGGTGGCGATAGTGTTCTTTCCGGTTCAACTAATTTTAACGCTTTTTCAACATCAGTAAATAGTAGATTATCAAATCTACAAACTAAATCAGCAAGTGTTGATATTAGTATCACAAACATTAACTCTACAACCGCAAGTTTAAACACTTCGATTTTTAATTTAAACGGAGCAACCGCTAGTTTATATACATCGGCATCTTTGATGACTGCATCGATAGCATTATTAACATCTTCAGTAGTTGCATTACAAGCATTTAGTGGAAATGTTAATACAAGATTTGATGCAGTTCAAACTCATACGAGTTCAACAAATAATAAATTTTCAACATTAGCAACTTATACAGGTTCGGTTGAAACTAGATTCTCTACATTGGGAACTCTTACTGGTTCAAACGCAATTAGATTAACCAATTTAGAAACTACATCCGCAAGTGTAAACATTTCAGTAACGAATTTAAACGCTTCATCTGCATCACAGCAAATTAGTATAGATAATTTAAATATATTTAGTGGTTCAGTTAATACACGATTTGGTACGTTAGCAACATATACTGCATCATTGGAAACAAAAGCAGAAACGTTACGATTATATACTGCAAGTTTAAATAATTTTACTGCAAGTATGACTGCATCTTATTTGGTGTTAAGTTCATCGGTAGAATATATTAATAGAATCTCTTTTGGTGGTATTGATTTTAATGCACAATTTTTAGCAATTCAACAAACAACATCTTCATTAAATACATTTACCTCATCTGCCAATATTAGATTAAATAATATAGAAGCAGCAACTTCATCATATGAAACTAAAGGTAGAGGAATATTTAGTGGTTCATCGCAAGTTGATGGTACTGCTATAACAAACAAAAGTATTACAATAGCAGGTACTTCGGTATCATTGGGTGGAAGTATCACTATTGCAACTATATTACAAGGAACGGGTGTAGTTTCAGGTTCATCTCAAATATTAGGTGGAAGTGGAATTGCTTCTGGTTCTTATGAAACAACGGGCAGAAGTATTATTAGTTCATCGGCACAAATTGTTCCATTATTGCCAGCAGGTGTAATTTCAGGTTCTTCGCAAGTAATAACTGCAAATTCAATTACATTAGGAACTCATACAACGGGCGATTATGTAGCATCTTTGGTACAGGGAACCGGTGTAACCATTACAAATAATAGTGGCGAAACTGCAACACCAACGATATCAATTGGACAAGCAGTTGGTACATCAGCAAACGTACAATTTTCTTCTATTGGAGTTGGAACTACGGCAAGTGGAACAGGTGGTGAAATTAGAGCAACAGGCGATATTACCGCATATTACTCATCGGATATTCGTTTAAAAGAAAATATTCAACCAATCCAAAACGCATTGGAAAAAGTTGAATCTATTAGTGGTAATACATATGATTGGAAAGTAGGATATGAAGAATTCCATTCTCATAAAGGAAACGATGTAGGGGTAATAGCACAAGAAATTGAAAAAATCCTTCCACAAATTGTAACAAATAGAGATAACGGATATAAGGCAGTACAATACGAAAAAATTATTCCATTATTAATAGAAGCAATTAAAGAATTATCAGTTAAAATTAAACGATTAGAAAATAAATAGATATTTATAAGGGTATGGGGATTTCCTATACTTTAAACTAAAAAAAAGAGTAAACTAAAATGGGACTTAAATTTAGACGCGGTAGTACCGCACAACAATCCGGTTCATTGGCATTCGGAGAACCATATGTGAATACCACATTGGGAACATTGATAGTAGGTGGGGCAACAGGCGATATCATACTATCATCGACAGGTACGGGAAGTACCGGAAACTTTGGAGCAATTTCAGGTTCTGGATTGGATATTACAGGAAACGCAAACATTGCAGGTAATTTAACATTGGGTGGAGCTATCACAATTGGTGATGCAACTGCTGATACTGTAAATGTTGTAGCATCTTTAAGTTCTTCACTTATTCCACAAACAACTAACGCATTTGATTTAGGTTCTGCGACTAAAATTTGGAGAGATTTATATATCTCAACAGGTTCAATTAAATTCGTAGAAGGTACAACTGTTGTAAAATCATTAAGTGTAGCAACATTAACTGCATTAGAAACTGCAACAGGTTCATCGAATGTATCTATAACTAACTTAAACACTGCAACTGCAAGTTTAAACACTTCAGTAAGTAACTTAAACACATTTAGTGGTTCTGAAAATACTAAATCTACTACATTACAAACTTATACTGGAAGTGTTGAAACGAGATTAAGTACAATTCAATCTCTAACTTCATCTAATTTAGTTAGATTAACTAACTTAGAAAGCACAACTGCAAGTTTAGAAACTAGAGCAACAACTTTAGGAACTTTAACAGGTTCTTATAATACGCAATTAGGTACAATTGGAACTTATACCGGTAGTGTTGAAACTAGATTGACTACAATTCAATCTTTGACTTCATCTAATTTAGTTAGATTAACAAATTTAGAATCAACTTCAGCAAGTGTTAATATTTCAGTAACGAACTTAAATGCTTCATCAGCATCACAGCAAGTTAGTATTGATTCATTGAACACATTTAGTGGTTCTCAAAATAGTAAATTCGGTACTTTAGCAACATATACTGCAAGTATTGATACAAGATTAGTTGAAATAGGCGTTGTTAGTGGAAGTTTGATAGCATCTGCATCAGCAGCTAAAACTACAAATGATTCACAAGCAATTTCTATTACTAATATCAATACTACAACTGCAAGTTTAAACGTATCGATAGCAAATTTAAATAGTTTCACATCATCTAATAACTCAACAACGTTATTAAACGCATTTACCGCATCTGCAAATATTAGATTAAGTAATTTAGAAACTACATCTGCAAGTTTAAATACTTCGGTAAGTAATATTAATAACCTAACTTCATCAGTTCTTACGCAATTAACTGCATTAGCAACTGTAACGGGTTCATTACTATTAACTGCATCAGCAAATACTATATCGGTTTCAAATATTAATACAAATACAGCAAGTGTTAATATTTCAATAACTAATTTAAATAGTACTACTGCGAGTTTAAATACTTCAGTAAGTAATTTAAATCAAACTTCAGCAAGTTTAAATATTTCGGTAACCAACTTAAATGCTTCATCGGCATCTCAACAAATTAGTATTGATTCATTAAATGTATTTAGTGGTTCGGTTAATACACGATTTGGTACGTTGGGAGCTTATACAGCAAGTGTTGATACCTCTTTAAGTACATTAAATGCATATTCGGCATCATTAAAGAACGCAATTGATGTAAGTGGTGTTGGAACTGGTTCAACTGTAACTATTAAAGGTAACTTATTAGTACAAGGTGTTCAAACGCAAGTTGATTCTACAACAATCAATTTAGCAGATAATGTATTACAATTAAACGCAGCGGGAACTAATGATGGTGGTTTGGTTGTAAGAGATGCAACGGGAGTTTCGACTACATCGGGTTCTTTACTTTGGGATGTAACTAACGATTATTGGAAAGCTGGTAAATTGGGAAGTGAATCTCAATTATTAGTAGCAGGTGGAATGGGAATTGTAAGTGGTTCTTCTCAAATAACTTTACAATCAACAACTGGATATTCCACATTGCAAGCTTGGAGTGGTACTGTTGATGTACACATTGCAAATACAAATTCAACTACTGCAAGTTTAAACATTAATATAAGTAACTTAAATCAAACTACTGCAAGTTTAAATACTTCGGTAGCTAATTTAAATACAAATACAGCTAGTGTAAACAATTCCGTATCTGCATTAAATACATTTAGTTCTTCAGTATTAACTCAACTTTCTACAATAGGAACTTTTAGTGGTTCTATTAATACAAGATTGACAGAAATCGGCGTAGTAACCGGCTCATTGATTGGTTCGGCATCGGCAGATAGAGTTTCTATTACTAATATTAATAGTGTAACTTCTTCGGTTCTTACTCAATTAAATACATTAGCAACTTATACGGGTTCTATTGAAACAAGATTGACTACAATTCAATCTTTAACTTCATCAAATTTAGTTAGATTAACAAATTTAGAATCTACGACTGCAAGTTTAAATACTTCGGTAAGTAATTTAAATACACTTACTTCATCTGCTTTAATTAGATTTACTAATTTAGAATCTACATCTGCAAGTGTTAATACTTCAATTGGTAATATAAACACTTCGATAAGTAACTTAAACTCATTTAGTTCATCTGAATTATCAAAGGGTACTACATTAGCAACTTATACAGGTTCGGTTGAAACTAGATTCGGTACATTGGCAACTTTGACTGGTTCAAATGCAGTTAGATTAACCAATTTAGAAACTACTTCGGCTAGTGTAAACATTTCAATAAGTAATTTAAACGCAGCAAGTTCATCTTACGAAACTAAAGGTAGAAGTATTGTTTCGGGTTCATCTCAATTAACATCTTCATTTGATACGAGATATGTAATTAGTGGAAGTATTACTCAAACAACTTGGGATAATATCGCATCTAAACCTTCGGGAATAGTAAGTGGTTCAGTGCAAGTTGATATTACACAAACAACCGGATATTCGACATTTAGTGCATCAATTGCAACGCAATTTGCAACTATTGATGGTGGAACTTATTAATAAAATATAAAAGAAATATAAAAAAACATGGCAACAAATCCAACATCATCAATTTTATTAAAACGTTCAGGCGTTGCGGGTTCAGTACCTACAACCACATCGTTGCAGGTAGGTGAAATAGCATTAAATACCTACGATGGTAAAGCGTTTTTACATAAGTCGGGTTCAACCGATGAGGTAGTAGAAATCGTAGTAGCCGGAGCAAATGTAACCGGTTCAATTAGTTTGACTGGAGCAGTAACTGCATCGGCATTCAGAGGAGATGGTACATACTTAACAGGTGTTACCGCATCGATGAGACCTGATGACTTTGATTTCAATTCAGAACCATTTGCAGGAACAATCGGATATATACAGGGTAGTGGTTCGCTTTATAAAGTAGCAACCACATCCGGTTCAGTTGATTTTAGATATAACGATGTAACAATCGCAACTATCACCGCTGGTTCAGGATTTAGTGGTTCTTTTTATGGAATTGGTGATGTATTAGCATTTAGTGGCTCAATTGCAAATAGATTATACAATTTAGAAATATCGGCATCATTTGGACCAGATGGTGGAGAATTGTAAATAATAAATAAAAAATTTAATAAAACCCCTCTTAGTAGGGGTTTTTTATTTTATAATATATTTATGTCCGTAGTATATACTACATTTTTGTTAGATAACTTTAAAGACTTAGCCATATGGCATCAATTGTTCAGCTGAAACGTTCTGCGTTATCGGGTAAGGTACCCGGCACAGGTTCACTTAATTTAGGAGAATTAGCATTAAATACTTACGATGGTAAGATATTTTTCAGACGTTCAGGTTCGACAGATACAGTCCAAGAAGTAATAACAACAAATACTACAAACACAGGTTCAGTAACTATTACGGGTACTTTAACAGCCTCTTCTATTGTAGGCTCAATTTCGGCATCAAATGGTATAGTTTCGGGTTCATCGCAAGTAATATCCATATTAAGTTCTTTAAACCAAACAACTTCCTCTTTAAACCAAACATCCGCTTCTTTAAATTTATTTACTGCATCGTATAATGTATGGACTAGTTCAGTAGCAACAACAGGTTCAAATACATTTACTGGTACACAAACATTTAATACCGATATAACGGTTTTAGGTTCAATAAATGCAAGACAATTTAATATTGGTGTAATTTCTTCATCAATAATGTACACATCTGGTTCTAATAAATTTGGTGATACTACGGATGATACGCACCAATTTACAGGTTCAGTACAAGTAACAGGTTCATTATATGTTAATGGTTCTCAAGTTGGAATAGCGCCTGGACCAAACACATATGATTTTAATTTAGACCCAAATGCAGCTGGAACTGTAAATTATATTCAGGATTCAACTGGCAATAGTTTTGTAATAGCACAAACGGGTTCAATACAAATAAAAATAAATAATAGTACGTTCCTTTCAGTTAGTCAATCAGCATTTAATGTAACTACGGGAAGTGTAACTGCAAACTATATGCATTTAGCAAAATATATATCAACAGCAGGAGATTTGGATTTTAATATTTAATCATATTTATAAGAAACACAAAAGAATTAAATGGCAGCTATATTTCAATTAAGAAGAGGTTCGGGTTCAGTATCATTAGTTGATGGTGAACTATATGTAAATAAGGGAATTGATTCGTTACAATACGCAGTAGGAGAAAGAGAAATTACTTTAGTTAAGTTAGATGAACCAAATACAGGTTCACTAAACTTATATGGAGATATTACTGCATCAAATTTATTTGTTACGGGCAATGTTAAAATAGATGGTAAAATTACTGTTGGTAATGAAACCGGTGATACCCTTAATATAGTAGCAAGTTTAAGTTCTTCTTTAATACCAAACAATCATAAGGCATTTGATATTGGTAGTGATTCTAAATGGTATAATAAATTATATGTAGAAACAATATCAGCTTCATTTATTTCAGGTTCAATAGCAGGTGTAGGTAACTTGGAAGTATTTTCTGCTTCGGTAGATAATAGATTAGATAGAGTAGAAGCATCATCATCTTTATATGATAATGCAATGTCTGGCTCAAAAAGACTTTATGTTTCTCCGAGTGGTAGTGATTCAAATGATGGTTCAGACCCATCCGTTCCATTTAAAACAATTAAGGCGGCAGTTGAATCATTGGGTTCGGCAGTTTATACAAATGTAAAAAGATATACAATATTTGTAGGCAGTGGTGAATATACCGAACAAAATCCAATAGCAGTTCCTCCTGGAGTTGCAATTGTTGGTGATACATTAAGAACAGTTAGATTAACTGCGGCAAATCCAACAAAAGATTTCTTCCACGTACATGATTCAAACTATTTTTATGGTTTGAGATTTTTAGATTTAAAACACCCTGCATTCGCATTTTCATTTCCAGCATCTACCGCAACATCAACAATAAGTGGTGGTGGTATTTCTACAATATCCGTTGTGCATTCTATGACAGGATACACCGATGGAAACAATCAGGATTTGGGAATTATTATAGAAGGACCTAATGATAGTGGAAGTATAGCTACCGCAACAGCAAATGTGGTAGGTGGCGTTATTACTCAATTAAATGTAGTAAGTGGTGGTACAAACTATGCATCAACCGAAAAACCACATATCTCAATACCGGCACCATTATCAATGAGACCGGTTGTTACCACTTCACCATATATTCAGAATTGTTCTTCGATTACAGGTCCGTTTAATACATCGGGTGTAAAAGTTTTACAAGCATTACCATATAGTGAAACAGCTTTCAATATAGATGAGCAAGGAGCTGGTGGTGGTATTAGAATTGATGGTAACTTAGTTCACCCATTATCTCCATTAGAATCCTTTGTAGCAGATGCATTTACGCAAGTTAATCAGGGTGGACCTGGTCACTTAGTAATTAACAAAGGATATGCACAATTTGTATCGTGTTTTACGACATTTTGTACATATGGTTTCAAAACTGCAAATGGTGGTTTTGCAAATATTTCAAATTCAGTAATAGATTTTGGTAAACAAGGATTAGTATCTAAAACTTATTTCCCCCAAACATATAATACAGGTTCATCTTTAGAAACAAAAACTTCACAAGTAAGTGGATTTATTATAGATGAAAATGGAGCAGGTTATACCGGCTCAATAGCAGGTGTAACAATTACGGGTGGTGGAGCAAGCGTTCAAGCAACTGCTGAAGCAACTGTAAATGCAAATGGTTCAATCGATGAGATAGTATTATTAACAGGTGGTAGTGGATATACAACTCAACCATCGGTAACAATAGCTACTCCAACAGGACCAGGCGCAATACAAGCTACAACTGTTGCCGGTAAAGCATTAATAACCGGTGTTACTGAAATGTTAATGGCATTAGAAAGTGGTAGTAGAGGAATTGATATTTCTTCTAATATGATTTTAAATGGTGTTGATTATTTAGTAACGGATGTGCAGACAGTAAGTGGGCAGCCAAATAGAAGAAAAGTAACAACTTATCCGGCACCTCCTTCGATTGCAACAAATGCTCAAATAAAATTCCATCAATTATCAAACATCTCAACGGGTGGATTAGTAATGGAATATGTTGGTAGTGGTGTAACATATAACGCACTTCCAAAATATGGCGGAGTTCCAATTAGAACGAGAGAGATAATAGAGTTTGCACCGGGTAGAGTTTTCTACTCAACAGTTGATAATATTGGTAACTTAAAAATTGGAGATTTCTTTTCGGTTAATCAATTGACTGGAGAAGTAACAATAGATGCAAATTCATTCAACCTTTCAGGTCTTAACGCAATTGGTCCATTTAGAAGAAATGGTGTAGCAGTTGGCGTTGTATTGCAAGAAGTAAGTAATAATACAACTTTATTAAACTCACAAGGTTTATATGGCGAAGATACTGTTCCAACACAATATGCAGTTAAAGAATATATTGATATTAGAGATGCCAGATTGGATAAATTAGAACAAACTTCTGGTTCACTTAATACATTTAGTAGTAGTGCATTAATTAGATTATCAAATTTAGAAACAACATCGGGTTCAAATAATATCCGTTTAAATAATTTAGAAAGTAAATCAGCATCAGTTGATGTTTCAATATCTTCGTTAAATTCATACACATCATCTTTAAAAACTGCAATTACTGCAAGTGGCGCTGATATAACAATTAATGGTAATTTAACTGTAAAAGGTACAACTACTCAAATTGATTCAACTACTCTTAATATTGGTGATAATATAATTCAATTAAATGGTTCATCGGTAGCAAATGCGGGATTACAAGTTAAAGATACAACTGGAGCAAGTGGTTCTCTATTATGGGATTCAACTTTGGATTATTGGAAAGGTGGAACATTAGGAAATGAAAGTAAACTTTTATTAGCAGGTGGCGATAGTGTTCTTTCCGGTTCAACTAATTTTAACGCTTTTTCAACATCGGTA
>Ga0222712_10003957_pt1 | contig 15811 bp, 30 predicted proteins | sample C33_657DmetaG_FD_165043 | JGI IMG/M metagenome (GOLD analysis project Ga0222712, IMG submission 165043) | Estuarine water microbial communities from San Francisco Bay, California, United States - C33_657D | ecosystem: Environmental > Aquatic > Marine > Unclassified | place: USA: California... | reverse complement strand
TTCAAATTTAACTAATGCTGAAGGAACTGATAGCGATGTTTTATCAGCTATTGGTGCTTCAAGTTTTACTGTAGGAAATTCTAATTATTCAAATTATGGAACTTTAGTAGCTTGGACATGGAAAGCTAATGGTGGAACAACATCATCTAATACTTCAGGCTCTATTACATCTACTGTTCAAGCAAATGCAACTGCTGGGTTTAGTGTGGTAACTTATACAGGAACAGCTAATTCTTCAGAAACACTTGGTCATGGTTTAGGTGTAGCACCATCAATGATATTTGTTAAATGCAGGTCTGTTGTAAAAGATTGGATGACATATCATTCTGGTATTGGAGCAACTAAATATTTACAATTAAATCTTACAACTGCTGCGGTTACTTCTAGTGTTTGGAGTAATACAGCTCCAACATCAACTGTATTTACAATTGGTGGCTCATCTAATTTGAATGCTTCAGGAGCAACATTTGTAGCCTATTGCTGGGCAGATGTATCAGGTTTCTCTAAAGCCTTTAGTTACACAGGTAATGGTAGTGCTGACGGAAGTTTTGTATATGTCGGCTTTCTCCCTCGTTTTGTAATGATTAAACGCACAGACACTACAGGTGATTGGTATATGTGGGATACTGCTAGAAATACTTTTGATGTGATAACTAATACTTTATTGGCTAACAGTAGTGCGGCAGAAACATCTGCAACATCTATAGATGCTTTATCTAACGGCTTTAAGTTAAGAAATACTACAGCAGGCTTTAATGCTAGTGGTGGAACTTACATTGGTATGGCATGGGCAACTAATCCTTTTAAGAACAGCAACGCCTTCTGATGCCTTCATTTATAGACATAAAAGGTAATACATATAATAGATTAACTGTAATTAACAGAACAGCTAATCAAGGTAAGAAAACATCTTGGCTATGTTTATGTAAATGTGGTAATTATGCTACTGTATTTGGTCAATATTTAAAGTCAGGTAGAACAAAGTCTTGTGGATGCTATCAAAAAGAGCAAGCAAGAGCTATAAGAACTGTTCATGGTAGAGCAAGTAAAGTAGATAGGCACTCTGATACTTATAAACAGTATTCAAGAGAAATAACATTAATGCGTAAGTATAAACTACCTATTGAACGCTATAACCAAATGCTAAAAGAGCAAGATAACAAATGTAAAATATGTAGCTATGAGTTTGGACAAAAGCAAGGTGATATATATGTAGACCATTGCCATACTACTAAAGAAGTTAGAGGGCTACTATGTCAAGGATGCAATAGTGGTTTAGGATACTTTAAAGACAATCAAGACGCTTTAGCTAAAGCAATAGACTATTTAAACAAAGGAAAATAATATGTTTTTATTAAACGGTAATAGACTTCCAGAAGGCACATCCTTCTATGACGCTAATGGAGTTCAATATGGCTCTGGTTGGCTTAACCAAGCTACAGAAGAACAAAAACTAGCTATTGGTATCACATGGGTAAATGACCCTGTTCGTGCAGATGACCGCTTTTACTGGGACGGTAATATTGAAAACCCTAAAGCATTAGAAGATGTAACTTCAACTGTAGACGATAAAGAATATGTAACAAAAGGTCTTAAGTCTAACTTTATCGCACAAGTAAAAGATACAGCAGGAAAACTATTAGCACAAACTGACTGGTATGTAGTGCGTAAACTAGAACGCAATGTAGATATTCCTTCTAACGTAGTTACTAAACGTGCAGCTATCGTTACAGAAGCAAATAGACTTGAAACAGCAATTACTAATGCAACATCTGTAGAAGCTCTTATTGAGGTATTAAACGCACAAAACTGGGGTGAGTAATGGCTACTCAAAGAATAGCTTTTACAGAATGGCTACCAGACCAGCCTACGACTACTGGAGCATTGCTAGAGGCTAATAACGTCTATCCTTTAACGATAGGTTATGGTCCATTTCCATTATCTGCTGACTATTCTGCTGCTGCTAGTGAAGACTTAAACAACGTAACTGCAGCTAAGTTTAACTTAGAAACACAGTTATTTGCAGGTGGTGCTACTAAACTATTTAAGTTTAACCCAGCTACTACAGCTTTAGTAAACGTAAGTAAATCAGGTAATTATTCTAGTACAGAACGCTGGAGTTTTACACAGTTTGGTCAAGCAGTATTAGCATCTAACAATACCGCTAAAATACAAGCATGGTATGTAGGAACTTCTACAGCTTTTGCAGACGTATCTGCTACAGCACCTATTGCTAAATTTATTACAGTAGTAAGAGACTTTGTAGTTGCTGCTAACATTAGTGGCACTCCTAACAAATTACAATGGTCAGACATTAATGATGAGACTGACTGGACTTCAGGCGGTGCATCTCAATCTGATTATCAAATTATAGCAGAAGGTGGAAACATTACTGGCATTACAGGTGGTGAATTTGGTATCGTCTTATTAGAACGTGCTATTTACCGTATGTCATATATTGGCTCACCATTATTCTTTCAGTTTGACGCTATCTCACGTAACCTAGGTTGTAATACACCAGGCTCAGTTACACAATACGGACCTAACACATATTTCTTAGCGGATGACGGTTTCTATGGTTGTGACGGTACTACAGTCTATAACATTGGTAATGATAAAGTAGACGAATACTTTTATGACAATATGGCTTTAGCACAACAAGATACTATTAGTGCTGCTGTAGACCCTATACGTAACATTGTAGTATGGAATTATCCTAATACTTCAGGGGGTCGTTCACTTCTTATCTACAATTGGTTAGTTAAGAAATGGTCTTCTGCTAGCACTACTTCAGAATACATTGTATCACTAGCTTCATCTACTATTGCATTAGAAGGTTTAGATGCTTACGGTACTATAGATACACTTCCTGCTTCACTAGATAGTCGTATTTGGTCAGGTGGTAAGTTCTTATTTGGTGGTGCAGACGGCGCTAAAATTGTTACATTTACTGGTGTTAATTCTACTGCGTCTATTGTAGTAGGTGAAATGGAATTTGGATATAACTCTATAGTAACTAATGCTCGTTCTCAAATAGATAATGGTGCAGTTACAATAGCTGTTGCATCTCGTAAAGAGTTAGATGACGCAGTTACTTATAGTTCTACAGTTACGCAAAACTCAGATGGAAAATGTCCATTACGTTCTTATGGTCGTTATCATAGACTTAAAGTTACACCTACAGGCACATGGACACATGCTATATCTGTAGATGTAGACTACACACAAAGCGGAAATAGATAATGTCAAGGGACATGTATCGTAAGTTAAATTGGCAAGGTGGGTCACCTCGTGAAGTATCAGAAATAGTAAACAATTTGGTAGAAGGCAAGTCTAACAACACAGGTGAAATTACTTTAGCTGCTAGTGGTGCTACTTCTACAACCATTAGTGATGAACGCATAGGTTTTAATTCTGTAGTATTACTAATGCCAACTACAGCTACTGCTGCTAGTACAACGTATGCTGAATTTCCTTATGGTGCATGGCAAGATAGCACAACACAGTCAGTAGCAAGTACGACTACAGCATATCCTATTACATTTAATACTGTAGACTATGAAAGTGGAATTACATTAGCAAGTAGCTCTCGTTTAACAGCTACTTATGCTGGACTATATAACCTTCAGTTTAGCTTTCAATTATCTAATTTAGCCAACTCTACAGAAGATGTAGATGTATGGTTTAGAGTAAATGGTACGGATGTTCCAAAGTCTAATAGCATATTTGGTTTAGCACCTAGAAAAAATCCTAGTGACCCATATTATATAATTGCATCTATGAACTTTTTTGTTTCATTAGCTGCTACAGACTATGTGCAGATTATGTGGAGGTCATCTAGTACAGACGTTACTATTGTAGCCAAAGCAGCACAAACATCACCTACTAGACCAACAACACCTAGTGTTATTGCTACTATGCAATATGTATCAGATGGTGGTTATTCTAGTGGTTTATTTGGTGGAGTATATGTAAGTTCTACCACTAAAGGTAGTGCAGTTATCACTCATCCAGCTAACACATTAACAGACAAGACATACAGGTATCTAATTGTAGCGTGATATAATAGTAGGATGATATTACACTATATACCTAAAGATAAGTTAAGAGAACATTGGGACTATGTAAAACATGGTCTTGAATTAGTAAGAGCAAAAGGTCACACATCTTGGATAGTTGAAGATGTTTATTGTGACTGTTACGAAAATAGGTCTATGTTATTTTTAGGTATTATAGATAACAAGGCGGTAGGTTTTGTAGTACTTCAACCATTAGGAGATACGCTTCATGTATGGGCTTCTTGGTCTACTATTAATGACAATACACTCTTTCAACAAGCATGGCAAGAAATTCAAACGATAGCAAAACAAGGCGGTAAGTCTAAAGTTACATTCAATTCACAACGAAAAGGATGGGAACGTAGAGCAAGACTAATGGGTTTTAAACCTCAAACATGGGAATATACACTTTAAGGAATTAGATATGTTTAAGTTACACAATTGGGTACAAGAATTAGTACAATCATTTACATTTTATGGTGGTGGTGGGTCAGGTGGTGGAGGTACAACTACTTCTAAAACTTCTTCTGAATTAGACCCAACAGTAAGACCGTTTGTAGAATATGGTTTACAAGAAGCTAAAACATTATACGGTACTCCTGGTCCTTCTTACTATCCTGGCTCAACTTATGTTGGACCATCTTCTCAAACAGAAGCAGCATTAAAAGCAGCTCAAACAAGAGCTATGACAGGAAGTCCATTATCCTCAGCAGCTCAAACTCAACAATTGGGTACTGTAGGTGGTGCATATTTAGGTGCTAACCCATATTTTGAAGCAGCAATGAGACCTGCAGTAAGTTCAGCTACTACTGCATATAATGATGCAATTAAAGGCGCATTTGGCACATCATCATTAGCTGGTCGTTATGGTTCTGGTGCTATGGCAGATTTAACAAGTCGTGCTAATAAAACACTTGCTGATACATTGGCAGGAAAAGCTGGAGAACTTGCTTATACCAATTATGCTACAGAACGTGGTTTACAAAACCAAGCTGCAGTTAATGCTCCACAAATGGCTGCTGCTGACTATGCAGACATTCAACAATTAGCTAATGTAGGTAAAACTGCTGAAGGCTATCAACAAACAGCATTACAATCAGCTATTGACCGTTATAACTACGAACAAAACTTACCATATCAAAAACTTTCTGCATACCTTGGTGCTGCTTATGGCTCACCTCAAGGTCAAGTTTCTACATCACAACAACAGTCTAGTGGTGGTGGAAAAATAGTCTGCACAGCTATGTGTCAAGAGTATGGATTTGGAAGTTTCCGTCAATCTATCTGGTTAGCTCAGTCTAAAGACTTAGACCCAGCATACGAAAAAGGTTACCATGCACTATTCTTACCATTAGTAAACTATGCTTACAAAGCAGGTGAAAAGAATGCCTTACAACGCATTTTAAGGGGTGTTTTAGAGCATATCGCAAGACACCGTACTGCTGATATATGGAAACAAAAACGTGGTAAAACTAGAGATAATTATGGCATGATTTATCGTGCTATTTTAGAACCAATTTGTTATGTAGTAGGAAAGGTAGGTAAATAATGGGCGCACCAATATTAATTCCAGCAGCAATAGGTGCTGTAGGTTCAGCAGCAATGGGCAAAAGCCCTATCACCGGTGCTTTAATGGGCGGTGCTTTAGGTGGGTTAGGTGGTGCTTCAGGTTTATTTGGAGCAGGTGCTACAGGCGCAGGCGCAGGTGCTACTACAGCAGGAGCAGGTGGCTCAGGTTTATTTGGTGCTACAGAAGCTATTAGTCCATTTACACCTACAGGTGTATTTGGCGCACAAACAATGACACCAGGACTTACAGGTTCAATTACAGGTTTAGGCGCATCAGCTCCAGCAATGGCAGCACAAAATGCACCTATGTTTTCAGGTAGTCAAGGTATGTTTGATGTTGCAGGCACACAAAACCAAATTTTAGGTGGCATTGGTCAACAAACAGCAATGGGTGGTGGTGGATATGACCCATCATTTATGGGTGGTATTCAAAGAGGTGTTGAGTCAGGTTATGGCGCATTATCAGACTGGGCTAAAGCTAACCCTATGCAAGCATTATCTACTACAGGTCAAGCTATTCAAGCAGTAAGCCCACAAGAGCAACAACCACAAATGGGTCAACCTGCAATTCCACCAATTACAAAAGGTACATATAATGCAGCACCTACATTAGGTCAAGGTCCAAATGAAAGAGTAGCTACTAGAATGCAAGTTACTCCTAACCAACTTAATTTATATCCTTCATTCTATAGAGGAGGTTATTAATATGGCTTTTTTCCCTACAAACACAAGTGGTTTTTTTGATGGTATGAATATTTTTGGTGCTAAACAACCTGATTATTTAAAAGGCATACTATCACCAGAAGAATTACAAAAGGTTGAAAATCAATCTTTTATGCAAGGTCTTTTAGGAACTGCAGCAACATATTTAGCACAACCTAAAAACCAAGGATATGGTTCTGCATTACCTTATTTAGGTAAGGCTTATCTTGGTGGTATGCAACAATCTCAAGGTGCTTATGATACTGCTACACAAAATTTACTTACTAAAGGTAAATTAACTGAAATGCAACGTGAAGTAGAAAAAACTAAATTAGAACGTGATGCAATAAATGAGTTAATTAAAGACCCTGCTATTGCTAATGACCCAGTTGCTAAAGCAGCAATATTAGCTGGAGGAGTTAAAACAGGTTTAGAATATATTAGACCTGCTATTTCTACAGATAGAGATGCTTATGCTATGGCAAATTATGGCAAAGTATTTAGTAAATTAACTTCTCCAGAACAAAAAGATGTTCTTAAACAGCTTCAAGATGTTAAATTACAAGCGGCTCCTTATTATCAAGCAGTTCCAACTGAAGAAGGTTATGCACGTTTTAATGCAAGAACTGGTAATTTAGAACCACTAACAGTTGGTGGAAGGCAAGTGCTACCAGCAGCATATTCACCAACATTACAAGGTGCAATTAAAGCTGAAGAAGCTACAGCAACTTCAAAAGCTAAAAAAGTAGCAGGTATGGAAGGTGCTTCAGACGTTATTGGTCAAGCTGAAATGGTATTAAAAGGTCAAAAAGTTAATGAGCAAGGTCAAATAATACCTGCACCTAAACCAACACAAAGTGGCATTGGAACATTAGTTGACATTGGTGGTGCTGTATTTGGTAAATCTCCACAAGGTTCTGCTGAAGCAGATAAACTTAAAGCTCTTGGTGGTCAACTTGTATCAAAAATGCCACGTATGGAAGGTCCTCAATCTGATTATGACGTTCAAAACTATAAAGAAATGGCTGGTCGTGTTGGAGACTCAACTCTTCCAATTGAAAGACGTTTAGCTGCTCTTGAAACAGTAAAACAAATTGTTCAAAAATATGAGCCATTAAATCAGCCTCAAGGTAAAACAGTTGTTAGAACTGGAAAAGATAAATCAGGTAAAACAGTTGTTCAATATTCTGACGGGAGTATAGGTTATGGCAATTAATCCAAAGGATATTACTTGGGATGAAATTAGCGTACAAGATGTAACATGGGATGAACCTGTTGCTACTACTCAAAAAATAAAACCAACAAAAGCTAAATATTCTGTTGCAGATATTCCTCAAGCAGCAGTTATGAATGCTCCACAAGATGTTGCAAATATAGCATCTGGTTTAGCTAATGTTGTTTCAAGTCCAGTTCAAACAATGGATAATCTTATTAAATTAAGTTCAGGTATGTTAAGTAAAGCACTTCCTGAGTCAGTTATGAAATATGCTGATAAAAACAAAAGAAAAGAAGCTGAACAAGTTGCTGATACCGTAATACAAAGCTATAAAGACTCTTATGGAAGCAAAGAAGACATTAAAAGAACTTTAGCAGAAAGACCTGTAAGTGCATTATTAGATGTATCAACAGTTTTAGGTGGTGGTGGTGCTTTGTTAAAAGGTGCAGGTAAAGCTGGTCAAACTGGAAATATTATTACTAAAACAGGTGAAGCATTATCACAAGCAGGTAATTATACAAACCCAATCACAGGTGGCATAAAAGCTATTGAATATGGTGCTCCTAAAATTGGTTCTGCAGTAGCTAATGTTGTTGACTACTTAGGTACTCATACTGGTGCAGAAGCTATTAAACAAGCAGCAAAGGCTGGTTTTACAGGCAATAAAGAAACATTCCTTAAAAATTTAAGAGGTGATGTTAGCTTTACAGAAGTTGTAGACCAAGCTAAAACTAATTTAGAAACTATTGCTTCAGCAAAAAGAGAAGCATATAAAGCTGGAATGGTTAATGTAGCAAAAGATAAAACTATTTTAGAGTTTGCTCCAATTGACAAGTCATTTGAAGATGTATCTAAAGTTGTTAAATATAAAGACATTGTTAAAAATGATGCAGCTAAAGCAGTATATGACAAAATTTCAGGCGAAGTAAATGCTTGGAAAAATTTAAATCCTACTGAATACCATACTCCAGAAGGTTTTGACGCATTAAAACAACGTATTGGCTCTGTAGTTGAACAAATACCGTTAGATGAAAAAACAGCTAAAACAGTAGGAAATACTTTATACAATTCTGTAAAAAATTCTATTGTTAAGCAAGCTCCTTCTTACGCTAATGTAATGAAAGATTATGCAGAAGCTACAGATTTAATTAAAGAAATTGAACGTTCATTATCATTAGGTAAACAAGCATCTGTTGACACATCTTTACGTAAATTACAATCAATTATGCGTAATAATGTAAATACAAATTATGGCGGTAGAACTGAATTAGCTAAACAACTTATGCAACAAGGTGGAACTGATATTATGCCTGCATTAGCAGGTCAAGCATTAAGTTCTGCATTCCCACGAGGTTTAGCTGGAGCAGGTTTAGGTGCTGGAACAGCATTAGGAGCTGGTTTAGTTGGTGGCATACCATTAGGGTTAGCTACTGCAGCTATTCAATCTCCATATTTAGTTGGTCAAACAGCTTTAAGAACAGGTCAACTAGCAAAAGGAATTAAACAAACTCTTGGAACTAATGCTGCTCAACAAGCATATCCATACTTATATCAATTAAATAGAACTGACCCACAAGGTCTTCTTTCAGAATAAGGAATAGTAATGGTCAAGACAGACACAGACTCACGTTTAAGTACGCATGAAGAAGTTTGTGCGTTACGTTATGAGCAAATAAACGCAAGACTCAAACGCCTAGAACAAATACTTTTAGGCACAGCAGGTTTCGTTATTGTATTTTTGTTGACTCACTTCACAAAATGACATTTATTACAGAGAACAATATAGCCAATCTTTATTCGGCTTTAATAGAGTTCCCTGTATTTGACGAGTATAAACTACCACCTGCATCTAAAGTAGACTTTGTAATTGTGCATGACGATACTATATGTGGACAATATGAGCCACCAGAACAAGGTGAACCTCATGTTATTACTATATCTACTGCACGTCATTCTCATCTATATCCTGTCTTAATGACTTTATGCCATGAGATTATCCATATGTGCGTATATTTAGACTCACCTAAAACAGAACAATATGCTAGTCATAAAGGTTTATTTTTAAAACTACAAAAACGTGTAGCCAAGATGTATGGCTTTGACCCAAAGGAGTTGTAATGAATATGGAAAAAATAACAAATATGCTTTTCCCTGTAATAGTATCTGCTATTGCTTGGTTACTTACATCTATGTCATCTATTCAAGCTGACCTTATTAATATCAAATCTAAAATGCCTATTCTTATTACAGAACAAGGTGTACCAACTGACAGTCCAATATCAGCAGAACAAAGAGCTAGACTTAAAGAAGAACTTAAATTGCAAATTGCTGAAATAAATATTCGTGTAAGACTTTTAGAAGAGCATGAAAAAACTAAAGGATATAAATAATGTTATCTATATTATCTGGAATACTAGGTTTTGCTACAAGCGGACTTCCTAGTTTACTATCATTCTTTCAACAAAAAGGTGACCAAAAACATGAACGAGAAATGGCTAAACTTCAAACAGAACGTGAACTTGAACTTGCAAAAGCTGGTTTCGTATCTCAAGAAAAAATTGAAGCAATTAAACTTGACCAAATAGAAGTTCAAACATACGCACAAGAACGTGAAGCATTGTATGACCATGACAAGAAACTTGTAGATGGTGCAAGCAAAACAGTTAAAAACTGGAACGCTATGGTAAGACCTGTAGTAGCTTTTATCTTTGTAGGTGAGTTAGTTCTTATTAACCTTATCTCATTATTTTGGGCTATGTGGTCAGGTGTAGACTTTGTAGTAGCATCTCAAGAAGTATTTGGTTCTGAAGAAATGGCTATTACTGCATCTATTATTGGCTTTTACTTTGGCTCAAGAACTTGGGAAAAGAAACGTGAAGGTATCTAATGTTGGTATACAACTTATTAAACATCACGAGGGTGTTAGGTACAAGCCTTATACTTGCCCTGCTGGTTTGTGGACTGTGGGTGTTGGTCATCTTATCGGTAATGGTAAATCTTTGCCTAGAGAGTGGAACAAAACTTTTACACAGGCTGAAGTAGATGGAATTCTTAAACACGACCTCAATCGCTTCGAGTTGGGAATATCTAAGATGTTACCTAACGTGCCTCTTAGACAACACGAGTTTGACGCTATCTTATCTTTCTGCTTTAATCTTGGTCTTGGTTGCTTTCAACGAAGCACCATCCGTCAAGCGTTGTTACGTGGCGATAAAGAAGCGGCTATGGAGTTGTTAGTTAAATATTGTAGAGCTGGTGGCAAGATATTAAAAGGTTTACAAAACAGAAGATTAGATGAACGCAAATTGTTTTTAGGGTTATAATAAAGCATCTTAACCCTAGGAGAGTAGTTTGAAATATAAATCAGTTCTAGTCATATCTGACCTACATATTCCATATCATCATCCTGACGCATTTGCGTTTCTCAAAGCATTAAAGACTAAATACAAGTTTGACCATATAGTCAACATAGGTGATGAGCTAGACCAACACGCTATCTCTATGCACGAACATAACCCAGACTTATACTCTGCTGGACATGAATTAGAAGAGTCTAAGAAGCATGTCAAAGAACTAGAAAAGATATTTCCTAAGATGGTGTTAGTTCACTCTAACCATAGCTCATTAGTTTATCGCAGAGCATTAAAGTATGGTATGCCTAAAGCATATCTAAAGCATTACAATGAGTTCCTAGGCGTTGGCAAAGGCTGGGAGTGGGTAGATGACCACACTATAACCCTAAGTGATAACTCTAGGTGTTTCTTTACTCATGGTCTATCTGCAGACGTTTTAAAGGTAGCCCAGCAGTATGGAATGAGTACGGTACAGGGTCACTATCACACTAAATTTAGTATTGGTTATTACAGCAACCCAGATGCTCTTATTTGGGGTATGCAAGTAGGATGTTTAATACATCAAAAGTCTATGGCATTTGATTATGCTAAAAACTTTAAAAGTCGTTTCATTGTAGGTTGTGGAGTTATTATTAACGGTCAACCAAAGCTAATGCCTATGGTATTAAAAGAGAATGGGCGTTGGAATGGTCATGTTTCTTAGGACAATTATGCAACGGTCAGAAGTAGAAATTATCTGTAATCACATGCTAGGAAGAGTGATTGTATCTTGTGAAGCATTGCATGGCGATAGCACTATAGTCATCACATTAGATGACGATAGCATGATAGAAATTAGTGGTGAAGAACTAGCTATCTATGGTGAACTAACACCAATGGATGACTAGACGCAAATCACAATACCATTACTACCAACCTGACAGACAGTTACAGACCCATCTGGTGCTAGTATAGTCGTAGTTTGACCCATAGCCTTTTCAGTTCCCCAAATAGCTAATGCAGCTAATACCACAATAAATACCCAATACGTTTTATTCATCATCTGACCTTTGTAGTTGAATTGCTGTTTCTTTAGGTACACCTTCTACTACATACATATCTACAGCATTATCTAATGCAATCTTATCCTTACGAACTCTATCAATAATTAATTGACAATAGCCTTGAATGTCTAGCCATGAGTCAAGATAATCAGGGTCACCATTTACAATTCTACCCATTTTAGTAGCAATCATTTCTAGTGCTTCTTTTTGGTCTGCCTTTAACAAACGATAAGACTCACCATTATGGATAAGAGTTTTAAAGTCTTGTGATATTTTAGACCTATTTAAAAAGTTACCGTATTGCTCTTCTCTTTCATTTAAAATTTCTTCTATTTGCATATCATCTCCTCATAAAAAATAAATCAATAAGTTCATAACAACCATAAGCAAACCAACCCATACCACCAACAATTAAAATCCACACTATCCAATCAATTACTTTTTCCAAAATTTCCATGTTTCATTCCTTTTAGATAATCCATTACGTTCACCGTATGGAGTTGGTTTAGGCAAAGTAATATATCCTTGTCTTTCAAGGTTAATTAATCTATATCTATTTGTCACACAGTTTTGAATAATATCTTTTAATGTGCAATTAGGATGAGTATTCATATATGACTTAATAAAATTAGCTTGTCTTTGCTCATCTAGTTTTGTGTACATTATATTTCATTCCTGTTTTAGAAGCATTTACTTCAGCTCTATCAATGTTAAAATGCCTAGCCCAATTGCTATTGCTTCCTGTTGGCATTGGTTTTGGTAATGTAATTAACCCTTGTTTATCTAAATTTCTAATTCTAGCAGCATTGCCAAATGCGTGTAATATAACATGGTTTCTTCCTACTGTAGGATGTTCTTCCATATATTTATTTACTATTTCTATTAACTGTTCATCAGTTACTTTAAACTGCATCTTTAACTCCATGTATTTCTTCAATCAGTCTAGCAAACTTAAATATCTTTTCAAGTGTGACAAGTTGGTCACCTTTACCAAATGCTTGTTTATATATCTTAATTATTTCTTCTTGTGTAAGTGGTTTAGAGTCCATTGTTAGCTTCTACTAATCGTTTACTATCGTACTTAGATAATCCTTTATACTCTTCTACAGGTTCACCAGGAATTAATGGTGTTATCTTAATATGATGCGTTGTATTCTTTAGGTCGTTTAAATATGAGAGTTGGTTAGGATGAAATGACCATAAGTAAGACTTTTTTAGGTCACCAGACTTAACATCAAACTCTTCATAAAGCCATGCTACAGGTTCTTTTTTAGCCATTAGTAAAACACCATCCTTCCAATTTTTTTGTTTGGTTTCTTATCCCAGATATATTTCATATCTACACTATCGTCATGGAAGTATAAACTATTCCCTACAGGATTTGCATGCTTTTTAAAGAATAATGTATCTATTACAAGTAACTTAGTCTTTAATAGTGTTTCTTGGTCTATATTCTTTTCATTAGCTTTCATCATGTTTTCTATGCCAATAAACTGTCCTCTAGCATAAACTACTTCACACACATCACGACCAAATCTTTTAGACCTAACTCTATTCATAATGACATTAATAACCCCTAGTTTTTCTTCTAGTGATTGCATGTTGACTTCTGTATAAACAGCAGTCGCTATACAATGTACATCATGTTCTGAAATATGTATATCCATTATCTACCTTTAATGATTATCTGGTGTCTAGTAAACCCATACAAGCGTATAATTCCATTATATTGTGCAATTAAGCATAATATATTACTTAAGGATAAATACCATGTGGACAACTCCAGCAGCTACAGAAATGCGTTTTGGCTTTGAAGTAACTATGTACGTAATGAACAAATAGTTACAAGCAATTGGGGATGCTCCTAGAAAGGAACATCCTCATCTGCACCTTCAACAGCAGGTTTAAGTCTTTCATCAGTTGCTACCATTGCTACAGCACCAGCAATAAACTTACCATTAGGTCCCTCTTTTACCCAACCTGATAAAGTAAACTCAATACCATCTACATTTAACTTACCACGATAGTCTGGTCGTTTAGGATTATCACCCTTATCATTCTTGTTTAAGGTAAACGTGTTTGTTTTGTCATACTCAGCCATATACTACTCCTTTAGTTTAATAATTGTTTGTTCTACTTCTTCTAAGAACTTAATCACTTCTGCTTCTAATTCTCCTATGTAAGTATCATCTCTGTCAACCCTAGCTACAAACAACTGTAACTCCATAGGGAAGTTAGGATTATAACTTACAAAGTCTACCCACTTAGCACCGGTGCAAGCTAATTGCCATTGCATCTGTGGTATGTATTTACTAGGAACTGACTTACTCATAAGCGTATTAGTATGGGTTGTTTCTATAGGACACTTAATCTCTATAAGACCTGCATACTTACCCTCTTCTTCTGCATTTACAGCTCCGTCTGGACTAGCACCACTATTCTTAATAATAGGATGGTCAAAGAAACCGACCTCTGTTACAGATACGCCTTTAGATTGCATATAAAGCTCTCTAGCAACACTTTCTCTTTCAATACCATCTAGCATAGCCTGATTAACAAAACTATCGCCTTTCTTGCCTGTAAGACGTTCTGATACTAATTGGACAAGGTAGTTTTGACGTGATGTAGATACGCCTGTTTTAGTCTTGGCAATAACATCCGATATTCTGGATGCTGTCACCTTGCCTAATCTTTGCTGAAACCACTCATCTGTGCCTTGGGCTATCATAGGAAGTCCTTGCTAGATACTGCTTTTGGAGTTGGTTGTTCTGACTCTGGAATATCCTCACCGCTATAGATATATAAACCTATGCCATGTAATGCAATAGCTTTAGCTAAACAACGTTGCATAGCTGTATTAACTGCCATAGCGTCAGGGTTAGGTATAGCTTGGTTTCTAAAGTTAAGCACAGGTAATTGTGAAGTCATAGATTTGCCAAACGCATGGACTGTGCAGAATACCATAAGTGTTTCACCAAACTGTTTAGGTTCGCCATAAGTCCATGTTGCAGTTGGGTCTTGCTGTAGAAGAGTATCCACAGCCCAAGCCCATGATAAGTATGATAGACCATTCTTTTTTTCAATATGGTCTGATACGTTAATCTTACGTAGTTCGTTATAGTTCATCTTTGCTCTCTCCTTTTGTTGTAATTCGTGTTGGTGTTGTTCCATCATTACTTGGTCGTAGTGTTGTTGTTGTGACATTTGCTCTCTCCCATTTGTCGTTATCTAATTTAAGTTCGTCATTCAATCGTTTAAGAATATCTGCTACCTCTTCTAAACCATTCGCCATATTATATACCCCCAAAATACAAAAAGGAATAGCCATAAGTATTTATTCATATTGCACCTGCTAACTTACCCATAATGTAAATACATAAGGCCACATAACACCAAAATCCTATTGCTACCACAATCATTGTTGAAATTTTCATATTATCTCTCCTGGCCAAGTCTTAATAAAAGTTTATACATTCGTTTGTATGCTTTAGTTTTATCTAAGTTAAAAAACTCATATTGCTCACATAAATCATAAGCATTACATTGGAATGTGGCCATCATTACTAAGTTATCGTTCATTTATTCTCTCCTATATAAAATAACAACTTAATAGCAATATACACGATTTTTTAAAAATAGCAATATTTCTAGTAAATTACTATAAATAAAATAGTTTACAAATAATATGAATTCGTGGTAAGGTTTTGACCTATGGATAACTTACGTTACATTATATTAGATGAATTTGACGGAAAACCGCTAAGAGCCTTTAGTAACAAGGCATCTGCTCTTTGGTTTCTTGAGAATAGGTCTGATTGTAAGCTCCATATTCTGCCTAAGCCGCCTAAAGCAAAAGTCGTGCCAATGTCA
>Ga0222712_10003956_pt1 | contig 15811 bp, 28 predicted proteins | sample C33_657DmetaG_FD_165043 | JGI IMG/M metagenome (GOLD analysis project Ga0222712, IMG submission 165043) | Estuarine water microbial communities from San Francisco Bay, California, United States - C33_657D | ecosystem: Environmental > Aquatic > Marine > Unclassified | place: USA: California... | reverse complement strand
AAGAGTTTTTGTAAAAGGCATAAAGCCCATTTCATCCTCACTTACCATACCTACGTGCTTCTCGATATATGACTCAACAGCAGCGGCATGTGCCTGCTTAACGTCCTCAGATGAGTTAGGTATGCCTCCAAGTTCACGCTCAGTTTTCGATAGCTTATTATAAGTCTTGTCGGGTCTGTTAATACAGAACCCACGGTACCCTCTATTCTTGAAATGATATAGTAGCCTTGGCTTATTGTTCTCAATTAAGATTGGCATACCGTAGAACACACATGCCATCAATACCTCTTCAAAGAATATCTCTGCGGTCTGTGGCCTAGCTATGTACTCCAAGAAGAATTGATTGATAGGCGCGTCGTCCATATGAAACTTGGTTAGCCCATGTAGTGCTCCATTAGAACCTCTACCTACAACTACCCCTGAGATATCATAGGAGTCACATCCAAACGCCCCGATATGTTCATTACCGGGATATTTTATACCGTGTTTGTCATATACTTGATTCTGAAGATGTTTAGCCGGAGTCCATCCAACTAAGAACCTGCCTCTCTTATCAGGAGTAAATATTACCTGAGTATCTTTTATTCCGTCCTTCCAACTGAATGAACCACGTGTTAGGTGATGCTCTTGTATAAGTGAGTCGTTGTAGTCAATCTGCTGATATATCTTTGTAAGGTTGAATAATGCTGCCTTTGACTCATCCCTAAATGCATGTGACTCAGTACGAGGAAACTGACGGTAGTACTCATTGAGTGCATCAGGGTCATTCTTAAGTGAATCAACCTCTGCCTCCCAATAGTCAATAGCTCCGTTCATAATCCAAGCATCGTCAACCCCCTTCACAGGATTAGTTGGTTTGCGTAGGACAGGCATACCATATCTATCAATGAATCCCTCCATATTCCACTCCATAGGAATGAATAGAGCATATAGTCCTGACTTAGTCTGACCATTGGCATTACGCGTAGATACGCGAGAGTCCTCGTATAAGTTCTTAAAGTTTTGACCACCCTTTGCTAGTGCATTTGAGGTAGAACCCATCATACACTTTCCAATAATCTTAGAACCCAAACGCAGACAAGTCTTTGTTACGCGCCAATTGTTTAGGATGTTATTCGGTTTAATCCATTTACCACTCTCGTCATGAGCCAACATAAGTAGCTTCTCACCATCGTAGCTGTTATCCTCTGTATTCTTCCAATCTATTGTAGTATCTAACCCTTCAACCTCGTCTGAATCAATGTCTGACATGTTCTTCTTGGTAATCTTAGATGCAGGAACGCGATATGCAAGCTCTGTCTTAGGTTTATCCATACCGTCTTGAACAGGCTTGAAAAAGAAAGGTAGGTTAGAGCTGATTGGAACAACCTTATCTGTAAACATCTTCTTGGCATCGGAACCTGTCTTAGATAGGATTCCAACCCTTGCATCTTTTGCAAGAGTTCCTATGTTGACACACTCTGATGATGTCATAAACGAGAACCCTGAACGACGTATCTTTAGATAAATTATTCCAAATGACCTATAGTCAGCACGAGCTGCCTCCCAAAATATATATAGTATTCTGTTCGCCTCACGGAAGTCAGGGAACCCGACGTCAATCTTAGCCCACTGAAGATACATGTAGTGAGCACCTGTTATGTAGGTAGGCACACCATTGTTCATGAACCAAGTACCATTCTCTCTTCTATCGAACTCTTCTTCAATGTAGTCAACGTATCTAATCTTGAACTCCTTAGGCATATCATGCCACTGAAATATAGACTGTATCTTTGATAGCTGCTGAGGAAGGTCCTGTCTCTCCCAATATTGCTCTGATGCTTTTGAGTGTCTTTGAGAACACTCTTTAGGAGCTAATGGTAGTGCAATATTAATCCCTGAGATGTTGACAACTTCTCCAATCTGACCTGTCTTCGATATAATAATCATATCGTGTTGGTCATTATATCCATACTCCCAACTACGGTTCCTGTTCTTTTGGTTCAGTACCTGCTTGGGAACATGATTTTCAAGAACGCGGTATAGATTATTTTGCGCGTCGCTCTGCAAATCCCTTTTTGGTGTCAACACTTGATGGTCCATCTGCTATTTCTTGTAAGCTTGTTTTTTCAGTTTCAATACGATTAAGGATATCGAATGCGTCAAATATAGCTAAACGCTTTGACGCGGCAGCATTCTTTAATTTATCCGCTGCCAAATCATCCTCAGCATTAATCTTAATGATATCCTCTTTGGCAACCTTGATTAGTTGCTCAACCGCCTTATATCCGGCCTCAATAATCTTTAGTCTTAGTTCTGTTGCTGTCATAGCTTGATTGTAATTTGATGGTCATACATTCGATACAACTTCTCTCCATCCACCTCAAACTCATACTCGCTGTCAGGCTTAAAGCACACAATATCCCCGGGCATAATTCCCTCAGACATTAGATACTTGTTAGGGTACTTCATCTGACCCATTAATGGCTCTTCGCTAAATGGTTTGCTTATATAAGTCTCGATAGCAGGAATAGGCTTGACAAAACAGTATCTGTCGTGTGCAAACCAATTGTCGTTGTGGCTATATAAAAAGAATTGGTCAGGCTCAATAAAGAATAGGTCTTCTTTGAAAAAGCTTTTTCCGCTCTTCCTTCTTCCCCTCATGTCGTTATAGAACTTGAATACATTATGGTGCACAAGTAACGTGTCACCAACTGTGATAGGACCACTATAGTCTATTGGCAGTTCTATTACCTCTGCCATTCGGTTAGAGAATCGGAAGTCCTCCTCAGATGTGCTGATGATTAGCTCAATTCCTCCTACTTCCTTCGTGTTGTTATATCTCTTGCCTTCTATTGGTTTTACTATAAAGTAAAATGGAGATTGCATTATATATTTACGTTATACTCAATGGCCACCGGAATGGTATTGTTGAACTCTTTCCAAAGGACTACTTCACTCTTATCGTTCTGAATATAAATCTTAATTGATTGCCTGTCATCATCGTACTTAATGAGATGAATTTCTTGGGTATCACCTAAGACCTTTTGACCTACGATATAGTGCATTGCACCACCCTTGTAATCGGGACCAACTGATATCTTCCTGATGTACATCTTGATTTAATTTAATTTACTTTCCAAATTTGGACTTGAGTAGATGGTACGTTAGACCAACCACCTAGATTTGTATGCGGGTAAACACCCCCTGCATTAGTTCCTGATGAGTCACGCATAATCTCAAACTGTAATACATCACCTGCGTTAGCTTGGAATGGAATTGTAACCTCATATGGAGTTGGTAGACTCGGAGTGTCTAAGTGAAATCCTTTTGTTGTAGATATCTGAGTTCCATTTAAAACTGCACGGAATAAAAGTACAGATACTCCTCCTGATGAGCCTTGACGCTCAACATTTCCGTATGCATTTACAAAGTATGCACCCGCTCTATTAAAAATAACTTTACCACCTGCTTGCAATTCAACATCAGTCAAAGGACTTCCTTGTGCCGCGCCAAAGCTAACGATTAAAGGTGTGTTAAGAGCTGATGGTGCCTGAGCAACTGTTGAGAAACCGTTTAATACTTGAGTAAACTGAATGTTTCCTGCAGTTAAATAAGAGTTGCTATCTACTGTACCGTCAGCTTTTAAGAACTGAGATGCTGTACCTCCATCTTTTATGAAAGCAGCGGACCTGATATTATTCAATCCTAAATCAACGTCATTTGTAGCGCCTGTGTAAGGAACAAATAAACCACCTGATACTCCTAAGTTTAAAATTTGTCCAATGGTAAAGTTCTTTGTGGCATTCATATTATCCACATCAGTACCAATAACTTTATCACTTAAGTTAGGTGTTGAATCAATCGCATATCCGCTAATCTTCATGTCTTATTTTTTAGTAACCTCTCCGGTTTGGACGTTAATTACAGCGTCCTCGCCATATTTATCCATTAATAACTTTTCATGACTCGAGAACTCCATACGTAACATGTCAATTGCTCTAATCAATCCGTGCTTCTGAAGTTCAATGTCAGCAAGCTGAAGCTTCATCTTGTTGAACTCACCGTGCATTCCTTGTGTCTTTTCTAACTCTTCTTTCGTCATAAAGACTCCCTTTTCAGGGTTCATTTTTACTGTTTTCATTTCATTTAATTTTTACAAAGATACAATTTATTAGATAATTATTTTCATTGAGTCAATTGATTTCTCAATCCTGTCCGTACCATCTTTAATGATGCGATAGTTCTTTAGGTGCAAAATACGCCCACCCAATGGTTTCGGTGGAGCACCTCTCTCAACGTGCCATCCTTTTGACCCGTCCTCATACTCTTCCTTATAAGTTCCTGTAAGCATTAAGTGTATCTGACGCTGAACAGCTCTATACCCCTGTGAAGAGTTATGTGAAATCATATCACGCACGTCATTTCTTGATGCGTTCTCGTGAATATGACCCATAGTAAATACGTCAAAATCCTCATACATCTCAAGCGCACGTGTAAGGTTGATAGCTCCCTTTGTAACTATTCCACCACCACCTGAGCCATGGAAATACTTTACTTTATACGTAACCATCGTCCTAGTACCAATCTTTATGATTAGCCAACCACCATATCCTCCGGTCTGTACGTTAGCTCCTGTCTTAATATTCAACAGGTCAACAAAGCGTCTTAAGATATCAGTCTCCTGCCACTTAATTACTCCTGTCTCGTGGTTACCATATCCAATAACAGTCAAGATGTCTGCGTATGGTGCCCACCACTCTACAGCTGTCTCGACAATTGAGTCTAGGTACTTGTAGTTATTGTGCTCCGGACGGATGTCAGACTTATTACGTCTATTATCTCCGCGACCCTGCATAAGACAGAAGAAGTCTCCATTTATCATGACCTTGATATCATGCTTCTTGAAGTAGTCCATATGGGCCTTTAGTAGGTCCCAATCACACTTAGGATTGTCCCAATGGATGTCTGATAGCATGGCTATCTTTACATCGTCTTCCTTAAAAATTAATTCGTGTAAATTTTTTGAGTGCTTGATTAACTGCATACTTTGTTATTAGAGTTAAAATTATACCTACTGATAACCCTAATAGAAATAGATTAGAGCGTTTCTTTGGCCGAGTCTTTATAGTTACCTTAGACTCTTGCTTATTGATTTTAATAGCTGCATCTAATGAGTCAGAGTACATATTTTTGATATACTTCATACTGTCATTAAACCTGCGTAGGTCCATTCTGTACTCAACCATCGTTTTGGGTACATAAGATGTCTTGTAACGAACGATTGTATCTTTTTGGATAGATATCTTCTCCCAAACAATTGAGTCGTGCACAATGACAGGAAATGAGTCTATTGAAGATATCTTAATAGTATCGCTAATTTCATCACATCTGTATCCCTTCTTAATAGCTTTATTAAGATGGTAGTTTAAAGAGCACGAGAATAACAGGTGCAGTGTAACAAAAATGAGTGCAATTTGTTTCATTATTTGAAAAATGAGCGCTTCTTATCAGCGCGGTTCTTTGACTGTGACTGCATACGTGTCTTTGTCTTTGTCTTATGTGCTACGTCCTTTCCGTCTCCGTTACCGTAGGTTCCTTTATCTCTGTTTATCTTATTGAGCTCAGCACGGTACTTCTTGCGACTATCGCTATCCTGATAGTCCTTGTCGTACTCCATCTTCTTCTGACGGGCTTCAGGATTTTCTTGATAGAAGCGTGCGCTCCTAGACTTACCTGTCTTAGTTCCTGCTAATTTATTTCTCATAGGTATAGGTAATTTTTACGTCGTGTGTACAGCTCTGAGCATACATCATGGCCTAAAGGTTTTACGATAGTCTGCCAAACGATTAAGCCATCCCTTGAGGAACTTTGCATTCTTAGAACCCGGTCTCCCGATAGCCTTGAAGAATCTTTCTCTCTCGTCTGTAATTGCATCAAATAACTTTGTTGGATTGACAGAATTTGCAGCGTTAATCGTATTTTTTCCGATTATCCCATCTTTATCTACCATAACTCCGCAATTTAGTATAGCACGTTGAAGCGTCATTCCGGCTTGTTTTACACCGCTCCCCCATGCAACTCCTGTCACAATTATTGCAATATTTTGTGACAAAAATAAATCACCTTTAACTCCGTCCCAATATCCCTTCTTGAATACCTTGAACCAATCCTCAGGTGCCATTAGAAAGAAACGCTCATCATTATCTTTACCAAAGTACTGTACCCATGCAGCATATGTAATACCTGCATTAGTATGCCAACCTGACTTACCATCGTGTTTAGTAGGACATGGGTAAGAGCTTGCTGAGTCAGATGTATCTCTGCTTAGTCCGCCTTCCCATTTTTTAGTGAAGGCAACGTATTTTTCTAAAATTGGTGTCATTTTCTTTTGCTCCATTTATCAACTGAAGTTAAACCTAATGCTCCAAATGCTAACAGCGCTACGGAGTTAACAATTGAGCTTGACTTATCAAATTCATGTCCAACGAATGCATTAATAATAAGCGATGCAACTAACGAAACTGAACATAGTATACCTACAAATCTCTTTGATGAGTATACACCTGACTCGTCAGTGAATATCTGAATAATAAATTTTTTCATCTATTTATTATTAATTGTTTTACTGCTTCTGATAGCTCGGCAACACTTCTTGCCAAGTTCTTAATCTCAAGTTGAGTCTGTTCCTGTATGGCCTGATATTTGAGGCGCGCTTCCTGTTCCACTAATTCAATCTTACCCTTAAGCTTGCCTAACGACTCAGTATTGCTACGCACATCATTGTGGACCATTTTTAAAAAATATCCAATGATAGCTACAATTGAGCCCAAAATTAACATCCATATATCAGCCATCGTAACTGTCATTTACCTTGAGATTTATACTTCTTTACATAGTTCTTACTTATCTTAAGCTTGCTTGTCTTGCTCTTTGCATGAATCCCCGGTCTCTTTGACTTAGGCTTAGCTGAAAACGATGTTGACGACTGAACCTTTGCCATTACTCTTCAGTTGGTACGATTTCAACTAATTCATTTAACTTATTTAAAGCTTGAATGATAAATGCTGTATCATTAAGATTAAATACACCTTTCAACGTAGCATTATTTAATGCCTGTTGTAAAATTTCAATTGCTTTTTCTTTAGTCATTGATAATTACATTAATTTGTTCTGTCTGCTCTGCTGTTAAAGCTGTTACAAACCACTCATGCCCCATCATAATACGAATGTGCTCAACATTTCTTTGAATAGTATCTATATCTTCTTGTGTTTTCTCATCTTGCATATTAATTTCATTAATTAAATTAACGCTATCAAATGCGGCTGATACGCTTTGAGCAATTTGCTCTTGTGTTAGGTTTTCCATAATTATGCTAAAAGAATTTTTTGTGCTACTCCGTTAATTACTACTGACCAAGTTTTAGTACTTGACAATGATTCAGTTGTTACTGAACCTGCGTTATAACTTGAACTACCTACTATAAATTGATTATTCGCTGTTGCAGTTGCTGAACGTCCTATAATTACACCTCCTGTAAAAGTAGATGAATTAGAGGATGTTCCAATTACAATAGCATCAGCTCCCGCTGTAGCTTGAAATCCAACAGCTACTGAATAGTTAGTACCTACAGAAGCACCTCCTGCTTGCGCACCAACTCCTGTATTACCTATACCTGTTTGTATATTTGTATTTGCATTTGTACCTATACCTGTATTATTTGAACCTGTTGTAATACCTCCATTAGCTTGAAATCCGATAGATGTATTACTTGCGCCTGTTGTTGATTGATATTGAGCTTGAAAACCAATGGCTACATTGTTAATAGATGTAGTAGCGGCAGTTAATGCATTGTATCCAATAGCAACGTTTTGCGTACCTGTTGTCATTGTTTTTAGTGAAGACCAACCTAATGCACTATTTGAAGCTCCTGTGTTATTTAATAAAGCTTGGTAACCGACAGAAGTATTATTACTTCCTGCGCCTACGTTTCTAAGTGATTGATAACCAATAGCGGTATTCTGAGCTCCACCTAAAGCTGAAAACATTGACTCAGAACCAATTGCTGTATTGAAACTTGCAGTAGTAATATTTCCTAATGAGGAGCTGCCATAAGCTGTGTTGTCTGAACCTGTTGTTACAGAAAATAATGAGTTGTTACCATAAGCTGAATTTCTTGCACCTGTGGTATTGCTTCTTAATGCAGAATCACCAAAAGAAGTATTTGAAATAACGTTACCTTTTCCGTTATTCCACAAAGTTAAGTCAGTAGCATTTGTCTCTACCCATGCAGGGAGTCCTCCAATTACTAAGTCCCCACTTCCAAGAACAGAAGTGCCATTGATTGTCTTAATATTTGTACCGCTTACTAAAGCAGCTTGTTTACCGTTAAAGGTATTCCAATCTGTTGAGGTTAATGCTCCTGTTGTTGTAGTATTTGCATTTGCAATACTTATTGCAGGTGTAGCTCCACCACTTGATGCAATTGGAGCTGTTCCTGTTACAGATGTTACTCCACCTGCTGCTCCAATAATCTGAGCTCCTGTAATCTTGCGGCTACCTGCTGAACCTGCAAGTGATAGCTCTAACTCATCTGTTGAGATTAAGTTTCTTCCTAGTGGTGTTAATTCACCTATCTTTTTTCCTGCCATTTTTTAGTCTGTTATACGTTCGTAACCGTCGTCAGTTAATCTATTTTCTTCTACGATGTCAGTAACACGCTCATTAGAGTATACAGGTGTGTCAGAGTTCTCCCCTGAAATACCTATCATAATTGCTATCTGTATACCGTTCATCATCTTACCAAAGAGCTACAAAGCCTGATGCTGTTGTGTTTGTTGAGAATACCTTAAGTATCTGAACAGGTAAGAATGTCCCACCTAGTACATTTGTAAAGGTAACATCCTGTCCGCTTGCTGTAAGTACACGAAGGTTTCCTCCTGTCCCAATATACAGTACACATCCCTCTTTTCCGTTCTGAGCATATATAGTATATGATACTCCTGATACTGTAAAGATGTTTGCGTTTATCAATAGATTGGTATCGTCAAGAACACGAGTAACAGTAGCTGACACATTTGTAGAGTTATTAACTACAACGTCACCAACCTGAACTTTTCTAATTACAAACTCTCCTGTAACATCCTCTAGCTGATTAACACTTACTGAACCGGTTACTCCCGACTCAACTACATTTGGGAAAGGAATATTTGCATCGTCAGACTTTACTATGTTTAGTGCGGTTCCAACCTGCAATTTTTGATAATTTGCCATCTTTTATATTTTATAAGACAAAGATAAGCAATATTTTAAAACAAAAAAGCCACCTGTGAAGGTGGCTCGATTACTTTGTGTTGGAATCACTAAAGTATATTCAATTTTGTTTTATTATGGGAATACCTGAATCTGAATGATTGCGTTATCTAAGTAACCATCTGTAAGTGCATTTGTAGCAGGGTTCTTAGTTGTAATCTGAATAGAGTCAGCATACCAATAAGATGACACATTTATTAGTCCTGATGCAGTTGCAGGAATAGCAGCCTGCGGCAATATAGTAACAATTGTCTTATTAGTAAGTGTCCCTGCAGGAAATATAATCTGATACTGACCTACTGCATTTCTTGACATTATACTTGGTAGAAAATCTGCAACATAAGGTCCCTGAAGGTATGGGTCACCTGTGCCTGACTGCCCCATAAAAGAAATTAGCATTTTTGGAGCTACTGAATTTTTAACATCCTCAATAGTAAAGATATTTCTCTGTGCATTTGCTAGCTTAGACCCCTTATTCTGAGTCTCTACGTCTGCCGGTACGGTATGGAACTTAGTCCCTGATGGTATTGTTGCCATGATTATTTTTTACAAATATACGATTTATTTTTGGTAAGGAAATGCTCGGTTTAGTGCGTCGCGTCTCTGTTGACATGGCGTACACTCGCCTGTTCCCTTCTTTACTTTTGCTATTGTATCAGCAACCTTCTTGATTCCTGTGACTGTAGTAATCTTCTCAACAGTATCACCAAATCCTCTGCTCTTACTTGTTAATTTCATTTCTTTACGTTTGATACTCTATTACCCATACCAACTCTTGACTTCTCAGCCTTCTTTGCTGAAAGCTTAGACGAACTCATCTCGTTCTTTGTTACCGGTGTTCTTGAGGACACTCGTTTCGATGGTCTGCAGTACTCGTTTTTACCTCCCGCACCACATGCCTTTCCTGTACGTGTATCGACCCACTTTTCTTTTCCCCACCTCTTAAGTGAAGAACCTGCCTCAGTCTTTCTTACACTTCCTGATGCCTTTCGACACTTTGCAATAGCCTGAGAGGCCCTTGCCGATGGAAAAACATCGTAGGATGCCTTTACTTTTCTATAGCAGGCGTCTTTTGGCATATTACTTCTTTTTCTTAGGGATAACTCCCTTAGCAATTAGTACATCTTTCTTTGTTACCTTCCCGTCTCCGTTTTCGTCAGGGAACCCCTTCTTTTTAGCACTCCCTACGTTTCCTTTAAGGAACTTCATCTTTCCGTCCAATGACTTCTTAGACTCGTACTTTGCTGCTTTTTTAATTACCTTCTTCATAATATTTATTTTAACAGTTCCACTTTCTTAGAGCCAATGCCTTTCTTGTTGGTCTACCCTTCTCGTCCTTCATTGGCCCCTTAACACCTGACATTCGGGCGCAGAATGACTTGCGTCTCTTTGCGTCTTTACTATTCGGGTCAAGCTTAGATGGCTTTGTCGTAACTGCCATCTTTAGTTTAGACCTCGGGTTCTCGCGTCTGTATGACGCTACACCCTTCTCATTAAGTCCTCCTGTCTTTGACTTACCCTCACTTCGGGTCCAAGCTGCTGTCTTTGCCATACTATTTTCTTCTTGGTAGTCTAACTGAGCCTGAGCTACCTAGTTCATATAATCCAAGTCCTCTAGACTCTCCTGACTGAGAACGGCTTTTATTCTTACGGCCCATCTGCTCTTTTAGTCGGAACCCTTCGTTCATAAGCTTCATTGCCTGAAGGTTCTTAATAGAGATTCCCTCAAGAGTACTTCTGATTGAGCCTGACTTCTCGGAGTATGGTACTCCTTTATCTGAATATTTTAACTGTCCCATTGCATGTCGTCTATAATTTCATCTATCTCTCTCTTGTTGAACTGATTGATGTAGATTGGAGTGCCTTCGCCTCCTAGGTATGCAGATGTCACATTAAAGCTAATGAACTCTACAGCCTCTTCCTCAGTCATTGCATCCCTCTGCATAAGTATGAACACCATCTTCTCGATGCTGTACACTACGCGCGGAATGTCTCCGTTGGTCTCCAAGCCAACTATAGCCTCGTCGAATCCGTCAGCGTATAGAGTGAAGTTCATTAGTTCCCTTGATTTTTCCCCGGGAAGGTATCCTTTACCTTTTTAACTAATTCCAATGCTCCCTCTACAGCTGCAGCACCTGTACCAACTCCTAAAGCAACTCTCTTGTTTCTTTCTTGTTTTTCTTCAGCAGTCTTTGGATTATTAATTTTATCCAATTTCTTCTGTGTTTTTGCCTCTTTTACCTTTATTTTACTCTCTGAGCGAACTTCTTTCATTGTCTTCTTTGGAGCAGCAGCAGCCATAGTCTTGTCAGCAGTTGTACTAACAGTTGTACTTGGTTTTGCAGCAGGCATTGGTGTAGTAGCAGGTTTCTTAACAGAAGGTGCAGTTACAGCATTTACCCTTGGTTTTGACCATGGGTTAGCCAATGTAGCTGATGTAGTAGATGTGGTAGATGATTTTTTAAGTCCGTCGCCCGGTCCTTTACCGAATCGTCCGCTTAATCTGTCCATTGCAGCGTTCTTAAAGTTGCTGCTATTGTAGTCTTTAATTGCCATTTTTTTTGTTTTAATGCTTAACTTTGACAAAGTTACTAATAAAATTTAATTAAATATGGATGACTTTCTAAAGTATTGGAGGGTAATAAGACAGTACACTAAAGTGAAACATGGGCTGACGCAGTCAGACCTCGACATACTTTTTTTCCTCTATTCAGAGAAGTATTTCTCAAAGGCCAAGTTTGATGAGTTTGACCTAATCATCTCGTGGGAGGAAGACCGTTTTAAGCGTCTGAAGGCAGCCGGTTGGATTGAATCTTTTCGTTCTTACAACACACACACCAATACAAGGGCTATCTATCAGCTGTCTTTGAAGGCAAAGCGCGTTGTCGGAAGTGTGTATAAAATGCTAAAAGGGGAGCAGATGCCTACTACCCCTGATGCGAACCCGCTATTCAAAGCGAATGCAGGTTATATGAATAAGAGATACCGACGTGCGGTTACTCAAATGAATGCCGAGCTGAAACAACGACAACATCCCGCTCATGAATGATGGTATATGGTCTGTCGTTAATAACCATGGTATAGGAGTTTGACTTATCGTAGTAGATTTCGTCTCCCTTCTTAATTACAGTTACGTCCGTTCCCGGCTCAACTACGTTCCCAAGCTTATATCTAAACTCGTTGGTGTCATGAGCGCTTAAGAGGAGGCCCGACTCAGTCTTGACCTCTCTCTCAATTGCCTCGATGATGATATTCTTTCCGATTGCTATCATTGTGCCTCATATGTTCGCGCCATTGTGATAATAGCGTCAGTTGATAAGATTGTTGTTGCTACAGACACAGCGTTCTGAAGTGCTGAGCGCGTTACCTTGAACGGGTCAATTACACCCATCTCAATTAGGTTACCCCACTCACCTGTCTTCACGTTGTATCCATCACCGTCAGCGGTGAACTTACTATTGACACCATAGATGCCATTTGGGTCAATCCCCGCGTTAAGGAGTATCTGCGCACTTGGTACAGATAGCGCCTCGCTTAGTATGCGAATGGCTGCATTCTTCTCAGGTGTCTCGCCCTCGCATCTGTCTAGTGCTCTTGCCTCCTCAAGTAGTGCCTTACCTGCACCCGGAAGGATTCCTTCCTCAAGTGCTGAACGTACTGCACATACTGCATCATCAACACGGTCATATAGCTCTTTCTGCTCGATGTCAGTGGTACCACCTACGTAGATGACACCTACCCCTCCCGTCAGGGAGGCGATACGAGAAAGGATGAAGTCTTTGTCGTGCTTCTTGGTCGCGTTTTTATGCGCGTCCCACAGCTGAACAACTCTCTCCTCAATTGCCTCTTCGTCAGTCTTGAACGGTGAGTTGATAATCACAGTGCTCTGCGAGTCAACAATAATCTTAGCCGCGTGTCCTAGGTCAGTATATGTCAGGAGGCTCAGGTCATCACCTGTCTTCTCGCTGAAGTACTTCGCTCCTACTGCAAGCGCAATGTCAGCCATCAGCTCATGCTTCTTATACCCAAAGCTTGGCGGCTCAATTGCACACACCTTTAGGTTACCCTTTGCTACGTTAGCAGCCAATGTGCTAATTACGTGCGCGGAGCACGGTGCGATAATTAGTAGGCGCTTCCCTTCTTGGATGATTGGCTTAAGTACTGCCTCAATCTGTAGGATGTTATGAATCTCAGCGTCACACACTAGGACCATCGTGTCCTCAAATACACACTCGTCACGCTTGTGGTCATTAATGAAGTACGGCGAGTAGTAACCTCGCTGTACCTTGAATCCCTGTGTGCTCTCAGCGTATGTCTCAGTGGTCTGCGACTTCTCGACAGTGACAATACCATTGGTACCAATCTCGTTGTATACCTTTGAGATGATGCTACCGATGTTCTTGTCATTGTTCGCAGAGATACTAGCAACGTCGCTAATCATCTTCTTGGTCACCTTCTTCTTTTTCTTCTTTAAGCTCTCAACCACGCTCTCACTCAGCTCAGCCATATGGCGTAGCACCTGAATGCGGTTTAGCTCAGGGGTAATGATGTTGTCACCATGTAGCACAAGCGCCTCAGTCAACACAATTGCTGTAGTTGTACCGTCACCTGCGTTGGTAGCTGTCTTGTCAGCAGCCTCCTTCATCATTCTTACAGCCAAGTTCTCTACCGGGTCAAGCAGGTCAACTGCCTTTGCTACGGTCACGCCGTCTTTTGTTACTGTAATACTTCCTGTGTGGTTTGGCGACTCAATTAGCACCGTGTTGCCTCGTGGGCCAAGTGTACTCTTAACTGCTCCCGCAATCTTCTGAATACCGTTGATGAGCTTTGCTCTTCCTAAGTCACCAAAACGGATGTCCTTTGGTGAATACCCTAAATTTTCCATAGATTATAATTTAATTTGTCACAAAAATAGCAATAAATTGTGATAATTAAGTGTTTTTCACCTGAATTAAGCGTAATGTGCTATAAAACGCACATTATAATGTGTTTTTGTCCCTTATGTTGCCACTTGTCAACATGAAGTGCATTAAAGTGCACAGTACAATAGCCACTTTTTTAAATTATTGGCAAATGTTTGAAACAAAAAAGGGCATCGCTTTAAACTGACGCCCTCTCCTGTGGTATATCATTACAATACAAATATACGAATTATTATTCGCCTAGGGGGTCTCGCTAAGCAATGACAAATTCTTGCTCCCCTACTATATATATATATATTTCCTCCTTTATTATTTTTTTTTAAATAAGATTTCTTCTTTAAAATCGACATTTTTGACAAAGTATTAATAATCAATAAGTTAAGTAACATTTTAGAGTACATTCTAATGTCGAAAATATATCATAATAATAGATAATAGAGAGAAACCAAGATTGAGAGAGTCAAAAAATAAATAGACAAATAATAGACGGGGTAATCTTTTCCATTAAAAGACTGTTCTGTGTCTAATAACTCTGTCGCATATTTAGGAGATATTTGCGACAAAAAAAGGGCTGACGCTTTCAACTGCCAACCCTTTTAAACCTATGCGAAAAACAAATCAGTACAAATGTAAGACTATTTTTTACATACCACAACTTCCGCCCATTTTTTCTTGCATTTTCTCCATCATGTCTGAGCGCATCTCTGCTCTGAAAGTGGCTTCCTCCATCATGGAAATCTTTTCTTCTCGTCGTCTCATCTTTCTCATGTCCGCTGCGTGTTGGATACCTGTGACTCCATCAGGTAGATTGTTCTGTAGGCGACCGTTCTTAACCGTAAGTCCCGGTGTGCCCTTTAAGTTAATCTTCATCATATCTATTTTTTTCTTACAAAGATACAAAATGGTTTAGATACATAGGGGTTGAGGGTTCCCCCCCGCTGTGCGCGTGCCACCCCTCCCGCGGAAACGGGATGCGTCTCTATAGGGGGGTCTGCTTTTCCTCGGCGCTCGTCGGATTTTTTGGCGTTTTCCCACAGCCATGGATAGCACCACCACCACCACCGCCACAGCTCCGCCCATGTGCCCGCGCCCCGCGTCACCATGTCATGCCCGCACCCCCTCGCGCCCCGTTACGCGCACGCTCGCGCTGTTGCATAGTGTACTCAGGAACACTGAGACATCTCTCAGCACCCCCTCGAATTTCACACAGCCCCGAACAAATGCCCACCACCGACAGCGTGCACGCTTCACGTCACCACAGCAATACAGCGCGCCCACCATGACAGCGCCCACCATGACAGCATGACAATTAAAACTTTGGCACGCTCTTTGATAGTAAAATAGACATGAAAGAAACGATATACATACTGACAGCGCACAACTTTGGCACGATGTTTGTACATCCATTATCAACCTTAAAAACAAGTATCATGACTAATCAACTTTTAACAATCGAACAAGAATTAATGAACAATGCTGACGTTATCGCGGGTCTTCAATTACGCGAGGTGAAAAAGCTAATGAAGGCTGAGGGCAATGCTCAAAAGAAGAAATTCGCGAACACGTTAGCGCTGTCTAAGGTAGTAGTAGATGCGCA
>Ga0222712_10003955_pt1 | contig 15816 bp, 17 predicted proteins | sample C33_657DmetaG_FD_165043 | JGI IMG/M metagenome (GOLD analysis project Ga0222712, IMG submission 165043) | Estuarine water microbial communities from San Francisco Bay, California, United States - C33_657D | ecosystem: Environmental > Aquatic > Marine > Unclassified | place: USA: California... | reverse complement strand
CCCATGATCTGCCCATTGATCTTCCAAAGATTGAGGCGTTCCGTGGGCGCGGCGACAAGGATGGGGAATTGACGATTCCGGAACTCGTCCGGGTCAGCCAGGACAAGAATACGCCGCTTGCCTTGCGACACCAAAGCCGCGCCAATTTCCATTTCCGGCTGGTCGAGGTCGCCATGATGCTGCTCTTGCCGTTGCTTGCTGTCGCGCTCGCAGTGCCGCCCAAACGGTCGTCTTCAGCGCTTGGTGTCTTCCTGTCGATTGTGATGGTTGTGACCTATCACAAGATAAATGAATGGGCCGAAGGCATGGGATCGCTGAACAAGGTGGATCCCTTCTTCGCGCTGTGGACGCCGTTCCTCCTGTTTGCGGGCCTCATCTGCTGGATGTACTGGACGCTTGCCTATAAACCCGGTGGGCAGCCTATCGGTGCTCTGGAAAAGGGCTTTTCTGTCCTCGGCAAATCGATCCGCAATCTCCTGGCCCGTAAACAGGCTAAAGGGATGCCATCTGTATGAGTGCCCAGTTTTTCCCGTCCAAGACGATGTCCCTCTATATGGGGCGGCTCTTTCTTGTGCGCAGCGTCGCGGTGCTGGCGGCTCTGGTCCTTGTCTTGCAGGCGCTTGATCTGCTGGGAGAGTCGGACAAGATTCTCGCGGTCCCCGGAAATGATAATGGCGATATCTGGCGCTACGTGTCCATGCGGATGCCGCAGATCATCCAGCGGTTTCTACCTTTTTCGGTCCTCTTGGGGGCGCTCATCACCATGGTGACGCTCAACCAGAACAGCGAAGTGGTGTCGATGAAGGCGTCGGGGCTCTCCGCGCATCAGGTGCTTGCTCCGTTGATCATCGCAAGCATCGGGGTCGCCGCTATCTCGTTCGCCTTTAATGAGCGGATTGTGACGCGGGCGACGGCCACGCTGAACCGCTGGCAAAAGGTGGAATATGCCGCGATCCCGATGGACAGCCGGGTGCAATCTGACATTTGGGTCCGCGATGGAACGAACCTCATCAATGCCGGCAGCGTGCAGGGGCGCGGCATGGGCACGCGTCTGGCCGATATCACCATCTATGATCGCAGCGGCGGGGAATTGAGCGCCATCATCAAGGCGAAGGCGGGGCGTCCGCAGGACACGGGTTGGCAGCTCGATGGGGCCAGCCGTTTCGATGTGAAGCGCGGCGTACGTGAAGATTTAGGCAAGGTCACCGCCGCTTCGGGCGTCCGTCCCGACCAGTTCACTCTGGCCAGTGTCGATCCCGACGGACTTTCTTTCCTGCAGCTTTGGGGCGCCATTGACGATCTGGAGGCCGCGGGTCGACCGACGCGGTCGCTCAAGGCATCGCTCTGGCATAAGATTTCCGGTCCGATGTCAACCGTGCTGATGCCCCTGCTGGCGGCCGTTGCCGCCTTTGGGGTTGCCCGATCCGGCAAATTGTTCGTCCGCGCCGTCATCGGCATGGCGCTGGGCTTTGCTTATTTCGTCGCAGACAATTTCGGTCTCGCGATGGGAGACTTGGGCGTCTACCCGCCGCTGCTGGCGGCCTGGGGGCCGTTCTTCCTTTTCCTGCTTATCGGCGAATATGTGCTGGTGAAGACCGAGGAGTAGCGGAGCCTTAACGCCCGCGCTGGAACGTGCTTCTCACCAACGTCGTCAACAGCCCCGGAAGCCCGGCATAGCTTGCGGCATGATAGCGCGAGGTCTCTGGCAGCGCGGCGACGAGACGGCGGTGCGCTTCGCCCAGCGAGTGATAGGGCAGCCCCGGCAGCAGATGGTGAAGCGCATGGTAGCGCAGCCCCACCGGTGCCCAAAGCGCGGGCAGGAAAGCAGGCGGCGGCACGTTGACGCTGTCGAGATATTGGCCGGTGACGGTCATGACCTCGCCGTCATTCTCCCAAAGATGGGCGACCAGCGTGCGGAACTGGTTGATGACGACCACCCCTGCATGAATGGCGAGCGCAATGAGGAAGGCGCGCAGCGGGATGATGCCTGTGGCCACCAGCGTGATCAGCGTGATCGCCCATAGGCTCGCGGCGGTTTCCTGCACGATCCACATCCGGCGGAAATCCCCTTCGGGCATCCGCCTGCGATAGTCGGGATTGATCGATAGGCTCGAATAGCGCTCCACCACCGTGCGACGCAGGGCCGAAGAGAGGAGCGACAAGGGCGCCAGCAGGCCATAGCGGACCAGCATGGCAATCGGCCCGAGCGCCGACACGATCACAAACAGCGGCACCGTCCATGGCTTCATCAGCGCCAATGGCAGATATTCAGGGTCTTCCTTCGTGCCATAGCGCGTGCGGGCATGGTGCAGGCTGTGCACCCCTTCATACATGAAGGACGGCACCAGCAACGGCACACCGATGAGCGCGTTCCAGGCAAAACGGAAGCCGGGCAACGCGGTCGGGCGGATATGCGTCAGTTCATGAATGAACAGGCCCGCGCGATAGAACGTCGCAATGGCGAGCGCAGCCCAGCCGAGCAAGGCACCCGTCGTATCGGCCATGATGGCCATTGCCAAGGCGACATAGCCCAGAAGCGTGCAGGCAAGAAAATCGGGCCAATAATATTCGGGCCGCGCGGTCGAAAGGTCGCGCGTCAATTCGGCGGCCGCGCGGATCATCGCGGCATCGTCGGGATGCTGTGAAAGCGGGATGGACGCCGTCTTGGGCGCGCCGGATGCAGTCGCTTCATCAGCCGAAAGGAGCGAGGTTTTCATATCGTTTCCAAATCTCTCTTGTCCCTTAGACGAGATCATCGTGGCAGGATGATGGCGGTGGGGCGGCCGGCCTGCACTGGCGACTGTCCTTTGGCGCGTTTCATATCGCCCGTCTCATATTGGTTGCCTTGACATCGTTGCAAGAAGGCGGGACTTGGCAGCCTTCATTGCGGGCAGAGGGAACCGAGGCATTGACCCAGATCAGTTTGAGCGTCCGACCGGTCAAAACCAAGGCGGACCGCGCAGCCTTTGTGGACCTGCCTTTCCGGCTTTACGCCAAGGATCGCAACTGGGTGCCGCCGCTGAAGGATGAGGTTTATGGCCTGATCACGCCGGGCAAAAATCCCTGGTTTGAACATGGCGAGGCGCAACTCTTTTTGGCTGAACGCGGCGGGCAGGTTGTTGGCCGGATCACCGCGCATATTGATCAGCTTGCGCTCGCCCAACCGCCAGAACAGGGCATGGGGCCGGGCGTCGGCTTTTGGGGTTTCTTGGAAGCCGAAGATGAAGAGGCCGGCAAGGCGCTCCTCGACGCGGCGGCAGACTGGCTCCGCACCAAGGGCATGAACCGCGCCATGGGGCCGTTGAGCTTTTCCTATTGGGATGAAATCGGCCTGCTGGTCGATGGGTTCGATACGCCGCCTGTCGCTATGATGGGCTTCAACGCCGCATCCTATCAGGCGTGGGTTGAAGCGGCTGGCTATGGCGGTGTGCAAGATCTGTTCACTTACGCCGTGCCGATTGCCGATGGCTTCCCTGAACTGGTCAATCGCCTTGTCGCGATGGGGGACAAGAGCGAGCGGATTCGCATCCGCCGCGTCGACAAAAGCCGTTTCGATGAAGAGGCCGCGCTCATCATCGGCATATTGAATGACGCTTGGTCCGACAATTGGGGCTTCGTGCCGTTCACGCCGGCCGAAATTGCCTATGCGGGCAAGAAGCTGAAACCGATTGTCTATGAAGACCTAATCCGAGTGGCGGAGGTGGATGGTGAGCCTGTCGCCTTCATGATGACGATCCCGGATCTCAATGAGAAGACCAAAGGCTTCAATGGGGCGCTCTTTCCGTTCAATTGGGCCAAGCTGCTCTGGTGGCTGCGCGCGCCCAAGGTCCGCACCATGCGCGTCCCCCTGATGGGCGTGCTGAAAAAGCACCAGAGTTCACGCCTGGCCAGTCAGCTCGCGATGATGATGATCGAGTATATCCGGCGAGATGCAGTATCGAAATTTGGCGCGACACAGGGCGATTTCGGCTGGGTGCTGGCATCCAACGGCCCGATGCGCTCAGTGGGCGAAGCTGTGGGCGGCACGGTCAACAAGGTTTACCGCGTCTACGAAAAGGCAATCTGATCGCCCGACGGCGCCATGATATGCGGCAAGGCCGCCGCGAGCGTTGAGTAATGCGACCCATCCATGATCTGGCGGACGCACGCCACATTGGGGAGCGCCTGTGCAAGCGCTTCGGCCATGGCGGGCGGCACCCAATTATCCGCCGTGCCATACCAGATGGTGGTCGGCACGCTGACGCGGGCGAGCACGCCTGACCAAGGTGCCACATAAGCGGTGATCTCTGCCCGATAGGCGGCAGCGCCTCCGCTCAGGCACGTTTGCGCAACGGCAGACCAGTCGCGCCGGAAGGTCGGATCGGCGGCAAGCGGCGCGTCTTTTCCCTGCGACAAGGCAAACACCTGCCGCGCGAAGAAATCTGGCGCAATCCGGGCCACCAGCGCCTGCACACGCGTGACGAGACGAAACAGCCAAGGGTGGTTTCGCGCCATGCGGAAGATGGGGCCGCCTGCCATGTCCTTCAGAAAATCGCCCAGCTCGAGCGGTGCGGCAGGCGCAATCAGATGGAGATGCGCAATCTGGGATGGATGGTCGGCGGCAAAGCGCATCGCGCCAAAAGCCCCGAGCGAAAAGCCAATCAGTGTGACAGGGGTTGCGCCGAACCGGGCTTTGATCTGGTCGGACACCGGCCCATCGCGCAGGTCCGGGGCAAAGGCGTCTACCCTCTCCGAAACCAGTTTGAGCTCGTCAGGGCCACCGGGCAGGCCGTGCAGGTAAACGAGCGGCGCCGCGGCATTCAATCCAGCACAATCCATGTTGCGGCATGGTCGCTCGCCTTTTCGCGGCCGCGATAGTCCTTGTCGACGCCCGCATCGACCAAACGGTCAGCGGCCTCAGGCGAGAGCATCAGATGGTCGATCCGGAAGCCTGCATCGCGCTGCCAGGCGCCGGCCTGATAATCCCAGAAGGTCCACAACCGTCCCTTGGGATGGCGTGCCTCCAGCGCATCGGTTAGGCCGAGCGCGGAGAGGCGGCGGAAGGCAGCGCGGCTTTCAGGCTGCATCAGCGCGTCGTCGATCATTGCCTTGGGGTTGGCGATGTCGTCGTCGGTTGGGATGACATTATAGTCGCCTGCCAGCACGACAGGGATTTCGAGCGCCAGCAACTCCGCCGCCCGCGCGGTCAATCGGTCGAACCAGCGCAGCTTATAGTCGAATTTCGGCCCCGGTTGCGGATTGCCATTGGGCAGATAGATAGATGCCACGCGGATGCCGAACACATCGGCCTCTATATAGCGGCTATGCTCGTCTTCAGGCTCTCCGCTCAGGCCCTTTTGCACTTCGACGGGCTTCTCTCCGCGCGCGAGGATAGCGACGCCGTTAAAGCCCTTTTGGCCATGGTAGACACCGTGATAGCCAGCTGCCTCAATTTCAGCGACGGGCAGTGTCTCGTCGCTTGATTTCAGTTCCTGCAGGCAGACGATGTCGGGCTTCTGCTCATCCAGCCATTCGATCAGGCGGGGGAGGCGGGCCTTGATGCCGTTGACGTTATAGGTGGCGATCCGCATCAGACAGAAAAGCTGGCGCCGCACCCGCAGCCGGAGGCCGCATTGGGGTTGGTGACGCGAAACGCGCTGCCGCCCAGCGATTCGACATAATCGACATGGGAGCCATCGAGCAGGTCGAGGCTCATCGGGTCGACGACGAGCTTTACGCCATCTGTTTCCGTCACCAGATCATCGGTGTCGATGCCCTCGGCAAGACCAAAACGATATTGGAAGCCGGAACAGCCGCCGCCTTCAACAGACAGGCGCAGCATGGCAGGCTTGCCCTGTTTGTTCGCGATGAAGGCGACCCGCGCGGCAGCGCTTGGGGTCAGGTCAACGGTTTGCATGAGGCACAGATAGGCGCGACGGGCGTTCGGGGCAAGGCGGCGGGCGACTGGGCCTTCATGTCATTCCCGCGAAAGCGGGGACCCAGCTTTTCTAACGCCCCTTGGATTCCCGCTTTCGCGGGAATGACATAAGCAACGTGACGGTTAAGTCTTACTCAGCCTTGCCCGGACCACCGAGGGCGACATTGCCGGCGGCGCGACGTTCCATGGCCAACAGATAACCGTCGGTCCGCAGGAACGGCGTCGGGTTCAAAGCGCGGCCGTCAAGGCGCACTTCATAGTGCAGGTGGCTGCCCGTGGAACGGCCGGTTGAACCCATCAGGCCGATGAGATCACCGCGCTTCACGCGGGTTCCGGCGACAGCGCGGATTGCCGAGAGGTGGCCATAACGGGTCTGGATGCCCTTGCCATGGTCGATTTCAACAAGATTGCCATAACCGCCGACCCAGCCGGTGCGGCCGATGATGCCATCAGCCGTTGCATAGATCGGTGTGCCAACGGGGCCGGGAATGTCGACGCCGCTATGCATGGCAGCACCGCCACGGAACGGGTCGGACCGGACACCAAAGCCGCTGGTCAGCGAAATCGCGGTCGCAACCGGCTTTGCCGAGGGAATGGCAACCATCGCCTGCTCAAGCTGGTCGAGACGCTTCCAGCTGTTGAACAGCGCGCGGAACTGGGCGTCGGTCTTTTCAGCAGTCGGTGCCTTATAGTCCGCAGGAACAGGCTCATATGGGCCACCCATGGCAAGGCTCAAACGCTGCGGGTTGATACCCAGCTTCGCGACGACGCCTGCCTTCATGCGATATTCGTTTTCGGTTGCAGCCAGCAGCTTGCCGGCGATGACGCTCTGCTTGGCAGCAACCGGCGCAAAGGCGGCTGCGATATCTGCGGACTGGGGCGACGTGCCAGCATCAGAGGGCAGCAACGTGGCCAAAGTCTTGGCGTCGCCCTTGCCTGCAAGAACGCTGGCGAGGAAAGCCTGACGCTTTTCAAGGCGTTCTGCATGGGTGCGCGCATCTTTGCGGATGGTCGCCACTTCGGCCTGAAGCGATGCCACGCGCGTTTCCATGGCGGAAACGGCGGCAGACTGTTCAGCATAGTTGGTGAGAGTCGACGAAACGGCGGGGGCGGAAATCGCCACGCCCGCGGCGCCTGCAATGCCGGATGTCGCGCACAGGGCGAGACAAGCGGCGGCAAGGACCTGTGTGCGGGTGCTCAAAGCCACGCGGCGCATCGCTTTGCCGTCATGAAAGAACACTTCTTTCGGTCTAAAAAACTCACGTACGCGCTCCACTATCCCGGTCGCGGCCGTGAACGAAACGAACGTCATTATGTGACGACCCCCAAAACATTTCGACCCCGGCCCTACCGCTTTCGGTCTACGGTGGACCTTCTCTCAGCCGAGATGCTTAACGCCGTCCTATCATGCAAGTTCGGTGTAATATTCCCGCGTTAGACCGGCTTGGCTTCGCGCTGAGTCGTTGAATGGAGGCTTTAACGGCCCGGAAAAATGAGTCCGGACCAAGGATTTCCAATGCGCGATAGAAGCTAACCCTTGTGATTCGCATAAGTTTGAGAACCATTTGGACCCGACGCCGACATGGCGGATTTCATCCATGTAGATTCGATTCAAAATGGACGCACTGCGGGCATCGCCCATGCGGGTCAGACGTTCGATGGTCGCGGGGCTGACGTCGAGGCCACGGGCTTCGAGCACCATGGGGACAAGGGCCAGCCGGGCGAGCACATCGTGCCGCGTGTCCCAAGCCGTCTGCCAAAGGCCGTCATGGGCCGGGTGCGCGCCATAATGGCTGCCAAGGGCGTTCAGGCGCCGCTCAATGAGCATGAAATGCATCGCCTCTTCAGCACCGACGGAGAGCCAGTCTGTGATGAAGTAGCGGGGAAGGCCCGCGCCAAAGCGGCCCGCAATGTCAAAGGCCAAGTCAATTGCCGAGAATTCGATATGCGCAAAGGCATGCATCATCGCGACTTTGCTGGCGAGAGATCCGGCCCGCCTGCGGTGCGGCATCTTATTGGGGGGCAGCAATTCGGGATGTTCGGGCCGTCCGGGCCTTTCGGGCATGTCCACGTCAAAGACATGCGCCAGCCGCCCCGCCCGCCAATCGCGCGCGACAGCGCGGGCGCGCAGCACCTTCTCGCGCGGCTCGGTTGCTTCGAGGACGGAACGGATGGCGAGAGCGATGGTCGTCATGACCAAAGATTGACCGCTTTGATGAGGTAGAAAACGCCGATGAGGGTGACGATCCAAGCTGTCCAGCGCTTGAAGTTCGTGTCGGTCATCCGGTCCAGCACCCAGCCGCCAGCCGCCGTGCCTAGCATTGACGCCGGAATGGCCAGCGCAAAAATCCAGAGCGAGGGTAGGGTTCCTGTTGTGCCAGCGACGAGAAGCGGCGCGCCATAGACAATGATCTTGGCCAGATGGCTAAAGACCTGAGCCGCTGCCTTTGTCGCGACGATCTGATGGCGGGTCAGTTCGGTGCGGACGAAGAAGATGTCGAGCAGCGGGCCGGCCACGCCTGCGGTCAGGTTGAGACCGGTCACCAGAAAGCCGGAAATGAGCGCATGGGCGGGGCGGCTCGCATCCAGCTGCGCCCAGTTTTTAGGCAGCCAGACGAGCATCGGGACAAGACCGAGAAGCAGAAAGAGCAGTGGCTGTGACGGCGTGAAGGCTACCAGCGCAACGCAGCCTGCAGCGACGGCCGAGGCGATGGCGTAGTTGAGGAGGATCGGCCAAGCGATGTGCTTGCGGTGCAGCACCGCCCGCCAACCATTGGCGACCAGCTGCAAAAGCCCATGCGTCACAAAAGCTGCCGACACCGGCAAGACGAAGGCCAGCGCCCCCATCAACACCAGCCCGCCTGCCATGCCGAAGATGCCTGACAGCGTCGCCGTGAGGAAGGCCGTTGCGATCAAAAAGGCGGCAAGCGGCGCCGCCATTAGAGGGCCTTTGCCGCCTCCAGCACTGCAGCTGCGTGACCGGCTACTTTCACTTTGCGCCAGACATGGGCGACTTTGCCATCGGCGCCGATGAGGAAGGTCGCGCGTTCAATGCCCATGTAATTGCGGCCATACATCGACTTTTCAACCCAAGTGCCAAAGGCCTCGCACACGGCGCCATCGGCGTCGCTGCCCAGTTCGACCTTCAAGTCATATTTGGTGGCGAACTTGGTGTGGCTCGCTATCGAATCCTTGGAGATGCCGACGATCGTCGTCCCTGCGGCTGCAAAATCACCAGCGAGGGCAGTGAACTCCTGCGCTTCCTTGGTGCAGCCGGAGGTATCATCCTTCGGGTAGAAATAGAGGACGAGCTTGCGGCCCTGATAGCCCGCCACGGACCTTTCGCCATCCGGCGTCGCAAAGGTCACGTTCGGTGCGGTATCACCCTGTTCCAACATCATCAGTCTCCTTGCGGGGCCGCAATGGCCATCCATGCACTGGCCACCCTCTGCCGCGTCACATCAAGCTCTGCAAGCAGGCCTTCCCATTCGGACATACCACAGGCCCGCGCGATGACGGGGCGGGTGATCTCCGGCGGGATGTCGAGCGTGGGGGCCATCAACCGGACGGTAACGAGCATCCGCGTCAGCAGGGCATGGGCCTCGATCATGAAGGGGTCGAGCAGCCCAAGGGCCACAAGCTCTCTGATGGCTTCGCTCAGGCGCGGGGTCAGGCACTTGCCGGTGCGCAATTGGGCGACATGCGTCACGAATTCGAGATCAACGAGGCCACCTGCGGAAAGCTTGACGTCGAGCGGACCTTTGGGCTGTTTATGCGCCGCCATGTCGCCGCGCATCTTGGCGGCGTCCGCGATCAGCTTGGCGTCGTCGCGCGGGGCGGTCAGCACGCTGTCGATGATGGCTTGCGTTGCCGCGCGCGCCTCGGGTGATCCGTAGACCGGACGCGCACGGGTGAGCGCCATGTGCTCCCATGTCCAGGCATCTTCCCGCTGATATTGGGCAAAGCCGTCGAGCGAGACGGACAGTGGGCCATCATTGCCCGAGGGACGCAGGCGCGTGTCGACGTCATAGAGTGGCCCCGCCGCCGTCGCGACGGACAGGCCGTTGGTCACGCGCTGGGCAAGGCGGTTGAAATAATGGACGGCCCCCAAGGGCTTGGCGCCATCGGATTCCGCTGCGAAGTCTCCGGTAAACAGATAGATGAGATCCAGGTCCGACGCGTGGGTGAGTTCTGCCCCGCCCATGCGCCCCAGCGCGAGGATGACAAGCTCTCCGCCAGGCACCTTGCCATGGACCCGTTCATATTCGCTAATGGTGGCATCGGTGACGACTGTGATGGCGGCCTCTGCAATCCGCGCATAGCCTGCGGCCACGTCAAGCGCATCATGGACCCCGCCGAGGAGCTGGACACCCAGCGCAAAGCGCATCTCCCCCACCACCCGGCGGACACGATCCAGCTTGTCTTCCAGCGTCTCGCCGCCGCGCAACTGGCTGGCCAATTCTTCCACACTGCCCGGCGCGTCGAGGGCCGAGGCATCAATGAGCCGGTCGAGCATATCCGGGCGTCGCCCCAGCTGTTCAGCGAGTGTCGGCGCATGGCAGAGAATGTCGGCCAGCATGGCCAGCAAGGCGGCGCGCGCTTCGAGCAACCGGAACAGATTGATGGCGCTCGGCAGGCGTTCCACAATGGTCGAGAATTGGTTGATCGCATGGAGCGGGTCAGGTGCTTTTCCCAGCCCATCGATCAGCTTGGGGAGGACCGCCTCCAGCGCCTCGCGCGCTGCAGGCGTGCGAAGCGCCCGGACTGTGCCGGATCGCCAATGGGTGACCCGCTGGGCCGCGGACGCCGCATCGAGGAAGCCTGCCGCCGTCAGCATGGCTTCCAGACCTTCTTCCTGCTGCGGCACGCTTTGGGTCGGTGTGCCGTCCAGCCCGTCATAAAGTGTGCCAACGGAGGTAATGGACGGGGCCAGCAGATCGAACATGCTGCTGCTGCTCTCCAGACCCGCCAGCTGCGCCACATTGTCGAGGGCTGCCGCATCCTTGGGGAAGCTGTGTGTCTGCTGGTCATCGACCATCTGCAGGCGATGCTCAAAGCTGCGGTACAGGCGATAGGCGTTGATGAGCGTCTCTGCCTCATCCCCCCCAATATGCCCAGCGTCGGCCAATGCCCGTAGCGCATCCACCGTGGCCGGAGTCCGCAGGGCTGGATCACGCCCACCATGGATCAGCTGGTGAATCTGGGCGAAGAATTCGCATTCTCTTATACCCCCGCGTCCGCGTTTCAGGTCAAAACCGGGGCCAAAGGCCTGTCCGCTCGCATAATGGTCACGGATGCGGTGGGAGATGGAACGGATTTCCTTAATCGCCCCAAAATCAAGCCCGCGCCGCCAGACAAAGGGCTTGAGGGCATTTGAGAAATATTGGCCCAGCTCCATATCCCCCGAACAGGGGCGGGATCGGATGAAGGCGGCGCGTTCCCAAGCGACGGCCTGCGATTCGTAATAGGTGATGGCCGCTTCCACCGGCATCACGATGGGCGTCACCTCTGGCGTGGGGCGGAGCCGCAGGTCAATGCGGAAGACATAGCCATTCTCATCACGTGCCTGCATGATTTCGACAATGCGCCGCCCGATGCGAACCGCCGCTTCAACAGGATCGTCGCGGTCGCGGCAGGGCAGCGTCTGCGGGTCGAACAGCAGGATGGGGTCAATGTCGGACGAATAGTTGAGTTCGCGGCTGCCATGCTTGCCAAGCGCTATGGCGGTGAGCCCGCGCGGGTCGGCGCCGGGCCGATAATCCGTAATGGCCGCCGCAATCGCCTTATCCAGCGCGAAATCTGCAAAGTCAGATAGCGCGTGCGTCACCGCTTCCAGATCAAGCAGTCCAGCCAGATCCCCGATTGCCGCAGCGAGCGCCAATTGGCCCTTGGCGCGGCGCAAGGCCCGTCCGACGGGCTCTGCAGGGTCGAGCGGCGCTTTATGGAAGGCCAGCGCGCCTTCAAGGTCGCCGGCGGCCAGCGCATCGCGGACATTGGAATGGTGCGACATCAGCAAGCGCAGATGCGGCGCATGCCGATCTGCGCGGTCAAGGGCGTCGTTCAGCTTGTCGCAAGATAAAGACGTCATTGTAGCGGCATAAACCGATCAGCAAGCCAGACAAGGAGATAGAGACATGAGCCGCAAATGGGCCGTTATCGCCGTCGCAGCCACCGCGCTGCTTGTCACCGGATGCAACACGGTGAAGGGCCTTGGCCGCGACATCGAGTCAGTGGGTGAGGCGGGCGAAAAGGTTGTGAAGTGAACCCAATCGTCATTCCCGCGAAAGCGGGACTCCCGGCCCTTTGCGCCAATGGATCCCCGCTTTCGCGAGGATGACACGCGGATTTACTCCGCGGCGGCCGCCTCTTCCTGCTTGGCCCGTCTGCGCCCGGTAATCATGATGGCAAGGATGGCCATTTCATAGAGCAGGTACATCGGCACCAGCAGCAGAATCTGTGACATGATATCGGGCGGCGTCAGGACAGCGGAGACGACGGCGATGCCGACGACGGCGTAACGCCGTCCAGCCTTGAGCTGCGCCAAGGTTAGGATGCCGACACGCTCGAGCAGCATCAGCAGCACAGGCAACAGGAAGGCCACGCCGAAGCCAAACAGGAACTTGGTCGCAAAGCTAAGATAGTTGCCGACGCCGGGCAGTGCCTCTTGGGAGACGCCGCCGACATCACCTGAAAAGCCGAGCAGAAACTCGAGCGCAACGGGCATCGCCAGATAATAGGCCATGGCCGCCCCTGCCGTGAACAAGACGGGCGTCATCAGGAGAAATGGCAGAAAGGCGCGCTTCTCTTTTGAATATAGGCCGGGCGCGACAAACCGCCAAAGCTGCGTCGCAAGCACCGGAAAGGCGACCATGGTCGCTGCAAAAAAGGCGACTTTGATTTCAACGAAGAAGGCTTCAAAAATGTCTGTGAAGATCAGCTTGCCTTGCCCTGCGGCCAGCAAAGGCTGGACGAGAAAGCCGAAGATCGGCTTCGCAAAATAAAAACACACCCCGAACGCGATGGCCATGGCCGCAACGCACCAAAGCAGGCGATTGCGCAGCTCGATCAGATGATCGAGCAGGGGCATCTTGGTTTCGTCCAGATCGCTCATGGCTGAGACGCACCTTTGGGGGTGTCATCGCTGACCGCAGGCGGGGCCGCTTCGGCTTCAAGCTCAGGCGGCGGAACGGCGGGGTGTTCCCGCATGATGCGTTCATTTTCCGCGCGCCATTTTTCTTCCATTTCGCGCAGTTCGGATTCGCGGACCATTTCATCAAAGCCGGACCGGAACTGACGGGCGACGCCCCGTGCGCGGGCGACCCATTGACCGACGACGCGCATGACGCGCGGCAGATCCTTGGGGCCGATCACGACGAGCGCGATCACCGCCACCAGCATCAATTCTGTAGGCGCGACATCAAACATGTTTTGACCGATCAGGCCTGCTTGTCGGTTTGCTTCTCAGCCTCAAGGACTGTTGGTGCAGGCGTGGTATCGATCCGCGGTGCAGGCGCGGGCGGCGTCGCATCATCTTCGGCCATGCCCTTTTTGAAGCTTTTAATGCCCTTGGCGACATCGCCCATCAGATCGGAGAACCGGCCCTTTCCGAACAGCAGCATCACAAGGATGCCGACGACCAGCCAATGCCAGATGCTGAAACTACCCATTTGTAGACTCCCAAAGAAGAATGGCCGCTCTAGCCCGACCGGACCCCGCCGGACAGTCCCAATTTAGGCGTGATCGTCATCGCTTTCCAGTTCTTCGGCCTCTGCCCCTGTTTCCGGCAGCTCCATGGCTTCAAAGGCAAGGTCAACGGGGTCGAGCAAACCGGCGGCGCGCAGGTCATCAATGCCCGGCAGGTCACGGCGTGTTTCTAGCCCGAAATGCGCCAGAAATGCCGGGGTCGTCGCAAAGGTCAGCGGGCGTCCGGGTGATTCCCGGCGGCCTGCCGGGCGGACCCAGCCCGCCTCCATCAACACATCAAGCGTGCCTTTGGAAATTTGGACGCCGCGGATCGCTTCGATTTCGGCGCGGCTCACCGGCTCGTGATAGGCAATGATGGCGAGCGTCTCGATCCCCGCGCGGCTGAGCTTGCGGGTCTCCTCGCGCTCCCGCCGCAATATGTGGGCGAGGTCAGACGCTGTCTGAAAATGCCATTTGCCGCCGCGTTCGACCAAGTTCACACCGCGGCTGGCATAAAGGTTGGTCAAGGACGCCAAAGCGGCCTTCACATCGATGTCCGGGCCAACATAAGCGGCGATGTCCTGCACCGACAAAGGCTCGGCGGCGGCGAACAAAGTGGCCTCAACTGCGCGCGTCACATCGGCGGCGGGGTCAAGCGTGGGAAGCTGATCGGTCATGCGGCCCGCACATAGAGGGGCGCGAAGGCTTCGGCCTGCTTAAGGGCGATCTTGCCCTGACGCGCCAATTCCAGCGTGGCCAGAAAGCTGGAGGCCAGCGCGGATTTGCGGAATTGCGGATCATCGCTTTCGGGCAGAAAGCGCTGAATGACGGTCCATTCGATCGCCGCGCCGACCAGTCGGGAGACGCGCGCAATGGCTTCTTCCAGTGTCAGGACGTTTCGCTGATGGACGATGTGCAGCGGCGGCTCAGCCCGCACCTTCACATGGCCATAGGCTTGGATCAGTTCAAACAGGTTCGCATCCCATAGGGACTTGCGGACGACCCGCAGGCCTTCCGGAGCCGGCCGGGCAAAGACATCACGCCCCAGCCGGTCGCGGCCCATCAGTCGGGCGCCTGCGTCGCGCATGGCGTTCAGCCGTTCCAAGCGGAGTTGAAGCCGCATCGCCAATTCTTCGGGGCTGGGTTCGATCTCCGGGTCTTTGGGCAGCAGCAGTCCGGATTTGAGATAGGCGAGCCAGGCCGCCATCACGAGATAGTCCGCCGCCAACTCAAGCTTCAGCGCTTTGGCATCGTTGATGAACGCGAGATATTGATCGACCAGAGCGAGGATGGAGATTTCCCGCAAATCCACCTTCTGGGATCGCGCCAGCGTCAACAGGAGGTCGAGCGGACCTTCCCAACTGCCCACGTCCACAGTCAACCGATCCTCATCGACCGCCTTAGGCAGTTCGAATGCGTCGATGACCAGTTGTTCTGCCATCAGGCCAGAGCCAATAGCGCGTCGCGCTTTTCGGTGAGGGCGGCGATACGATCAAAATGATCGACGGGCCGGATGGTCGCCATAGCTGTATCGAGACGGGTGCGGGCGTCTGCGGTGATCTCCGGCAGGAGGTTCGCAATCGCGACCATCTCATCGAAGCGACCCCAGCAGTTGAGCGCGATGTCGCATCCGGCGGCAACGCAATCGGCGGCGCGCTGCGGCACATCCCCCTTGAGCGCCTTCATGTCGAGATCATCGCTCATAAGGAGGCCGGTAAAGCCGATCTGCCCCCGGATGATGTCCTGAATGACAACGGGCGACATCGTGGCGCAACGCTCGGCATCCCAAGCCTCAAACACCACATGCGCCGTCATACCCATCGGGGCATTTTTCAACGCCGCAAAGGGGGCAAGGTCCTGCGCCAAGTCGTCCGCACTTGCGCTGACGGTGGGCAGTTCATGGTGACTGTCGACGAGCGCGCGGCCTTGCCCCGGCATATGTTTGACGATGCCGACAACGCCGCCTGCCTTGAGCCCGTCAATGACGGCGCGGCCCAGCGAGGCGACCCGCAACGGCTCATTGCCAAAGGCACGGTCGCCAATGGCGTCGTGCGTTTCGGGCACGCGCACATCGAGAAGGGGCAGGCAATCGACGGTGATGCCGACTTCGGACAGCGTCAGCGCAATGGCTTCGGCATTGGCGCGGGCCGCTTCAATCGCGGACATGGGGGCCACATCATAAAGCGCATTGAATGCGCCACCGGGCGGAAAGGCAG
>Ga0222712_10003954_pt1 | contig 15816 bp, 13 predicted proteins | sample C33_657DmetaG_FD_165043 | JGI IMG/M metagenome (GOLD analysis project Ga0222712, IMG submission 165043) | Estuarine water microbial communities from San Francisco Bay, California, United States - C33_657D | ecosystem: Environmental > Aquatic > Marine > Unclassified | place: USA: California... | reverse complement strand
GTGTTAACTCTAATAACTTCTGTGACTGAATGTCAAACAACGCCCAACCAATTGTTTTGGTACTAATATCCAAACCCAAAACTTTAGGTGAATTTTTTAAATCTTGTTTTTTTGCCATGCAATTTTTTCTTAGATATTACTAAGAAATTATTATAAGTAAACAACTTTCATTGTTTTACAAAATTGTTCTGATAATCTTACCTTTGGTGTTGGAGTTTTCATTGACTTTAAAAAGTCATCACCTTTTCTTGAAATTGCTGATGTTACAATAATTGCGTTGATTCTATCGTCTTGGGACCTTGTGTTTTTATAAAATTGAATGATGTATTCAATTTGTCCCAATTGTGGATGTGAGTCTATAAATAATATTCTACATTTTTTGTATTCACACCCTTGAAGTATTCCCCATCCGTTTTCCCAAATTCTATCAAAATTATTATTAACGGATTGTGCGATTAATTTTGTCGGAACTCTTCTTCTAATTCCTTTATCAATAATTGTTTGGATTTCCTTTTCAGTTTCAGGACTATTAAAATCTAAATCACCTAAACTTGCTTCTTCTTGATGTTCTTGTGTGTATAATTTTAACACCTTGTTAGGTCTAATAAACTTCCTAACATATTCAGCACCTTCTGTGATTATATTTGATATTACACTCAATAACTTCATTAGTTATAAATACCTGTAAATAAAAAAAGGGAGACCGTAGTCTCCCTTCTATTTCCACCAGCTTGGTTGAGGACTTACAACCCGAGTAAAGACACTGTACTCTTCAGCGGTCTCGTTTCATTTCTGTGGAGATGACCTTCCAATTTCGTTATACAAAGATACAACAAAAAATTGAATTTACAAAACTTTTTTAAAAATCGTACTTAACTGTTATTTGTTGTACACCTTGTCTTTTTTCAGGATTTTGTAATTTTGACATTAATAACAATTCTTTGTCAGAATTATATAATCCAACTTCAGTGAAATACACGTCTTTACCTAATGACCATTTTGGGTTAGATGAACGAATATATTGTGAATCCGCAAGGTTAACCAAATATCTCATTTCATATATTGTTGCTTCAACATCAGAGTGGACGGTTCCATAGAAGAAGTATTCGTCACCAAATGTCATACCTGTATTGTAGTTAATTAAAGGTAAGTCAATATAATTTTCTAATCTATAATAATCTGCATTATCATAAGCGTCTTTGGTAATTTGGAAAGTTGTACCACTTATCTCCATTGGTCCAATATTGATTGAACCTGTGTTTGCTGTAATAGCCGATGTTACATCAATCTCTCTCCATTGCATTGGGTCAGGTCTATCACCTGTCACTACAACTTGACAAATCAACTTAACATTGGTACAAGTAAATCCTGAAGGTTGTGAACCCATATCTTCAATTAAGAACGGAAACTCATTACCAAATCTTACAATAACATCATCAGTTTGACCACTCACAGTTGAACCTGCAATTTTTGAATAGTAGTTACAGTGCATTCCATTAGTTGAACCAGTGTTCTCAAATCTATATGTTACAAACATTGTTTCAGTATCAGCAGTTAAAATACCACTTGTTGCCGCAATGTTTTGGTTAAATGTGTTTGGAACTACCAATCCTAATCTTGGAGCAGGAAGTGTGTAATTTCTATTTGACTTATATGACATTGCCGCAGATAATTCTTCATCATCAATTGCAATCATTTTTAAGTCAGGGAATACTTTACCAACTCTGTTTGGGTAACCATCAGTATTTGCGTGAGTGTCCCATAAATGATAATAACGTAAACCCGGATAATTCATATTATCATTTTCAGTTGATAACATATAATGTGGTTGACATAAGTCCAAATCATCAAATCCATCTGGGTCAATATAAAATGTTTCACCCATAACACCTGTGTTTGATTTATGCCACATTAAAGTAGGTAAGTCAAGTTTGAAATTTCTTGCTTGTCCTGTCGCACCTGAATTGGCCAAGTCAAATGGTTCTGTGGCGAATTTCTCACCGTAAAAATTATCAATACCCTGATTTGTATAGTGTATTAAACCAATAACTTTTTGTTCTTCAGGTTCAACATATACTTTCTCATCAAATGAGTTGTAGTAATATGTGTCAGTTGTACCTGAATTATAATTTACATCCTCAAAGATTTGACCACCTTTTGTTTGATAACCCAAGAATTCTTTTGTTGACGTATATCCTGTTGAACCAAATTCGTTATAATCTTTATATAATGTGTATGATAATCCAGCAGGTGACTCAGTCCATGGCTGATTCATATTCCACACCATAACATTTTGTTGTTGTATTTCACAGTTTTGTTCAAATGAAAATACACCCCCATCATAATAAGGTGTTGGTGTGTAACTATCGTAGTATGGTGTCATTCCTGATGGGTAAAAGAACGCTCTACCTGTTCCAGCAAATGAACTAAAGTCAGGTAATATTCTATCAACAGTTATTGTACTACCAACAACATCTTCAACTCTATAAGTTAAAATTGGGTATGGGTATGTTAAATCATTACCACAGTTATTATCATTGTTTAAATATAATGTAACATATTGTCCAACTTCAGGTGTTCCTGTAACAGTTGCATCACAGTTATCAACTGTAACATCAAATGTATTTCCACTTGCCAATGATGATAAATCAAAAATATAGTTAGCAGTTACTGTAAGTGCTGAACTTGTAAAAGCACTAAACGCTCCTGTTGAGCCAGTGAAGAATCCTCTTGGTTCGGCGGTATTGAAAATTGGAACAACTTGTGAATCTTGGAATGGAATACCAAATGTGTTAGTTTCACCTGTTGAACTTGATAAGTAAATAGGGTATTTGATACCCATTTTGTTGCTTTGTGGTACTCCTGTATTATTCTGATAGTTAAATTCAGGAACTAAAACTTGTAAAGTAGTTAAGTTACCACCGCTAATACAATCATAACAAACCTCACTATCACCTAACTGAAAATAAGCAACATTAAAGTTACCTTGAGATATTTTTCTTCTACCAACATCAGTTAGTTGTGTGTTTATCAGAGCCGTTGTATCTTTTATTATGAATGCCATTTTATATAAATATTGTTATTTGATTTATTGACCTACACCGTAATATTGTTGATATAAAGTGTTTATTAGTTGATTTGTTTGTGGTGTTAAAACTTTAAGTAATGAACAGTTATTACTTATTGATGGACCGTTAAATCCAACACTAATGAATTCATATGCATCAACCACTGCCGATGAACAAGGTAACGTACCAGGGTTAATTGTTAAACTACTAACTTGTGCCGGTGGGTAAGTTGACACATTACATGCACATATATTGACTTTTTCACCAGGATTAACACTAAAGTTACTACCACTACCTGTTGTTAAATTGTTTTCAGTACCACCCGTGCAGTTTACCCAAGTATATTCTTGAACAGTATTTCCAATATTTTCAATAACAAATGGTTGACAACAATTTGATGTTCCGTCACTAATTTTTGTAATTGTTGAAGTTACCGTACCTGAAACTGTTAAACCTTTTTTCAAAGTTATTGTTGGATACTGAACACTATACGTTTTTTGAATGGTTGAATATGGGTATCTGTAACTATACTTATTTGACTGAGTTACTTGAGTTGATGTTAATGAATTTGATGTTGGTGATACTGTTGAACTTCCCGAATATAATAATGGTGAATACACAGTTGTTGCACTACCAGGTTGTAACATTGAGTCATTAACTGAAATATACAAAGGAACATTAATTGTTACTCCATCAGGTAAAGCCGGACTTACTTTTAATTCGTAATCTAACTTTTTAATTATTTGATTACCGTAATCTTGTTTCGTAAAATATGACTTTGTTTCTAGTGATAATGTGTATGTAACTTTCTTAGTTCCTGGTAAAATTGTAAACGTCCCTTGAACTTCAGTTCCATTACTATCTTTAACAAAGAATTGTGTATTACTTTGTGGACACAAATTATTAAACGTTGGTGATGATTGGTAAGTACCATTAAATAACTTATATTGATATCCTCCTGAACCACCTTTGGCTATTATTGTTACACTTCCATTACATAAACCTTCACAGGATTCATTGGTTGTTGTTAAGTCAAAACTCAATACTGGTGCTGACGGACAAGTTCCTGATATTGCAGTCCAAGTTTTAAGTGTTCCTTCTTCAACCCAACCTCCCAAAGGATTAAATGTATTTGAAGAGTTTTTCAAAACATTTCCTGTTTTTCCTAATACCAACCAATTACTAAATGTTGTAGCACTAACCCAAGAAATTGTAAATGCTGAACTAGCGGCTGATGTTCCTGTATATGCTGGTCTATCATTTACAAAGTCATATACCGTAAATGGATATGCTGTAAATGGTGTACTGTCAGTATATAAACAAAGGTCAGTTGGGTAATATGGTAGTGGTGCTGGTGGTGGGTCACATTCATCACAAGTATCAAATGGTCCTTCAGTTACAATATCAGATGATAAGAAATTATCACCATTTAATGTTTTTCCCGAATAAGTAAAACAACCCAAATTAGTTGTAAATTTATATACTCCTCCCTCAACATATGTTCCTGTTAACCCTGTAAGATATAAATTATATTCATTAGCACAGTCACCAAATAAATCAACATAAAATTGTGTTGATTCAACATTACATACTGTAGTTGCCGTATAATCACCATAATAATCAACAACAGTTGCTGTGTACTCACCAGGTATTAAATTTTTAATATTTTGGTCTTTTAAACCATTACTCCACGTAATTGAATATGGTGCAGAGCCACCTGTGATTGTCAAATAGATTCTACCATCATTACTGTCTGGTGTTGAGGCGTTTACTGAATAACATTCAACCCCTAATGGTAAAATTGTTGTTACACCGCAATCATTATATATTATAGTAGACATTAAAATGTTTTAATTATTTCACAGTTATTGGCATCCACAATTTTAACACTAAAATCAACCATTGTGTCATAAGGTGCTGGAATCTCAACGGTATATGGTAAATCAGCATCATTAATTGTTGCCAAATACACACAAGTTACCAATGAGGTATCACAGATATAAACATTATACCCTTGAGCTGCGGTGATTGAATTTATTGTTATTTGTCTTCCCATTTTATTTAAGTATTATGAACATGTACAATTAGCATGTACTGATATTATTGATGTTGCGGTTCCACCCAAAGTAGTTCCAATAACTTCAAAACATATACCTGCGTAACCTGTTCCTGCCAATCTTACTTTAGAACCAATAACAACAGGTAATAAACCTGTATTGTTAACCGCAACTATTGGTCCAATCACAGGAGAACAAGGTTGTACCAAGAACTTATCTGGTTTAGGTGTGTTAGTTGGTGTAGGTGTAGGTGTCTTAGTTGGAGTGACAGTTGTCGTTGGAGTTACAGTAGGTGTGTTAGTTGGCGTTGATGAAGGTGTTCTGGTTGGTGTCTTGGTCATAGTAACTGATGGAGTTACTGTAACTGTTGATGTTGGAGTTACCGTTGGTGTTTTAGTTGTTGTAGGTGTAACTTTAGGTGATGCATCAGGTGTATAAGTTGGTGTTGCAGTCTTAGTAACACTTGGTGTTGGTGTTGATGTAACACTAGTTGTTGGCGTAATTGTAGGTGTAACAGATGGTGTTGGAGTAACAGTTGTAGTTGGAGTTACCGTTGGTGTTACCGTATTAGTTGGTGTAGGTGTTGGTGTTGAACCATTTTGACAACTTGAACAATCAACATAAGATTCAATAATAGTATTAAGTGTTAATGTTGGACTTTGGTTATACACATCCTCTAAATAAGTGTAACAACTAGTTGTTCCTGATACTTCAGCGCTGAATGTTTCACCTGTGTTCACAATTGTTCCGCCTGATGTTCTCATTGATTGATTTACATAATAAATTTCATTATCTGAACAATCTTGAATCTTACGAACAAACACACATTCAAATTGGGTATCGTTAATTATATAAGTTGTTGAACCTGATATGTTAACATTTCTTTGTAAACTTGGTGTTGGTGTAACAGTTGGTGTTGGAGTTGGTGTCGGAGTTGTATCCTCAACAGTAATGTCAGCATCAACATATGCACAAGGATTTGGGCTTGGTGTCAAACTAACAGTTGGTGTTGGTGTTGGACAAGTTTCAGTAGGTTCAGGTTGATAATCACAATCAAACAAAGCTTGGAAATCAACCGTAAGGCAGACATTTGGAGTTGGAGTAGGTGTTGGTGTTGGACAAGGTCCTTCTGACCAAAACAGTTCATCCAAATCAGGACAATTTGAAAAACATGGTGATTTACCCGCCAATATACAATCCCCACCCAAAGTATCTGATAAACACCATTTTGTACCATCATAGAAAACATAACCCGCAGATGACCCAACATAATATGGTCTTGCGTTATAAGTTCCACCTGATGTATAATTTCCATCGTACATTGATGTACCTGAGAAGTTTGTATATAAACAAAATTCATTATTACATGGTCCATAAACAGGTGTTGGACTTGGTGTTGGTGTAATTGTTGGTGTAATTGTAGGTGTTGGTGTAATTCTGTTACAATCACCCAATAATGTTAAAATAACACCTGGTGGTACAATTACCGTATCTTCACAAGCACATATATTTAACTCAGTTAATCCCGGTACAATTACATTTTGTTCATTACCATAACAATCATAATAACTAATATATGAAGAATACTCTTGAGTGTTATTAATCAAATATTCCTTACATTGACAATAACAGTTGTAATCTTCAGTACAAGTATCACAATCAACATATGGACCTGTTAAAGATAATATAACATATCTCTCACCTAATCCTGTATATGGTATTACTTCTGCGCAACCTGTAAATCCTGTACTTGAAATATAATAAGTTTCACCCAAATTTAATGTTCCAACATAATCATCTACAACAAAAACTTGTGTTGGATTACAACAAGCTCTGAATTGATAATCAGTAGGTACTGGTGAAGGTGTTTGGGTTATTGTTGGTGTTGGCGTAGGAGTGGGTGTCTGAGTCTCGGTAGGAGTTATAGTAGGTGTTGGCGTTGGTGTTTGGGTCTCAGTTGGTGTAGGTGTTGGTGTGGTACCTGTTGAGGTAGTAGGGGTAGGCGTTTGAGTCTCAGTAGGAGTTATAGTAGGTGTTGGCGTAGAAGTTTGGGTTTCAGTTGGTGTGGGAGTTGGTGTTTGGGTCTCAGTAGGAGTTATAGTAGGTGTTGGTGTAGGTGTTGGTGTCTCTGTTTCAGTAGGTGTTGGTGTAGGTGTTGAACATGGATAATCATTAGTACATTGTGTACAATCATCATAATTACCTGAGTATGTACCACCAAAATAATGATTACCTGAACCAGTATAAGTTATAACAGTTGCACATCCCGTAAAACCAGTGTTATTAATATAATATACTTTATTTAATGGTAATACCGCTACAATATCTTCAATTACAAATACCTCATATGGTGAACAACAAGCCGAAAATTGATAATCAGTTGGTACAGGAGTTGGCGTTGGTGTTACAGTCGGAGTTGGCGTTGGTGTTGGCGTTGGACATGGGTTTGAACTCAAACAAGTTGCACAATCAACGTAGCTAGTTGTACCCGTAAATATGTTTAAAGTTGCCCCAACACCAGGTCCATTTAAAACATAACAAAATCCGTTATTAACATATACCTCACCATAAGTATAAGCAGTTAACCCACTATTTGGAATTAAAAAATCGTATGTCGTGTTGTCACAACATCCGCTAAACGAATAAACACTATAATCAGCATAACATTCTGCACAATCATTCCAACCTGCCTCTATTGTTATTGTATCAGTGGCACCGGTAATAATACCTGTATTATCCATACAACCAATAAGTTGTCCCGTATTAGAGTCATAACCCGTAATTGTCTGATACGTTGTAGTTGAAACACCACTAATTGATGAGTCCGTACATGCGGTAAAAACGTATGTTTGTAATGCTGGCATTGTTTATATAAATAATCTAAAGTTTGTTTTTTATGATTCTTTTCTTAAAGAACCGTCATAAAAATCAAATCGGTCATGTTCTGTTGGTGTTAATAACAATAATCCAGGATTTATATTACCTTTTTTAGTCTCTTGATAAATAAAACTCATCCAAGTTTGTTCAAAAGGTCTATTCCATTTTGTTTCTAAAAACATTTTTCTATTACCATATTTTGTAACTACTTGTGGCCAATTACAATAATATATTTCACCCAAACTATATGGAATACCTTTATGTGTTAATATTTTATTGAACTTTGTTTTAGGTGCGTTTGGGTCTAAACCCATTACAGGTAAATTGGGTTTGTTTGGCCAAAATTCTTCTCTAATATGTTGAGGTACATTATACCAAGACCATTGTGTTCCGTTATCACCATAAAACTCAGTGTAATTCATTTTTAAGAAATCAAGGTCTTCTTTTTTGGTAATTTCTAATGAATTTATATACAGATTATTTACAAACCTATTGAATCCATTTTTACACACGTCTCCTTTATTTGGATAAAAAAACATATCATCTTCAAAAAAGAAATAAAAATCAAAATTGTTTTCATCGGCATGTTCGGCAATAAATTGTCTACCACCACAAATACCCAAATTATCTTTTTTAATATGTTCAAAACCAAATTCATCACATAACTCACTATATCTTTTAGTTGTTTCTAAATCACTTGAATTATCCAATAAATATTTTTTTGGTTTATCTAAAAAATCTTTATCATATTGAATCATAGACTCAATCAAAGTTTCAAATTGTTTGGGACTATTGAATGTTATAACATAAAGTGCCGAATTATTAATATTTAAATCTTTGTTTAATGATTTTCTACCTAATACATTTTTAACTTCGTATGTGTCATTTTTTAAATCCTCACAGAACTTTGAAATTAGTCCGTTACCTTCAATTTCAACATAATCAATCATATCGCTGTGTTTATATAACATAATACTAAAGATTGATTCTTCGGTACCCATATATCCACTTCTTAGTGTCTCGGATAATATGTTATAATAGATTCCATTAATGTCAGAAAATACGTGTTTTGGTCCGCCAAATAATCCACCCCTACACACTAACTTCACATCATCGCCAGCATATGAATTTATCTTAGGATATGAAAATCCATGTATTTCATTATTTGCATCATATGGAAATGCAACAAATCCAAATTTATCAAATACCTCAGGTAATTTATTTTGTATTTTGTCGTGTGTGAAATAACCAGGATGAATTGTGTTTGTAATACCAGCGTCTAACCAATAAAGATGTTGTGAGTTAAATTGGTCCATAATTCGTGCATCGTTCATCAAGAACATCTTGGACATTACCAAAGGATTATACCATTCAAGTTTTGCTTGTGTTGAATCTTGTAACCATCCTGCTTGTCCAAACCAATCAGGATTATTTCTAATTTCTTGTATTTTGTCATAAGGAACTGTTTGTTTAAACCATTCCTTTTCTCTTGTTATAAATTGTGTGTTTGACCTATCTCTTCTTTCAAAAACAAATGATTCTAATTCGGGTTCACCAAAAATAATCATATTATTTTCAATTTGTAATAATTGGTCAAACTTATCTAAATAGTGTTGAAATGTTCTTGACCATCCTTCGGTCAATCCATCTCTATTAATATTCCATAAACCTGTAACAATTGTAACCGACATAATTATTCTTTAATTTTACAAACCCAAGCAACCGTATTAAAAACATCTTTATTATAACTTACAAGATTATTTTTATCACATGCTTCTTGGATATCTTTATCTGATATTTCATGCCAATTCCAAATTTTCATATAAACATTATTTTTGAATGTTTCTTCATTTTCAGAATAATCATGTGCCATAATAAAATCACCTGATTTCATATAATCAGATAATATTTTAAATTCATGAATTTTACTTCCACCATCACAAAGTATTAAGGTAGTACCATCTTGATTAATAAAATCAATTACTTCTTGTTTTACTTCTGTGTAGTGACTATTGAATACATTTTCAACTCTAACATCAATACCTTCTTTAATCATATCTTCATACCATTCTTTGTGATAAATGTCATATGATAAAATATGACAAGGTATATTTAATCTTTTTGTTGCGTAATTTAAAAATGATGTAAATCCACCCAAAGATGTTCCAATTTCTAAAATTCTTGATGGTTTAATTTCATTTAAAAAATGATAAAACACTTCAAACGCATTTGGGTTTTGTTGTGCACCCCAACCATCATATGTTGAGATACTATCATTATGTTCTAAACTTGATTTTTTGTAAACTTTGTCTTCGTATTCCATATTATAATTCTACGATTTTTTTCAATAAATTATACTGTTTAAAGTATTTTTCTTTAATTTGTTTTAGACCGTTAATTTTTTGTTGATAAATCATGTCAGAATTTTTATCAATATGATTAATTAACTCACTTATTTCTTCAACGTTATTGATATCCTCAATTAATATATAACCATCTTCAGGATATATTTCTCTTATATTTTTACATCCAAAATAAATTGGTATTGTATCGGTTAAAATGCAATCATAAAATTTTTCACTAATCCAATTGTCTTGATACTCATTTTCAATTGAAATGTTAAATCTATAATTAACCAACGCATCTTGTCGTTTTGGACTACTTTCACCTCCATTATAAACATCAACAAAATTTAAAGTTTCAATCATTGATGCAATATTAGTTCTTTGTGGATACAAACAAGTTTCACCAAAATTTGTATTAGTCTTAGTAACCGATGATGAAATATTTTTAGTTTTAATAAAATTATTTGATGATAAATTATCATAACACCAAAAAGATAATGGGTCCATCCAAGGACCTCTTCCACCATAAAAAGTATGTGCTAATGTTTCAATACAAGTACCATTATATAATTCATTTTTAAACCCAAATACTGTGGTATTATTTTCAAAGTTTTTTTGGTGTGAACCATTCCAACTTGGTTCATGTGGAAACACGTATGATTTGGTACCCTTTTTAATTGATGAACAAACATGATTAAAAAATATAATAATTTCATAAGAATCATCATAAACAAATTCAATATTGGTTAAATCAATTTCAGGACTTTTAAATTGTTTAATAAGTCTTTCAGTTAAATTTTCAGATGTGTCCCAATTGGCACATATTCTAATTTTTTTCATATACAATTTTTTCTGTTACCCCGTTTTCAACATTATGATTTAAATTGTTACTCTCGGTTAATGGTTTAATATATTGACTATTAATTTGTATAAATTCATTTAAATTGTCTTTATGAACACAAACATGGTCAGATGGATAGTGATAATCTAAAAAATAAATGTGGTAATCTAAATTTCTCAATTGTTCAAATAATTCAACAACATCATAATTAAATCTTCTAAGTTGGTGGTCTTCTATTTCAATAATAATTGTTGGTTTAGAAGTTGTAATAGTATTTGTTGCTCCACTTATTACATATTTCTCATACCCTTGAACGTCAATTTTAATAAAATCAACTTTAGGAATATTAAAAGAGTCCAATGTTTTAATATTAATTGTTTCTCCTCCATTACCAATACTTAAATCACCCATATGAATACTTTTACTATTATAATCAATAGGTGACATTTCTTTAATTTCATTTTTATCCCCAACACCAAAGTTATATAAATTTATATTAGTTATATTATTTTCATTAATACTCATTGTTTGAATATCATGAATGAATTTTTGTGGTTCAAAACTATACACAGTTTTACAATATGGTGAGCTTTTTATTGCGTGCCACCCGTAATTACTACCAATATCCACAAATACTGAATCAAATTTAAAATTTCTATTTAAAAAATTTGTAATGTGCGGTTCCCAAGATTTGGTGTTATGTATACTAACACCACTCCAATCATTTGGTAATGTATTAATAATAAAATTATCTGTTTGTGTTTTTAATATACTCATATTTTTACTTTTTCCCAATTGTTGGCATTAAATCCAACTTTAAAAATTTGAACTTGGTTTGACCATCCCATTTCACCCATATTATATCCCGCCAAAAAAGCAGATACACCTATTTCAAACGCTTCCATATCATAAGTTATTGGATGGTTTTCATCCTGAGTTTCAAACTGTGTACAGAAATCTTCAAAATGTTTTGACATTAATTTAAGTTTGTCATTATTTTTAACTAAAAAAATATGTTCTGATGGTAATTTAGCACCTCTCCATTCAGGGTGAACACCATAAAACAAAAATTTAGGATTAAATAAAGGTCTTGGGTATGATTCATAATCAGTGGTATTATTAAATTCATTTTCCGCCCATTCATATGTTGCATCAGTTCTTAATGCCACCATATCATGTTGTAATGATTCCCAATGATTTATCATATTTTCAATATTTTCAAGATTGATTTGTTCAGTAAAACCAGCATCACAATCCATATAAAGAACATAATCATATGAAGAATTAATATCTTTAATTGCATAAAACTTTAATAATTGATTAAAAGCACCAACATGTGTTTTATGGTTTTCTAATAATTCTTCTTTAATAAAAACACGTTCATTATTTATTATATCTTGAAATAAATCTGAGCGGTTTGTTGATACCATCACGTCCCAAGGCGTTTTTGTTAATACATCATTTACCAATCTTTTGGCAAATGTTGTATAAATTTCAGAACCTGTTTTCTTATTATTAACAAATGATATTGTTGAAACTAAAATTTTTCTCATTATTGTAAAAAAGTGTTAAATTTATTCATAATTATTTCAGGTGAAAATTGTAAATACGGTTTGTAATAATCATCATATTTTAAGTAATTTTCTAAATTATTGAATATATCATAAACATCTTCTCTACCTCTATAATATATTCCTCTCTCACCTAATATATCAATATGACTTCTTTCACCTGACAATTCATATGTTATAATAGGTTTATTTTCTAAAGCAAATTCTGATATTGCCAAACCAAAAGTTTCACCACCACTTCTTGCGTGTATCATAGCATCACAAGCATTTACAAACGCAGATTTTTCTTCTAAATCATATGTTCCTGGTAAAAATTTTATTTGAGGGTGTTCATAAAATTTATCAATATTCATAAAAATAAACTCAGTATCTTTACGATTATTAACTGTATCAATAATCGCCTCTTTGACTGACTGTATATTGAATTCGGTTGCACCACCATAACAACCAAATACTTTTGAGTTCTTTGAAATGTCCAATTTTACTCTCAAGTCATATTTTGGTGATGGTAATTTTTCACAAATATGTGGAAGTGAATGTGTTTCAACTGGATAACCCTGGTCTTTACATAACCAATCAGAAACATAAAAATATCTATGTCCATGTGGTTCATTATACCTAAACACAGCATGAACTAATGTTGGTATTGTTTTTAACCACAAACCCTCATCATTACCACCTTTAATTACATACAAATAATCAAAATTATTACTAATTAGATACTGTTCATATTCCCAAAAATTTAATAATTTAACTTCAAATCTTTCTTCAAATTTTTTTAAAGCGTCTAAATTATTATTTGGTGAACTGAAAATAACACTTTTATTACCTAATATCTCTTCATTGTATTTCGCATAAGTAAATAATGCAATTTCAGTACCTCTTAACGATAATTGATTAGCATGAAAAGCAATTTTCTTCATTATAAATTTCCTGTTAATCTTTCACACCATCCTTTAGATTCTGAGTGTGGCCAAACAACCCAATACTTTGGTTTGTGAGCTGTTTGAAATTCTCTCCATACTTTACAATATCCATCAGGGTCATTCATCATTTGATTGATTTCAGATTTATCAGCATCTTTTCTATATATTGTTTCATCTTGTTCGTTGTGGAAGGCGACAACCCAAAAATCATAATCTTTTTCAGGTACTGATGCGTAATTTACATCTATACAATGTTTAAATATACTAGCAAAACTTTCTAACCATTGTTCTTCTGTTTCAAATTCTTGTGGATTTGGTGGATACTTTTTATCTAACGTATATTGTTGTACCGCTCTTTTTGAAAAAATAAGACCAGCATATTTTTCATAGTCTCTTAATGTTCTTACAGTTCCAAATCCAAAAGGACCATCGTGTCCTTCTTGAACTTCACCGTCCATACCAAATAATTTTCTATTTAATAAATGAGCCTGATTATTTCTTCTTACCCATTCTTTGTCATCATCCCATTGTTTGGTTCTACCTTTACGAGTATATTCATGCCAAATTAATACTTTATGTGGATGGAATAAATCATATCCACAAGTATACGCTCTTGCTGAAATTGAAATTTCTTCACCATGAAAATAATAATGCGGGTTGTGTTGAACTTCTTTTGAGAATTGTCCTAATGTAAAACAATAGTGTGCTGAATAAAATCTTGCAGGTACTGGTTCAGTTAATTCTCTCCAATTTGGAATTGTCTCGGGTAAAAAAAACACAGCGCCTTCAGGAATAAATCGGTCAAAAGCCATTCTCCAAGGCTCTTGAACCCTACCCGCTGGGTCGTTATCAGGGTCAAATGATGAAACATAACCCGTTAATAATGGTTTTTTATTTCCTTTCTTTTGGAGTTGTTTAACCATGTTAACCATTTCTTCGTCCCAATTTGGTGCAAATCTCATGTGAGAATCTATCTGAAGTGTGTAAGCCTCATCTTTATATAATTGTTGTACTAAATGTCTTGCCCAACAAACACCTTCAGCTTCTTGATAGGGAATATTCAAAATTCTAAATCTGTCATCATTTTCATATTCAGACAAATCATCAAATTTATCATCAGGGTGAAATTGTCTTGCAATACCAATGGTGATGTTTTGGGGGTTCTTAGCGTTTTCCAACATGTTCTTAATTGTTGGAATCAGTTGTGGGTCACGATATGACGCAATTTGTACAAAAATTTTTGAGTTTTTTTTAGGTTTCATTATAATAATTCCATTTATAATAGAATATAAGTTTTTACCTAATGAAGTGAATATAAAGAATTGTTTGTCTTTTATATTTATATGGAAATATTTATAGTAAATGAAATTACTCAAAACCATAGAAAGGATGATTAAGGAAAGTGAAGACGCTTATAATAATGCGGTTGAATCTTTTGCTAATGAAAAAACCGTTTCTAAATTAGAAAAACAATATCAAGAATCTCTCAAATTAATGAAGATGTATGAGAGAATGAATAAACTCAAAAAAGATTAAAAGATTTGTTTAATTAACTGGTTTATATCACGCCAAAAAAATTGTTTAAAAAAAAACATACACATTGATTGTCATCGTTTTTTTTTACCATAGTATTTATTATAATAAATATAATAAATTGAATATTTTAAATTTTATTATGGGGGTGGGGACTTAAACTATGGCATCGATTAATGGTGTAGAAATTTCATCAGGTACGTCTGGTACTTCAGGCTCATCAGGTGTTAGTGGTACTTCAGGCTCATCAGGTGTTAGTGGTACTTCAGGCTCATCAGGTGTTAGTGGCACTTCAGGTTCATCAGGTGTTAATGGTACTTCAGGTTCATCAGGTGTTAATGGTACTTCAGGTTCATCAGGTGTTAATGGTACTTCAGGTTCAAGTGGTACTTCAGGCTCATCAGGTGTTAGTGGCACTTCAGGCTCATCAGGTGTTAGTGGCACTTCAGGTTCTTCAGGTGTTAATGGTACTTCAGGTTCTTCAGGAACATCAGGTGCTGCGGGTCCTGCAGGTAGTTCAAATTATACAATGACGATTCAGTATCCAACCAGTACTGAAAACGATACTTGGTTCTTCACAGACGCCGCAATCACAATA
>Ga0222712_10003953_pt1 | contig 15817 bp, 9 predicted proteins | sample C33_657DmetaG_FD_165043 | JGI IMG/M metagenome (GOLD analysis project Ga0222712, IMG submission 165043) | Estuarine water microbial communities from San Francisco Bay, California, United States - C33_657D | ecosystem: Environmental > Aquatic > Marine > Unclassified | place: USA: California... | reverse complement strand
TCTACACTTACTCTGCCTGGACCCAATAATAATAATACGAAATAACTAGTTAGAAACAACGCATCTGTTTCTCCTTTACCAAAAACTTCCCCATGATGAACTTGAAATAAAGCAACACACATGGTTATGATTAATGGAAGTACAGATAATCTGGTAAAAAGCCCCAGCACTAAAAAGAGTGAACAGAAAAATTCAGCAAAAATTACTAGGGTGAGAGAAAAAGTACTACCAATTCCCATAAAATTTAGAAAAGTATTATGTAAAGAGCTAAAGCGAAGTAATTTATCATATCCATGAGCCATCATTAAAAATCCCAAGCCAAGTCTTAAAAATAACATTGCAGCAGAAAATGCTCCTGCACTATACTTAATAGATAATAGTCTTTTCATTGGTTGTAATTTATTTAGTCAAATTTATAGTTAAAAAACAAATTATTTGTCATTTTATTAACAGTATTTCAAAATCATTTTCGTTCAGTATATATCAGTTATCCACTTATTAACAAACCAATGAAAATGGTGTAAAATCGACTAGCAATATAGTTAATTTTACAACATCCTTTAAATGATCGATATAATTTATACAATGAAGCAATTATTGACCTTGCTAATTTTTTCAGTCCTTATTTCGATATCCGCATTTTCCCAATTAACTCATTCCTTTACCGATGCCGAGAAAAACTTTAAAGAAGCTAGTGAATTGTTTAAAAATCAACAATATGGAGTTGCGTATCCTCTATTGCAAGAATTAAAATTTCAAAACGCACAACATGCTAATCAATTTCCAACCTATTGGGTTGATGATTTAGATTTCTTCTATATCGTTACATGTCTTAAGTTATCTATACCAATAGCAGAAGATCAAGCTGCTCAATACTTAAAATGGATTTTAAATAAGCCTAGAATGGAACAAATGAATTACCATTTGGGGCAGTATTATTTCAAGAAGAACGAATTTAAAAAATCACTTGATTGTTACAAAGCAGCTGGTGTAGAAAATCTAAATAATGAAGAAATTGGCCATGCCAAATTTGAAATGGCCTATTGCTATTTCAATCTAAAAATGTTAAAAGAAGCTAAACCGCTTTTCAATGAAATTCAGCAATTGACTGAAAGTAAATATTATATACCTGCTAATTATTATTTTGGATTCATTAGTTATTTCGATCATTTTTATGACCAGGCATTAAAATCATTTAAAATTGTTGAAAAAGATGAAGCGTATTCAAACATAGTACCTTACTACATAGCTGAGATTTATTATTTTCAACAAAAAAAAGACGCCTCCTTAAAATACGCAGAAAGTATCCCTAATAAAAGTGAATTATTCTACGCTAATGAACTTAATCAGTTAATGGGACAAATCTATTTTGAAAAAGAATTGTATGCTAAAGCGTACCCATTATTAGAAAATTATATTAAAAATACCAATAAAGTAAGTAAGGAAATAGTCTACGAATTAAGCTACTGTTATTATAAATCAAACTTACTTCTAAAAGCTATAGAAGGTTTTAAACAATTAAGTGGTGTTAGCGATTCTTTAGGTCAAAATAGCATGTATTTGTTGGGTGATTGTTATTTAAAAACTAATCAAAAAGCGAATGCAAAAAATGCCTTTCAATATTGTGCATTGAATAGTAACAACAAGCAGCAACAAGAAATTTCACTTTTTAATTATGCTAAACTGTCTTACGAACTAGGCTTTCAGGATGTAGCATTGAAAGAAATGAAATCTTTTATTGTCAATTACCCGTCTTCATCATCTTATACCGAAGCCATTGAAATTATTGTCAATTTATTAGATCAGACTAATAATTTTACCGAAGCATTAGTGTTGTACGAGTCTTTTAAAAAGCCAACCACTTTGATGCAAAAGGTTTATCCACGTATATTGTATGGCAAAGCAGTTGAATATGTAAATGACCAGAAATTAGGTAAGGGAGAAGAATTGTTAAATAAAATATTGACGCTCCCATTATCAAAAGTAACGCCCTTTGCTAATTTCTGGAAAGGTGAAATAGCTTGTCAAGGACAGAAATATGATGAGGCAATAAAGTCACTCACTAGTTATTTACAAAGTGGAGCTGGTGCTCAAGGTGAGGCAAACCCTACCACTGCAAAATATAATCTCGGTTTTTGTCAACTTAAAAAGGAAAATTACAAACAGGCAATATTCTATTTTGAATCTATTACTAAATCAGGTCCTCAAACAACCCCTTTACAACAAGATGCTTTTTTGCGTTCTGGGGACTGTTATTTTATGCTAAAGGAATTTTCTAAGGCAAATCTTATATACGAGCAAATCATTAATAATGCATTACCTCAAAGTGATTATGCCCGTTTTCAAAAAGCTTTAATAGCAGGTATAAAAAGTTCAGAAGCTAAAATTTTAATGCTGAAAGAATTAATTATGAAGTTTCCCAATAGCAATTTAATTTCTACTGCTAATATAGAAATTGCGTCCACTTATATGTCAGATGAAAAATTTTCTGAAGCTATTCCAGTTTTAACATTGGTATTGAATTCTTCTTCTGCAGAAGGTTTAAAGCCATCTGCATTTTTAAAACTTGGACTTAGTTATTATAACATGAATGACAATAGCAAGGCTTTAGCTTATTATCAGCAATTAATAGAGCTTTATCCTCAATCAGCTGAAGCTGAAGAGGCAGTAGAAACCATTAGGAACATTTATGTAGAAGAAAACAAAACAAACGAATACGTAGATTTTATGCGTAAAAATGGAATGAATATTTCTATTAATGAAGCTGATTCACTTGCATTTTCATCTGCCGAATTAAAATATATTTCAAATGACTTTTCATCTGCTAAAGCGAGTTTAAATAATTATCTCACTAAATATCCAAATGGAACTTATCTTTTGCCTGCTTATTTTATGGTAGGGGATTGTTATTTACGAAATAAAGAGTGGGACAAGGCTTTACTAGCTTATAATCATATTATCGAAAATGGGTATAGCAAATATTTTGAAAATGCCTCATTATTCTCTGCTAGAATTAATTATTTTGAATTAAAGAATTATTTAAACGCTAAGAATAATTTTACCTCTTTATTGGAATTTACTAATAGTCAAGATAATCAATTAGAAGCTTTAAGAGGTTTAGTTCGTTGCAATTATCAGTTGAAAGATTATGCCACTGCTAATGAAGTAGCCAATAAATTAATTCTTCAAAAAGGACTTAGTACCGATGATAAGTCTATTGCATTTTTGGTTTTAGGTAAGTCTCAACAAGTTAAAGCTGACTACTTGTCAGCTATTGCCTCCTTTAAATCTTGTATGGTGATTAACAAATCTGCTTGGGGCGCAGAAGCAAGGTATGAATTAGCTAATTGTTATTTTTTATCAGGAAATTATTCGGATGCTGAAAAAGCAGCCCTGTCAACTATTAAAGAAACGGGTAATTATGACTTCTGGTTAACCAAAGCATATATTTTGATAGGAGATATTTATTTACAACAAAAGGATTATTTTAATGCTAAGGCAACCTATCAAAGTGTTTTTAAAAATTCGGTTATTCTAGAACTGAAAAATGAGGCGAAAGTTAAATTAGATAAAGCGGTAATTGAAGAAAAATCAGGTTCTAAAGTAAAATAATATATTTTTATTATGCAAATTAAGTACTTACTAAATTGGATCTTGTTTTTTTTATTTTGTATACCGGTATATTCCCAAAAAGATACCACTAAAAAACAGACGATTGATATTATTTCTAGTTTTAAACCTGAAATACGAAATTTTCCAAAATTAAATTTTTCCGCTGCTTACTTAATCGCTGATTCAACAAAAAATTTAGCTCCTTATACTATTCCTTCTTATAATTTATTTTTTAGCTATCAACCTGTTTCCCTCAAGCCTTTAGCTTTAACTTTAGATTCTGTTTTGCAGTTAGGGACTAGAAATTACCTTAAACTCGGTTATGGTAATCTTTCTTCCCCTTTTGCTGCAGCGAATTTGAATTTTGGTAATGGAATAAATAGCCTATTTAACCTTTCCGCTAATTACTTCTCCGCTAAGGGTGCCATTCAACATCAAGAGTATTCACAATTTAAATCCAAGTTTAGCGGAAGTTATTTTACTCCTTCCAATGAAGTATTTGGTAATCTAGGCTTGACTATTCAAGATAATTATTTGTATGGTTATGATCATTCATTATATAATTATAAAAAGCAGGATCTTTTACAAAATTTTAATGATTTTAATGCAAGTATAGGCATTAGAAATAAAGTAGTAAATGATTGGGGTATTAATTATTCACCTTTTATTCAATTTTCATTTTTCGATAACTACCTTAAATTAAAAGAAAATTCATTCAAGTTTGATATCCCTGTTGAAAAATCTTTAAGCGATATTTATTCTATTAAATTATCTGTTAAAGCTGATATCAATTCTTACACTTCGAAAAATTCAATTGATAATATTCAATTTAATAACACTTTGTTTCAATTATCACCTGAATTTATTTTTAAAAATAATTTATATAGTCTTCACGGTGGTTTAAATCCATCTTGGGATGATGGCCAATTTGTATTACTTCCTAATTTTTATGGTCAAGGGATTTTAAATAATTTCCCTTTACTACTTCAAGCAGGTTATACTGGCCAGTTGATCAGTAATAGTTTCAGAAATTTATCTTTATTTAATCCTTATTTAAGCCCTTTGTTAAGACAGCAAAATACTCGAGAGAAAGAGTTGTATGTAGGATTTAAATCATCTTCCGGAAGTCATATTAGTTTCAGTGCAAAATTTAGTTATCTCCAATATAATAATTTACCACTTTTTATTAATGATACTGCTTCAGATTATAAATCATTTTTAATTAATTCTGCAAGTGAAATTAGTAATTTCCGTATTCATGCTGACGTAAGTTACCTCAGTAGCGATCAATTTACGCTTTCCAGTGGTATCACCTATAATGGATATCAAGATTTAAAAAATAATCAAAAACCTTGGGGAATTATTCCATTTGAATGGATTAATTCTATACGATGGCAAGCCTCGAATAAATTATTAGTTAAATCAGCTAGTAAGTTTTTTACGGGTGCACCATTTGTATTAAAAAATAATGTAGAAAAATCTCTTTCTAATGGTTTTGATTTAAGTGTAGGGGCTGAATATTCGATCAATAAACGATTTAGTGCCTGGATAGATGTAAATAATATTTTAAATAATAAATATGCCCGATGGTATAATTACCAAGTTTATGGAATTAATTTGCTTGGTGGTTTTATTATTAAAATTTAATATATAATTTAATAATAATTCCCCTTTATTAAATTGCACTATCTTTGTTTTTTGATAATTACTTATGTACAAAATAATTGCTTCTTCACTTTTTTTACATAAAAAATGTACGCTTTCTGGCATTGGTACATTGTCTTTAGTAGCTCATTCTGCGGTGGCAGATTTCTTAAATACGCGTATTCAAGCACCTTCACTTAGCATTGAATTTATTCCAAATACTAATGATATTAATTTATCGCCTGAACTAAACGAGGTCAGTACTGCTATTTTTAATAAATTGGATAAGGACGGTTCAATTTCAATTGACGGTATAGGTACTTTTACAAAAGTAACCAACGGCTTAATTAATTTTAGTGCTATATCTCTAGATTCCAACTTTATTCAAGCTGTTAGAGCGGAGAAAGTAATTCGTCAAGAAGCTGTACATGAAATTTTAGTAGGAGATCAGCAAAGCACTAATATTGAAATGGAAGAGTATTTTAATAATAATAAATCGACACTTGAACGTTGGAAAATTTCAGCAATAGTTTTATTCTCTATTAGCCTATTGCTTATGCTATTTTACCTTAGTCAAAGGGGTGTTAATCTATTCGGGAATATTGGCTTTTAAAAATTAAAATCCTATCTAAAAGATTATTAGTTGATGGTCATTTCAAAGATTTTTGGCCAACGTTTTCCAGTAATGTACATTTTTTTACTAGTACTATCCCAGGCTATACCATTCAATACTTCTTCATCATCTGGTTGATACCCTTTTGCATATTGTTTTATTATACCGGGTAGGTTGATATTACCTACTACATGACCATTGGAAGGGTCAATTTTAATAATATAGTCACTACCATAAATATTTGCAAAAATAAATCCATCAATTAATTCAAGTTCGTTGATAGACTTGACAGGTCCAAAATTATCAGTGATTTGTTTGGTGGTTTTAATACTACCATCTTCTGGTTTTACGAAGTATATATTGGCAGAACCATCACTGATAATTAATTCGGCATCATTATGAGTGATTCCCCAGCCTTCATATGGCCAATTCAAAGTTTTAATCGGCTGGTTTATATTTTTACTATCATACACATTGATTACATGATTTTTCCAGGTGAGTTGATAAATTTTATCTTTAAAAACGGTTATTCCTTCACCAAATATCTCTGCAGATCCCATTAAATGCTTTTGTAGAACTTTTCCACTCTGTATTTCAGTTATTCTAATCGATGAATTGATATAATCACCAGTACCCTCATAGAATTTACCATTAAATATTTCAAGACCTTGAGTATAAGCAGAAGTGTCGTGAGGGTAAATTGCAGTAATGTTGAATGGAATATTGATTGGTGCTGCAATACCTGATGGTGTAGAACTAATCTCGACCGGAGTAGAAGGATTGGTTGTATTGTTGCAACTAAGTAATACTAAAAAACATGCTGTAAATAAATATTGACTTTTCAAAAGGTTACATTTAAGTTTCAAAATTACTAAACAAAATAATTATTTAGATAAATTATTAAAATTTGAGTAAATAATATCTTTTAAAATCATTTTAGAAAGATATTAAGGTTTTTAATTGATGATCAAGGCAACTACTTGAATTGAAAGATGAAGCTTACCTCAACTTTAAGTATAAGAATTGTTAAATTCTTTAAAATGCTTACTTTAATTGTTCATTTAAATAACTAGGACCTATTTTTGATATCATATTCAGGTATTGATTTACTGGTATTACCTTATCTATTCATTATCAATTCTTAGTTAAATTACTATTCAATGAAAAAAATATTTTTATTACAAATTTTAATCGTTTTAGTTTACGGGAATTTATCTGCTCAAGGAATTGGTGGTATTTTAAAAAAGGCTACTACTAAAGACTCTACTGGCAAAAATGGAATTTCTAAACTTTTCACTAAATCTTCATCCAATAGTTTAAGTAATGATGATATAATTGCAGGTTTAAAAGAAGCCCTTCGTGTTGGTACAGATAGTAGTTGTAAGAAATTAAGTAGGAGCAATGGTTTTTTTGGTGATGCTGCAATTAAGCTATTAATGCCAACGGAAGCTCAAAATGTTGAAAAACAACTTCGATCTGTTGGACTAGGAAATTTGGTTGACAAGGCAATTCTTTCTATGAATAGGGCGGCTGAAGATGCTGCTAATGGAGTAGGGGACATATTTTGGACTTCAATTAAACAAATGAGTATTCAGGATGGAGTTCAAATTTTGAATGGTAATGATATTGCCGCAACTACCTATTTGCAAAAAACAACCACATCAGAATTAATCCAAAAATTTAAACCAGTAATCGATGCATCACTAATTAAAACAGATGCTACAAAATATTGGAAAGATGTATTTTCTAATTATAATCGTTTTTCAAAAGATAAAGTAAATCCAGACCTTACCGCTTATGTAACAGAAAGGGCTTTGGCTGGCTTGTTTTTAAACATTGGTTTACAAGAGCAAAAAATCCGAAAAGACCCCTCAGCTCAGGTTACTGGAATCTTAAAAAAAGTATTTGGAGGGGATAAAAAATAATAGTTAATAAACTATTTTAATTTTTAGTATTTGTCTGTATTGATATAAAAGCTTCACCTAGAGAATCAATGATGTCACTCGCTATCATTGATTCTTGAGATAACTTTTTAGCTGCAATGTCACCTGCTAATCCATGGAGATATATTCCTAAAATACACGCATCCTTGTTTGAATACCCCTGTGCTAATAAACCGGTAAGAATTCCAGTTAGCACATCTCCACTTCCTGCAGTTGCCATTCCAGCATTTCCGGTTGAATTAAAGTAACATTCTCCATCAGAAAAAGCAATTAGGGTAAAGGGTCCTTTTAAAACTATAGTACAATTAAGATCAATAGCTTTTTGTTGAGCTAGTCGCAACCTTTCAAAATCATTGGATGTTTTACCAAATAATTTTTCAAATTCACCTGTATGAGGTGTAAGAATGACGGGGATATTAAATGGCTTAGATAATAGCGCTTCTTCTTTAGATAGTATATTCAACGCAGTAGCATCTATGACCAATGGTATATTTACTGTAGTTAATAAATTGAATAGTAATGCGGTATTGGACAATGACATTTCAAGACCAGGGCCAATAGCTATGGCTGTTTTTTTAGTAGATAATATCTCAAAATTGTTTTCTGTAGTACTCATAGCTTCAGGTAATGCTATTTGCACAATTGATTGAGAAGCCTCCTCTGTGTGAAGGGTAACTAATCCTGTACCAGATCTTAAACAAGCTTTTGAACAAAGTAAGGCAGCACCCATCATATTTTTACTTCCAGCAAAAATTAAGCAATGACCAAAATTGTACTTATGACTAAATTGATTTCTAGGTTTAAAAATAGAGTTCACCTTTGCAAAGTCAATTAAATTATAATTTGACCTTGTGGTATCATAAAACTCTTGCTTCAGTCCAATGTCAAGTAATTGAACATTTCCATCAAAAGGATTGTTTTCAGGCATTAAAAATGCTAGTTTCATTATCTGAAAACTCAACGTATAAGCTGCATGAATAATAATATTCCCTAGTGAAGTTTCATTTGAAAATAAACCGGTTGGTAAATCAATACTGATGACTGTATTACCACAAAGGTTAATTAAATTAACTAAGTCAGCCATTTTACCAGTTAAGGAACGAGTTAAACCTGAACCTAATAAAGCATCAATAACGATACCGTCAATTTTTATCGATTGCATACTGTTTGAATCGATAAAATGTAGGTTATGAGTGATTTTTTGAAGACGGTGTAAATTGACTTTAAAATTTTCAGATCTATTATTCCCCTCTAGAATATAAATAGTCACTGAATTACCAGAAGATAACAACATGCTGGCGATGGCTAATCCATCTCCTCCATTATTTCCAGTCCCACAAAAAATAGTATAGGAATGGGGAGAGTTATATTTAGTATTCAACCATTGATAACAAGCAAAAGCAGCTCTTTCCATTAACTCGATTGAATCAATAGGTTCATGGGCTATGGTATAATTATCCCATTGTTGAATCTGTTCAATCGAAAAGATTTTCATTATTCAAATAATTCAAATTTATTCTTCGGTCGCCTTTTATCTTGCCATAAAAAGTTTTTCAATAGTCTTTGTTTTTCTGGTATTTGCCGAATAGGATATAGTGTTCCTTCTACATTATTGACAAATTTCACTTTATTTATCTCTTTATTCTTAAAATATAGGTCTATTATATCTCCTTTACTTCTGTTCATGCCAACAAATGCGCTATCCTCATCTTGAGGGTAAAATATACTCTCTGCTGGAAAACCTTTGGCTCTCATATAATCTAATTCACCATTTTTAAAATAGCCATTTAATGTTCTTCCAGCAATTTGATTATACATTCGAATATTCAGTTTATTTATAATTATACCATTATCAAAGACATATAAACGATCTGCCTTTTGGTTTTTGGTATAGATGTAAATTGTATCACCCGCTATCTGAGAATTATTACTAAATACTAGTGGGTTTTTGAATAATCTAAATATTGAATCTTCGGTAGAATAATATAAACTATCAGCAACCGATTGAAGTGAGTCATTAAAGATTTTAACATTATGAAAAGCAATAAAAAATCTAATTATGGTGTCTTTTTTATTCACTTCTTTTTTAGTCAAATCACTTTGTTTTAAGGTAGTATCTAATTGATCAATAAATATTTTACCAGTATCTACTTGAACCTTTTGGTTAATTAGCGTATCGAAATTTTTAATCCCTACCGTGTCATTTGAATAATTATTCTTTACAAGAGTTAAATCCTCTACAATCTTTTTATCTATTTTACTATTTATACTGTCTTGTAAATTTTTATTGACAGCTTTGTTTATTTTATTGTTTTTGTTTTTTATTTTTTTCGAATCATCAATTACACTGTCAGCTTTAAGTGTATCTTTTGAAATTTCAATTCTTCTACCTAAACTATCTCTTTTTTCAACACCTGAAAACAAAGTGTCTGCAGCTATATAGGTACTGTCATATCCTTCACCTTTAAAGATCAATACAGGCTTACGAGTGGCTAAAAATGAATTATTATTTTTATCTAGGTAAATTTGGTTTCCCAAAATTGAATATCCATTCACACTGTCTTTAATAATTGCATTTCCTTCTAATTGTGCAATACCTGTTAATTCATCATAAGCACTTTTATCTGCTACATAAGTACGTGTACTATCTTTAATGATGGTTCTATTTCCAAAAAAAGCCTTTCCATTTTTTAGATCATAGCTACCATTGGAGGAATAGATATCGCCACCATTCTTACTTTTAATAAAAGTAGGCGTATTCCAAGAGGATATTTGTGTTTGGGTATTATATAATAAGGTATCATTAATTATATCATATTTCGGATCAATAAGGTGAACTTTTTTCTTAAAAAATATATCTTTTGTTTCAGCATAATAAATTCCTTCTGTACTAGTAAGAATGGTTTTCCCATTCACCACTTTACCGCCATTTTTATACTTACCAATACTGGAAGCAAGATTGTATTCTAATTCCTGGGTATATAAGGTTCCTTTCTTATCCGTTAATCTTACTTCTTTTTTTAAAAAGGCAATTCGATCTTTTCCAATGTATTTTAAATATTGAGAATAGGTATTGATGCTATCATTTTGATTGATATGGATATTTCCAAAGGCTTCTAATATATTCGTTTCCTTATTGATTGTAGCACTGTCACAGTAAAATAGTGTTACTCCTTCTTTTAGAATTACATTACCAGCTATAGTTTGCAAACGTGTAACTGAGTCTATAGTCTTTTCCCTAAGGCTATTTCCTTGAATAATTTGTATTTCTCTAATAGTGTCTGCTTTGGGAGTTACTAAGCTATCTTGAGCAAAGGATATCAATTGGACATGTAGCATGACCAATAAAAAAAATGTATATTTTAAAAGTTTGATAAATTTCAATTCAATTATTTTAAGAAAAAAGAAATAAGATAAGTTTTACTAACATCCTTCTAAAGTTATTGGTAGTTAATCAGTAGAATAATAAAACAATTTTACTTACTAATTTAGGGAAAACTATTTTGTGTAAGGAGCGTTAATGGTATCAGGTAGAGGAGAAGTAAGAGGTTTATTCTTATCTTTTTTACCAAAAACCGATACATTTATATATCTTTTTGGATGCACCCTAACATCATCTAGCAATAGATTTAATTTGTTAGAGGTAGCACTTAGGTTATTGTATAACTTAGGATCATTAATCAATAAACCAATTGACCCTTTATCACTATTCACTTTTTCAATCGTATTTTTCAATTGATTAATTGTGCCGTCAATTGTAGTGAGTGTTTTTTCAAGTTCTAATTTCGAAAATTTTGCAGTAGTCATTTCTAAATTAGAAATAGTTTGATCAATTTTTTTATCATTATTTTTCAACGTACTGGTGATATCACTTATATTATTCAATGTTTTGGGCAATACACCAGTTTGGGTATTTAGAATTGATTGAAGGGATGCAGAAGATATAGCAAGCGAGGCCGTAGTATTATTTAAATTAGTGATTACCGATTTGATATTATTTTTGGTATTGACATCAAATACACTGTTAACAGTGACTAATACAGAATCAAGCGAACGGACCATATTAGCAACTTGAATTAATACTGGATCTATTTTCTGAAATGCGTCCGCTAGCATACCTTTAGAGGCGATGGTAGATAAGGTATCCCCATCTTTTTTAAAAGAATTACTATTGCCTAATTTAATTTCTATTGAAGTAGTCCCTAGTACGGAAGGTGTAATTACCGCAATAGAATTTTCTGGTATTTTTACAGATTGATTCATTGTTAGTGCCACAGTAATTTTGCGCATATCCTCACCACCGTCTGTACTATAAACTGTTCCTACTTGTTTTCCATTAATTATAACTGCATTGCTGGAAGTGAGCCCTTCAATATTTTCAAATATTGCATAGAAACGCATAGATTTAACAGTAAGGTTTCTTCCCTTTAAAAAATTAAATCCTAAAATAAGTAATACTATAGAAATTGCAGTAAGCGAACCTACTTTAGTTTCATTCGAAATATTCATATTGACAAAAGGATTATTTGAGGTTCAAAAGTACACATTTATTTGCTGGCATTAATTCCATTTAGTATTGCAAAAAATTACAAAAGTGTATAATTATTATTGATTGAATTCTAAATTAGGGTAATCATTCCGCTAAAAATTGCTAACCGAACAGATAATGACGACTTATTTTCCAGTTTGAACATTAACATTATTGCCATTTTCGACGATATTTTTATATCGTTTAACCGCTTGCGTTATACTTACTGCCAGCTCTTCTTGTCCTTCTTCGCTATTAAGATAGCGTTCATCTTCATCATTATTAATGAATCCTGTTTCAATCAATATAGCGGGCATATTGGTTGACTGTAAAACCCTTATTCCGACTTGACGTTGATTTAATCCAAGCGATTTTCTTCCAGTTTTTGCTACTTCATCTTCCACTAACATACCAATATTGATACTTTTTAACTGAAATCTCTTTGCATAAATAGCAACAATCGGCTTCATTTCAGGACTATTAAAATCAATATTATTACTAAGTGAGTCATCCGCTTCTATATTAAAATCAGCTTCATTATCAATAATTGCCTTAAGCTTGTCACTTGTTTTATGCGAGGCAAATATCCATACACTTGTTCCACTTCTTTGGATGGGTAATTTGTAATATTGATATAAGTTTTCCTCAACTTCATAAGGGGTCTTAATTTTCTTCTTTTTCTTTCCCTTTCCAGAATAAGTTACTTTATAACGGGTAACCATGTGCTTTCCAATAAGGCGCCTACCTGTTTTTAATGGTCCAGAATCAGCATGAATACATATAAATAAGTCACCATGATATTGATTGGCAATTCTAGCCTTTTCATTTACATTTTGGTAAATATCGGTAGTTCGAGTAGGAATAGTAGTTACCTCAGGCAATTCTCGTTGAAGTGCAGCTACCAATTTTTTGGATATAGCAAGGGTAATGTCTTTTTCTTTTGATCTGAGAGAACCTTCATATTGACCCACCGCTCCATTATCTGAACCACCATGACCAGCATCTACAATAATTGTTTTAAGTAGTTTAGGAGCTTGAGCATGATTGGATTTTGAAAAAACCAGTAAGGATATAAAAATAAAAAATATGAATTTTCTAACTAACATATTCAATTTGTTTTTTATAGGTTGTTATCAATTATAAGTCTTTGTTCACACATTGTTGTATGTAATATGATTATTTTTGCTATAACTGCAATGAACAACTATAACAAAGGTAAGGCAAAATATATTTTAGCATCCGTCATGCTGGCTCTGTTCATTAGTCAAACGATCGGAAACACGGTTAATTTCCCTATTATTAACCAGTTTTACAAAATTTTAACTTCTACAACCATCCAATCTGCCCCTCAAAAGGATTTTAGGGGCTTAATTTATCGTTCAGAATTATTATTTGACACGATTCCTAAAAATGGGCTGGACAGTACCAAAATTGAAGATACTTTGATCAGTCAGGCTATAGACACTTTCCAGTTTAATGCATCTAAAGATTCTTTACAGGCACCGGTTACCTATAAGGCAGATGATTCCATGGTATTTGATATACCCAGTAAGAAAATCTTATTATATGGAAAAAAATCCAACGTAAAATTTGCTGACAATGAGCTAAGCGCTCCCGGTATTGAATTTGATCAAAAGTCGAATTTAATTACTGCCTTCTTAAAAAGGGATACTGCTGGAAAAGTAATTTCATTCCCCTCATTTAATCAAGGTGAGTTAAAAACAGTCAGTGATACCATTGCTTTTAATATGAAAACGGGTAGGGGGCTTACTAAGGGTACGTATACCAAGCAGGATGAAATGTATGTGTATGCAGATAAAATTAAAAAAACAGATTCAACCTCATTTTTTGCCTTTAAGGCAAGGTTTACTACATGTAATCTAGATACCCCTCACTTTGCATTTGTAAGTAAAAAAATTAAATTTATAAGTAAAAAATTTGCTGTTACCGGTCCAGTCCATCCTGAATTTGAAGGAGTACCTGTTCCGATAATTCTACCTTTTGGTCTTTATCCAATTTCTCAAGGAAGGCATTCAGGAATGCTTGCTCCTTCTTTTAATTCGAATGAACAATTCGGTTTATCGCTATCAGGAATCGGTTATTATAAAGTAATCAATGATAATTGGGATGTTACCACAAGAGGTACCATCTTTTCGTATGGAGGATACTCATTTAATGTTAGTCCACGGTATTATAAACGTTATCATAAACAAGGCAATCTTTCTTTTGATTTTCAGCATTTCAAAACAAATTTTAAAGGTGATCCAGATTTCTCTGTAAATAATTCATTTAACATAAGATGGGCTCATATGCTTGATACCAAATCTAGGCCTGGAGTATCTTTTTCTGCCAACGTAAATGCAGGAAGTAGTAAATTTAATTCACAGGTACCCAATAATCCGAATCGAAATTTTAGCAACCAATTAAATTCAAGTATTGCCTATGCTAAAGTTTGGAAGGATAAACCATTTAATATTTCTATTAACGCTAACCATTCTCAAAATACCAACTTAAAAATTATTAATCTAACCTTACCAGATGTAAGTTTCAATTTAAATACGCTATATCCTTTTAGAAGACAGGAAGTCATTGGCAACTACAACTGGTACGAAAACATAGGGGTAGCACTTAATTCAAATATTAAAAGTCTTACCTATTTTTCAGATGACACTTCGGTTAGTAAAATCAATATGGGTAAACAAATATTCAATAACCTTCAATGGGGTGGAACACATAGTGTTCCTATATCACTTTCATTACCTCAAATTGGTGCACTTCAAATTTCACCCAGTATTTCCTATTCAGAGAAGTGGTATCAACAAAAATTCGTAAGAAGCTGGAATAACACTACAAATAAAGTAGATACTACCATCAATAAGAATTTTTATTCTTCTAGAGATATGTCTTTTGGTATAGGTATGTCTTCTAGAATTTTTGGTTCTTATACTTTTAGGAAAAATTCAGCCGTAAAAGCAATCCGTCATGAAATTCGACCATCCATCAGTGCCAACTACAAACCAGATATGAATGGTAAATATTTTTATACCACACAACTGGACACTGTGGGACGTGTTGGTAGATTTAATGTATTTGATAACAGCCTTTTTGGAGGATTTGGTGAGGGGAAATTTGGTGGTTTGAGCTTCAGCATTGACAACAATATTCAAATGAAGGTTCGGAATAGAAATGATACTGCAGTAGATGCAGTAAAAAAAGTAAATTTAATTGACGGACTAAATTTAGGGGGCAGTTATAATTTTCTTGCTGATTCATTTCAATTGAGTGTTTTTAATATTGGGGCAAGAAGTAATTTATTTGATAAAATAAGTATTACTGCAGGTGGTACTTTAGACCCTTATGAAGTAGATAGTAGGGGTGATAGATTGAATCGTTTAGTATGGAAAAATAAAATAGCTACATTAGGAAGATTTGTTGGAGGAAATATTTCTGTATCTAGTCAATTTCAAGGGGGTGATA
>Ga0222712_10003952_pt1 | contig 15820 bp, 14 predicted proteins | sample C33_657DmetaG_FD_165043 | JGI IMG/M metagenome (GOLD analysis project Ga0222712, IMG submission 165043) | Estuarine water microbial communities from San Francisco Bay, California, United States - C33_657D | ecosystem: Environmental > Aquatic > Marine > Unclassified | place: USA: California... | reverse complement strand
ATTACCTGCATCAAACACTGCACCTGCACCTGCACCTGCATCAAACACTGCACATGCACCTGCACCTGCATCTGCATCAAACACTGCAAACACTGCATTACCTGCATCTGCATCTGCACCTGCATCAAACACTGCACCTGCACCTGCACCTGCATCTGCATCAAACACTGCAAACACTGCATTACCTGCATCTGCATCTGCAAACACTGCATTACCTGCACCTGCACCTGCACAACCAACCAAGTTGGCTACTTTTATAAAATTAGTTATTGATCATTTGAACACTGCATATGCATCACCTGCACCAAAACAATTTATTACAAGTGACGAATTTAATAAATTAACTGATGAAAACAATAAATTTGTTGATAATATGGGACCAATACAGGAAAAACTAACTACGTTTAAAAATACCCAAACCATCAATCATAGTATTGATATGCAAAAATATGAACAAATATATGTTACAAGTGATATTCATGCTGATGTAAGAAAATTCTTACAACTTTTAATAAAAGAAGAAATAATTAGTATAGATAATCAATTTGACCCTTACAATACAGAATTGGGTACGGATTTTATTGATACTATTAAATTTGTCAAACCAAAAACATTATTAATTATTCTTGGAGATCTGATTGATGGTAAACGTATAAATTCAGTTGATGATAAAGTCGGTAATTTTGAAATACTGTTGCATGTTATATTATTTAATATGAGGATATCTGCAAAATCAATGAATTCTGATGTATTGTTTACATTGGGCAATCATGATTTGGAAAATATTTATGGACGTGCTGACTTAATGGATGATTATGCTCATAGTATAAATTACTTTGGTGATTATGCTAATTATAAAAAAAATATAGCAATCGCATTAAGACCATTTTATGATTTATCTCCGTATATTATGCTAAATTTACAACAAAAAAATCTTACAAAATATATAGGTATACATGCTGGTATACATGACAGTTCAGATGCAACAAATATGTTGCCAGATTTAGAAAAAATGCAACAAGAAATTAATTCGAAAGGTTTGAGAAATATTTTAACTAATCAAGACAATACAGATTTAAGCATCGATGCTAAAAATACGTTGGTAAAACCAAACGGAGATGGAGGAGATGGAGGATTATGGACACGTGGATATGCAGAAGGTTCAGTAATATGTGACAATATAAAAATTGATGATGTAACTATCCTTGTTGGACATTGTCCAACTAGTAGATATCTTAATAATCATTTGAATAAAGATGCGGTCGGAAATTATGATAATTGTTTAAATAAAAAACCAGAAGCAGGTAAAAAAGGTTGCGCATTAGCAATTTGCCCGGATACTAGTAGTAATGGAAGACCCAAAGTAATTTTAGTAGACACCATGATGTCTTGTGCATTTTATAAAGGTGATTATGACAACAAAAACCGTAATCATGAATTCATTTTATTAAAGAATGAACAAATTTATAGAAAACCTGCAGGCGAAAATGAAATTTTAGTATGGGACCCAAAAACTGTGATCCCAGTCCCGACCCCAGTCCCGACTCCACTACAACATATTCTGGAAACAAATCCAGAACTTAATAATAAAAAAACATACTTTATAAAATCAACAAAGAATCCTTAGGAACCCCGGGTTCCCATCATGTTCTGAAAACCAGAACGCAAACCCTTTGTCCAATATCGTAAATCCAATACAATACTGGATTCCCACTTGGTTAAAATGAAACACATTCGACCACTCAAACGGCACAAACTCTTTGTCCAATTTCACCAGCATATGATAATAGGCCAATGTTTTTGCTCCATGCACATGTTCGCAATAATGCACCACGCAATAATAGCATTGGTCTTTTTCTGACCATTGAGGCGGAGTTGAACCACGGATTGTGAGTAGTTGTTCTACAGGAACCGATTTGACAATTTTCAATGTATCTCCTTCCAATTCGCCAATTTCAAATGGCGCCCACCTGTATATGAATTGGTTGCCACTTATTGGTATCCAATTTTTCTCGCAATAGGTATCTGTCGGCGGTTCTAAGATTTGGCCATTTTCAAACATCGCCATTGACGCCGAATAATCGCCCGTTATCATGCGGATTTTCTGCATCACGTGGTAAGATTTATTGGTCGCCACATACTTGAGCTGATTTCCGCTAATAAATAATCGCACATCTTCCAATCCCGTAATGGATTTGTCATATTCGCGGAGTCCAATCATTCCCTCCCACATAAATTCGGAATCCGGCAAAATTTCTTTAAAATCTTCCGTCAAATAACAACGCAGATTATGTGACTGTAAATGACCCTCTGAATGATGGATGTGGTATCTACCGTACTCGTCCAACTTATAATTGACGTACCGCACATTCAGGATATGTTGTTCCTCAAAATGGATGTAGGCACATGATGACGGATAGAACCCGGGTTTCTCTGGAAACGCATATCGCGACGTTTCTTGCTGGGTTTCGTCTGCAATACATCGGGAAAAAAGATGCGATGGAATTCGCACAATGCTGTCGTCATGGTCGGCCTTGAACCAGACAATTTTCCACCCGGCATTTACTTCCAACCACGCCCAGAAATTGACTTCCCAAGTGATGTGGCGGTACCGGTGCATAAATACGGTGAAATGCTCCAAATAAAGGTCGAATAAATCCAAAAATGACTGGCCGTCTCCAATCATAAACCCGCCACAAAATCGCCAATTAATATTATCCACAATGCTTTCCATTCCATGTCCTTTCTCCCAACAACCTGGGTTTGCGATGAATCTGGGTTTCCATTTGCAAGTAGTCAAGAATTTCATATAGTTGCTGGTTGCCTCTTTCCGCTTGAATATGTGCGACAAATTGAAATCAATCCATGCAAAATGCTGGGTATCAAATGGATTCTCGTTGACTGCGTTCACTATGAATTCAATTTTCATATTCATCAAACAAAGAAAAAGAAATGTGTCTTTCACCATGTTGCGAGAAGCCGGTAAATTGCCGTTGTATAAACTGCAGACCTTATATGTCCACGATTTTGAGTAATCCACGTCTCGTAAAACTATATTTGGATATTTGGTCCAATCATCTTTATAGGCTTCTTTTATTTCGGCATCCACGTAAAGAACAATGGGAACACCCGTGTTGGCAATCTGTGCAAAATTGTCCATCCGCCAACTGTGGGTTTTGTGGGGTTCTTTGCAATTTATATTGACAAAACAAGATACATATGTAAGAGACGGTTTTGATGTTGGAAAAATGTTCATTGTATAAAAATATATTTACTGTCTAAATATATTTTTTATAAAAAATATAAGAGTGATGCATTGCATTTTTTCTTGATGTCTGATATAATGAACACAATATTTTTTATATTTATGTCCCTTTGATTGTAATTTCATCTGCCCTATTTATTTGTTCTTCCACCAGGAATTTGCACACATTTTCTCTCTGGTCGCCGGTCAAAGTAATGACTTCACCTAATTTGGAGTCTTTTGATATAAAACCATTGCACTGGTATGTTTTCTTCAGATGCGACAATATTTTTTTCAGATCTAGGTCTTCTGCTAATCCAACGACCGAAGTGGTTGATTTTTTTCCATTGCGTTGCTGGATTTGAATTGTTACGCTCATTCTTATTTATTTATTTATTGATAATATTTTTATATTTTTATCAATAAATCTTTTTTTGCACCAAATATATAATGACCTCCTCCTCAGTGTTGTTAGAAATTACATTGAGTGATTGGACACCATCTGCTAGAAATCCTACTTACAAAAGTGTGAAGATTTTTCAAGTTGATGGAAAAATAATGATGTCTCAACTAGTAAACTACCTAAATCGACTGCCTGATAAAATTATTAGTGAGCATATATTCACACCGTTACAAATTGAATTTTTGAAACAGAATTTAGAAACAATCAAGAAATCCACCCAAACATTTGTTATCAGTCTTCCACCATTGGGTCTTGAGTACGATTTGGAGAAATGTATTATTAACTTTGAACATTATATCAAGGATAATAATAAAGAAATTACGTTGAAAGTTGACCAAATTTATAAAGATTGTATTTTCAATTTGAAAAACAAAAATGAAACATTGGAAAAAGAAATTGCGCAACTGCAGAGAAATTGCAATAAATATAAATATGAATACAAAGAGCTTTCACTAGAATATAATCGGCTTTATGATACCAGTTTATGTGCCAAATATGTTGATTTGCTCAACAAAAATAAACAGTTGGAGAGCCTTCTTGAAAAAGAGAAATTTGAAAAAGAGCAATTCATTGCATATTGCAATAACTTGAATGAAAAACTGATAGAACTTACTGATGAAAAAGTGTAATTTGTTACAGATACCGCGCATTTGAAGATTTACACCGTGTAAATGACTTAAAATTGAACTCTTTTTTTGAAAAAAATAATAAAAACATAAAATTAAAAGATTGTTATATCAAAAAGCTTATTATTTATTATTAAAAGCTTATTATACCCCAAAATGTCAAAAGCCGAACAACAACGTCTTAGAGAAGAACGCCAAGAACAAGTGCGCCAAGAACAAGCAGTCAAAGAACAAGCGCGCCTTAGAGTACCAGAATCTGAACGCATACGTCTGAGAGAAGAACGCGAAGAACAAGAACGTCAATACTTGAAAGACCGCGAAGAAGAAATGGAAGAGTATTTGGCATGGCGGGAAGAAAATAAATTTAAACCCAATCCAGAAATGTGGAAAATACTCGCCATGCAAGAGAGTGCCAGATTACAAGAACGCGAGCGCCTAGGACACTACGACGATGAAGAAGACGTAGAAGACGAAGAAGTAGATTTGATGGATATGCCATTGCGCAACATGAATGATCTTCAGATTGAAAACTACGTTAAACGCATTGGACGATGTCCTCACGATGAATGTGACGAATGGACGATGGTATATAATGGAGGTGATATCATTAGATACTCATATTGCAACTTCATTCAATGGCATATAGAAGACCAAATCGTCTCCAATATCACCATCACTCGTGCCATATTTAATGAAATCACTTTCACAAATTATGTGTTTGATAACGTTACATTTGATGAATGTGTCTTTAAGGATATTATTTTAAATAATACTACTTTTAAGAATTCAAAGTTCATTGAATGTGAATTAGACTCAAGTATGGTTCCTGACAAATCGTGTGAAATTATTAATTACTCCGATGACGATGACCACATTCATATTACATATTATTAATATAACTGCAAAAATAAACACAATATAAAATTATTATTATTACTTAATTAATCAAAAACAAAACAAAAAGGCGTTTTTCGTCTTTTTTTTGTATATTTATAAATTTATTTTACAATTACACCGACCGAAAAGAAAAATGAGACAAATATTTTTAAAAAAATAAAAATCACAAAATTCTTAATATTGAATAAAAAAATGATAGAACTCATTGATGAAAAAGAGTAAATAATGTAAAATTGAACTCTTTTTTTTGCAAAAATAATAAAGACATAAATTATCAAAAGCTTATTAAAATGTACTCTAACAAAAAGAAACCATTCTGTAAGGTTTGTGCTGATGCCAGAAAGACTGATACTGCGCACTATGTACGGCTAACTCCTGACCCCAAATCACCTGTGGTTTGTCCTACTTTGTTGGCACTTGAGTGTCGATATTGCTTTAAATCGGGACATACTGTTAAGTATTGTGCTGTTGCCAAGAAGAACAATAAACTCAAAAGGACTACAACTTCCAATAATAACAAGTTTGCAACTTCAATTGCTAAGGCTAACCAAACAGATGACAATTATCAATACTATCGTTACTGTGAAGATTACAGTCGCTCGCCTAATCTTGAGGCATACTTATCTGAACCTAGTGTAGAATTAAAACAAGAACAACTTACTGTGGGAGAAAAATATAGAGACAGATTGTATGAATTTCTATACGAATATTTTAAGAATGAATTTCATCGAGAACGAACAGGTAAGGTGGTTGACAGGTTGCTAGAATGTAGTAGTGAAGAAGAATTGGAAGAGTTTATGAGTAATAGACTTTATCTTGAGGACTGCGCGGATGAAATCTTTACGGCACTAAAACAGTTTGACCCACCTGCCAAGGGTTATACAGAGGTTGATGATTGCTAACCATACATATTTTATTTATAATCCTTTTTTATTTTTCATTTTTTCTAATTAATGAAAAAAATGAAAAAAATTCGGTTTCAAAGAAAAAAATGAAAAAAATTCGGTTTCAAAGAAAAAAATGAAGTAAAACACATTTTTTTATGCACTGCATGCAATGCATTCTTCCGCCTTTTTCGGTTCAATTGTGAATTGTTGCGCCTTGTGTTTGCCTCTGCGTCTCAAATAGTACATCCCTGTTTTTAAACCCTTGGACCACGCGTAAAAATGCATCGACGTGAGAGAATTATAATTGGGGTCTTCTTGCCACAAATTCAGACTTTGACTTTGGCAAATAAATGCACCACGGTCCGCCGCCATATCAATGACATGACGCATCGGAATTTCCCACACAGTGCGATACTTACGTTTTAATGTCTCGGGAATGTTTTGAATATGTTGAATGCTACCATTGTTCGCAATGATATTATTTTTGAGTTCGGTGTTCCACAGCCCCATATCAATCAGTTCTTTCATCAAATATTTATTTGTTAAAACAAATTCTCCAGCCATTGTTCTGCGACTATAAATATTACTAGTGAACGGTTCGAAACACTCGTTGAATCCAAGGATTTGCGAAGTTGATGCAGTGGGCATCGGTGCAAGAAGCAGTGAGTTTCTTAATCCCACGGTTGCAATCTTTGCTTTCAGTGCTGACCAATCCAAATGGTTGGACGGGGTTACTGACCACATATCGTATTGCAATTGGCCCTGGGATGCAGGTGATCCAGCATATGTTTCGTAGGGTCCGTCAATGGACGCTAGGTCCGCGGATTTGGACAAAGCGCCATAATAAATGGTTTCGAAAATCCGTTGATTGACTTCATTTGCCTCATCGCTGTAAAAGGGGATGTTCAATAACATGAAGACATCCGCCAACCCTTGCACGCCAATTCCAATGGGTCTATGTTTAAGGTTGGAGACCCGGGTTTTCTCTGTGGGGTAGTAATTGACGTCAATAACCTTGTTCAAATTGCGGGTGATGACGCCAGCCACTTCTTGTAACTTGTCATAATTGAATACGCCATTTTCCACAAATGTTGGAAGACCAATACTTGCGAGGTTGCAAACTGCAGTCTCGTCTGGAGTGCTTACCTGGATCACTTCGCTGCATAAATTTGAGCTCTTGATGATTCCTATATTTTTCTGGTTCGATTTCTTATTGGCGGAATCCTTGTAACAAAGATAAGGCGTTCCCGTCTCCATCTGGGCATCCAGCACTTTGAACCACAGGTCTCTCGCTTTTACTGTGACTCGCCCTTTACCTGATGTCTCATACTTGCAATAAAGTGCCTCAAATTCCTCACCATAGACATCGGACAATCCAGGACATTCGTCCGGACACATAAGTGTCCATAATCCATCGCTTTTGACGCGGTTCATGAAAAGGTCAGGTATCCACAAGGCATAAAACAGGTCGCGCGCTTTTAGTTCCTCGTCGCCGTGGTTCTTGCGCATTTCTAGAAATTTCTCAATATCCGCGTGCCACGGCTCGATGTAAATAGCGAAAGATCCGTTTCTTTTTCCGCCACCGTTTTTGACCAAACCAGTGTGTGTAAGGAAATTGTGGTGGTCTTCATTATCAACTTCAATATCAATCACGCGACCCTCGTAGTTTTCAACTTTTTTATTGGTTTTCACAATGCTGAATAGGTATCCATTGTGTTCAAAATACTTGACAGCCTTTGACACTGCAATTGCCTTGTTTGTAAATAAATCACATATAACCTTTACTTTGGGAATTGACAAAACAATGGTTGATTCATTGCTCTTGTAGCCAGACGTCAATATACCAAGTCGCAATAACATATATCGAACAGACTCAATCACATTGGGGGAAATCATTTCAAGTATAATTTTATTACCAGAAGTATTTGCATCCGTTTCCAAGATTCCTTTTAAAAGACTTAATATCTTATTTCTCGGCAAGTGCAACATATTTGGCAAAATCTTCTTTACATCACTATCGTAAAACATTTCGTATGTGAATTTAAACATATTGTTTCTGGAAAACTCAATACGCGCATTTCTGCCTTTTCCAGAATGTGTAACGATGATACCTTGCGTTTGCAAATAACACTCAACAAATGCAATGGTGTCTTTCTTCTCTGCATTTATGGTTATGGAACATAGATTTTTAGATGCGGAAAGTTGTCCATCTCCAACAATTATTCCATACATGCGACAATCTTCCTCAGTAAAATGCACAATATCTTGTTCCCATTTCGGAATAGGAAATCCGACAAAATCGTTTTCATTCACATTCTTCACTTCTATAAAATCGGGTACAATGAGATTTCTTTCCAGGTCAGATATAATTGGTTTAAAATTTGTCTGGATAAATTTATCATTTTTAATAACCCATAGTGGATGCATATCGGTAAGCTTCAAAGAATATAATGTATGCTTAACATCCAATTCGTGCATATTACCTTTGTATTCTGGATTATCCAGAACCTTTCGAATCGCATAAGAATTGCCATCATCTGTGACAACTTTATCACCAATAACAATATCCTTGATTTTTACGGGACCGCGTTTGGTATATACAATTGATTCCGGGTCTAAACACTGATCAACATACTTGGCCGTGTTATTGAACACGCGCAACATCGGAACAATACCATTGCTAGTTCCATTAGTTCCTCGGATATGACTATTGGTCGCACGCACATTGTGGATATGCAGACCGATTCCACCCGCCCACTTACTGATGAGCGCACAATCCTTCAACGTATTGTAAATACCTTCAATGCTGTCATTTTCCATTGAAATCAAAAAACATGAACTCAATTGTGGTCTTGGTGTCCCCGCATTGAACAGGGTCGGCGTAGCATGGGTAAAATACTTTTGCGACATTAGGTCATAGGTTTTGATTGCATCATCTATGTTTGAACCATGAATCCCGAGAGAAACACGCATCCACATATGCTGAGGTCTTTCCACAACCTTGTTGTTAATTCGCATCAGATACGATTTCTCTAAAGTTTTGAAACCGAAATAGTCAAAGACATAATCACGTTTGAAATTTAAAGCACTTACGATTCTCTCTTTATTGTCTTCCACAATATTCAACAATTCTTTGGTTACCAAAGGCGAATGCTTCCCGTGCTTATCCATATAATTATGAAGTTGGGATATTACAGTTGCAAAGTTGGCCTCAGTATTCTTGTGGTGATTTGAAACCGTGATATGGCTTGCCAAAGTAGCATAATCGTAATGAATAGACGACATGGATGCACATTGGTCAGCAGTTAATTCATCTATTTTCGTGGTGGAAATGTTGTCGTACAATTGGTCAATTACCTTCATTGCAAGAGTTGTATAGTTGATTTTGATACCGGCCTCCTGACCAATGCGCTTAATTCTGCGTAAAATCTTGTCAAAAGACACGATTTCGGTCTGACCATCTCTCTTGGTGACATACATTTCGGAAGACATAATAATACAAATATATGGATTATTATTTCTAAATGGATTTTACAATTGTTCTCTTGTAAAAAAGATACGTGTAAAAAATGTCGAGTATAAACCCCATTGCAGAAAATGCAAACAATACATATTCCATCAGGGATTTGTTCTCTATTTCATAAAAATAGTAAACGAGTAGCCCAAAGAAAGGTATTGCCAAAATATCGCCATAATGACTTAGATTTTGTGTAATATTCATTATATATTTACACTTAATAAAAAACTATTATATCTCAATTACATAAGCATATATGTATTGTTTGCCTTCAATATTATGTGCAACAATTCTATGCACGCCATCCAATAATAGATAAGTTTTATTTTGTTTTATTAACCAAATTGGTGTTTGTATTTGTTTTCGATGGTACTCAACGCTACTGATATCTTTATCACCACGCGGTCTATCATTTATAGGAAATGCATTTTCGGCTGATTTTTGCAATCTGTTTGGATTAAAATTTTCAACATTAGTAAAAATTGACATTGGTAGCTGAACCAATTTTGATTTGGAAGTGTGCGCGTCAATTGCTTCTTGTCTGTTTGTAAATATTTTTAAAGTAACTGAAGTTGAAACTGAGTCTTCCAAAACCTATAAATAACTGGGTCTACTTAATTATTCGCAATTGTCTTCATTCAAATTACTTTGTTCCACTTCTTCTCTTACTAACTTGGAAATCAAACACTTTTTATCGGCCACGCGTTTCTTTGGTTTTCTGTGTTCGTATCCAGTGACCCGTTCTTTCTCCACGGTGTTCCATAGTTCCTGGATTTTTGGAAGCGCCATTTCAAACCAATGGCGATTTCTTTTGACTAAAACACACGAATATGTCTCACAATACCAATAAATGCGCTTAAATAAAATGTGGGTATCTTTCAGCTCTTGTTTTGTTTTATTTGTCCATTCACCAATCGACTCCTTATCTAAATGCACGTTTAACGGCATGTAAACATAATGAGGTTTTCCATTCGCAAAATCGGATTTGATGAAATAAAGAATCACTCCATTGTACAAATACTTGCGTTTGTTCTTGTAGAAAAGCTCTTCATCCACATCATCGTACTCTTTGAACTGGGTTTCTATAAAATCGCACTCATTTAGGTTGCAAACCTCCATTTGTACCTGCATCTGCACCCAATAATCCATCTTGGGTACACCCGTTATCTCTCTGGATACTACGTTTTTGATTTCCAACATTCGACCATAAGCACTAGATTCTTCAGTAATTACGATTCCATCGGGGGATGCACCAATGAATGGATAATTTGGGTGCTGGATACACCCAAATTCACCCACTTTACCCAGGATTCTCTGCTCATAAAGCATGACGGTGAGTGGTTCATATTTGACGCCCCAATGCATTGGCGAATCTGTATTTACACTTGTCGTATCATAAGACTCCGTAACCATGGGTTTGCACTTTTCCAGAATAAGACTATTTTGGTTTGCCTCTGAACCGACCACTTTCCAAATGTTGCTGGCGGTTATCAAATTATGGCGGAATTGGTACCACTCCAGTGTTCTCTGAACCATTTGTGTTGATGCGCTGAGTTTCTCTAATTGTGCTTTTACAAAATCCTTATTGAGAACATCATAAATGTGTGAACGAGGATTCTGATAGGATCTGCGTGGAATTCCAACAATTGCAAAATAGTTTTTTGTAAAAATGTGGACCTGTTTTCTGAATTTTTTGAATACTTTTTCATAAGGTTCGTCAATGAACCCAATGCAAATCAAATTTTCCAAATATTCGTCGGTGATTTTGTCCACCATTGTTTTGTAAAATTCTGGCTGACATTGTTGAATTCCATTTTCGACCAAATATTTATCTACTGTATCATGAATTTCTATTTCTAAATTAATCAAATCTTCTTCGTCCATTTTGTCTAAATATATATATTAATTTGTATTTAACTATATTACAAATTAATTATTCTGCTTCTTCAATTATGGATATGTTTTTTTTAGGCGTGAGTGACTTTAATGTAGACACTTTTTTTTCATTATTTCGAAGTGTGAATGCATGTGTAGTTACGTTGAATGCCAATGTACTAATATTGGATATGATTCCAGTTTCCTTGTCATAATCAACGTCTTTTACCTTGGCCAGTTTGTCTTTTGTTAAACAAGTGCTGAAAAAAGTTTTTAAAGTTTTAACTTCTTTTGCAGGTAAACTATGTTCTTTTCCATATTTTTCAGCGTATGCATGTAGTTTTTGAATTTTTAGGCGTTTGTCCAATTTATTCCACGGCTCTGAATTCATACTTTTTTTTTCCGTCTCTAACATTTCATCAATTTTTTTTATAGTGTTTTCAGCAGTTTCTTCGTGTGTTTGAGTGTTCAAAATGTTCTTATATTTATACATCAATTTATTATCATCGTCTTTTTTTTCGACAGGTTGTGGTTGTTGAGCTTGTTGTTGAAACATAATATTATAGGCGTTTTTTTATATTATTATTGAAATATGTTTATATTGTTTTGCACCATCTTATTTTTAGGAGTAGATAATTAAATTGTAGTGTAAATAATTTATGTATATTATATATAAAATGAGTCAATTATTTACATATATTAAAGATACTTATGCAACTAAACATAAATTGTTAGATTGTGATAAAAAAATTTCAGAGCAAATTGATGGATATAAAAGTATCAATGAAAATACTCAATTAAAGGATATATATGATGGTCGAACAAGTGATATATATACGCCAAAATTTTTATCATATATTAATCGTTCAGATACTGAAATTCTAAAAAATAAAAATGAAAATTTAAAATATGTAAATATTGGAAAAATATTTAAAAATTTTAAATGCAATAACAATGATTTTAGAAATCGTTTGGAAACACATATTATAAATATTAATAAAATACGAGTATGGAACAAAAAGATTTTATTATTAAAGCTTAAAACATTAATAATTCAGTCAATTAAAAAAATTGGAGGTTGTGACGATTCATTTTTAGATAGATATAAAGTAAAAAATGTACGTCAAAAAATGAAAAAGAGTTTAAATACTTTTCTTTTTCAAGATCAGATAGATTCTGAAGATAAAGAAGATGAATTAAAGGTAAGTATTGTAAATAAATCTCGAACAATAATAAGTGCATTTATTCAACTGTATAAAGCAAGTACAATATCTAGCAAAGAATATACTTATATAGAAAAAATAGACCCCAAACACTGGTTAACAAATCCACTCATTATTGGTAGTTTTACTTCAGTTATGACAGCAATTTCAAATAATGCGTATAAACATACATCAGAACACCAAATGAAAGAAATAGAAGGAATTGAGAAAAAAATTGATATCAATGGATTAAAATTAATTTCTGCGGTTTCTACCGTTATTACACCATTTATTTCTATTGGATTAGTCTGGGTGTTAACCAATATTCAAGAAAGTAAAACATATAAACAATTAACATTAAACAAAAAAATACTTGAAGAGTTTGACGAATTAAAAAAACCATTTGTCAAACAATTTCATATACAACAAGAAGATTGTTCGCATGATAATATAAGTGATTATAAAAGCAGATTTCAAATTGTGCAAGTTATGATTGATGAATTTCAAGAAGAGTGTGAAAAAAATTATAACGAAATATTAGACTTGTGTTATGACTATATTAATGTTTATGATATTATTTGTGCAGAACCAATTGAACAGCCTCCTGATGCAATGTCTCCTGTTGCTAAGTCTCCTGTTGCTAAGTCTCATGTTGCTAAGTCTCCTGATGCTAAGTCTCCTGATGCCAAGTCTCATCATCCTGAACACGAACTTGATACAAACGCACTTATAGAAAAAATTAAAAATTGTGAATATCCAAATGAAAATATTAATAAATTTAATAATTTGTTGGATGAAGAAAAAACAAACAAAATACAAAAAATCAGTAAAGAAAAATACAACAAAATTATGAATACTCCCTGTAAAGATAGTGGTAAATTAGGAAAACTAGTTTCAGTATTACTTGAGGGGCAAGATGAAGGAAAAGGAAAAGGAAAAAAAATGAATAAAACAAAAAAATGCAAATTAAAAAATAAAAAACACTTGTCTAGTTGTCGTACAAATAAAGACAAATTATAATTTACTCAATAGTATAATGGAATCTAAATCTCTCATAATTGATTTGCGAAAAAAAGAAGAAAAGAAAAAAGTGATTCAACCAAAAGTAAAATCAATTCGAAAAGAAGTTGACAAGTGGGAATTCGATGATAAATTTTTGGAACTAGATAAACAATGGGAGTGTTTGACTGCAGTAAAAGAAGGATCGACCGATTTTTCAAAAGAGGTATGCAGAGAAATGCGACGCCAAATCCAAAACAAGGTGTCCAGTTACAAAATGCAAGACATTCAGAAACAGAAATATGACGATAATAAATTTGTGGACTTGAATTTTGTTATTGGATTACTGCATGAAAAAAAAATGAAATGTTTTTACTGCAGAGAATCTGTGTATCTTTTTTACAACTTTGTGAGAGAAAACAAACAATGGACTTTAGAACGAATTGACAATTCTATGGGTCACAATACTGACAATGTCGAAATTGCTTGTTTGTTGTGTAATTTGCGACGCCGGACAATGTACCACGAAAGATATGTTTTCACAAAACAGATGAATGTTGTAAAATTAGGGGAACCATAGGTTCCCCCCCCTAAGAAAACCTTATGACTCATAATAATTAGAGAACAAACCAAATAAAAACAAAATTTGAATTATTTTAATGACAACCGTTTTTCACGAAAATAATTTTGTCACCGCTAAACTCAATTATTTTATTCAAATTCGCAAAATTCCCAATATTGTTTTTCACGGCTCATCTGGTTGTGGTAAACGAACTATTGTTGGTGATTTCATCAATCGTATTTATGGAGGAGACCGCATGCGCATCAAAAATAATGTTATGTTTGTAAATTGTGCCCATGGAAAAGGCATTAAATTTATTCGCGACGAACTGAAACATTTTGCAAAAGCTAATATGCAATGCAACGATGTGACTTTGTTCAAAAGTATTGTCTTATATAATGCGGACGAGCTGACAATTGATGCACAATCAGCTTTGCGTCGTTGTATTGAACTTTTTAGTCACAATACTCGTTTTTTCATTGTTGTAGAGAACAAGCACAAATTGTTGAAACCCATTCTGTCACGTTTTTGCGAAATATATATTCCGGACAAAACTGAAAATCCAGATAATCCAGTGTATAATAGTTTGCACAAAGTTAATAAGGAAAAAACATATGGGTTGAAAGATCTGAAGAAAGAACGTATGACACAACTTTTAGGACTGCAGGAAAACCGCACTTACAAAGAGTTTTTAACTCTTGCAAACCAATTGTATGAAGATGGTATATCTTGTTTAGATATAATTCAATATTTGGAAGAGAAGGAAGATTTAGTCATTGTTGATAAAATAATTCGTGTTCGGTTTTGTTTTGAAAAGGTGAAAGGCGAATTCCGGTCAGAAAAAATGCTGATGATGTATTTATTTGATTATATATTTTTACGTTCAGATTGCAATTTGAAAAATGTTTCGTTTTTATAAATGGATGATTTTGTGTTATCAAATTTGAATGAGGCACGCAATGAGTGGTGTAGTCGTTTGGTCACTATTTTGTCACCGCGAATTATGGAAGGTGTTCGTTCAATATTTAATGAGTCGTGGAAAGTGAGTGTGGATAATGGAGAAGTGGAGAAATATCTCATGACGTTTCAGAATTTCATTTGCCGGGTTCCCAAATGGAATTCGACCATTATTGATGAAGAAAGAAAACGAATTGTAGAGAAATCGGGGTGCAATTATTTAGAGGATCTAATTACATGTGTACATGTAATTCAACTCAAAGTGCTGACCTGTGTTCGTGTTGGAACGCGACAGAAGAAAATAGACATTTCAATTCCAAAACTTAATGATTTCTTACACAAGGCTTACATCAATGTGGCGCGAAAAGTGTATAAGAATGCGTACTTGTTTGATAAGAACGCGTCGCCCTTAACCCAGCAAAAACATAATCGTGAGTTTGAAATTATTGTTGAGGAATGTATATTGAAAACCATTCGCGAAAGTATTCCTACAGAAGCCATTGTGCGCGCCTATTTGGATGAATCCGTGGAACAAGAAGAGGAAATTGTGGAGGAAATTATTGATGAGAAGGGCGAATCAAAAGAAGCAGA
>Ga0222712_10003950_pt1 | contig 15825 bp, 37 predicted proteins | sample C33_657DmetaG_FD_165043 | JGI IMG/M metagenome (GOLD analysis project Ga0222712, IMG submission 165043) | Estuarine water microbial communities from San Francisco Bay, California, United States - C33_657D | ecosystem: Environmental > Aquatic > Marine > Unclassified | place: USA: California... | reverse complement strand
TGCAACTTTGATAAATAACGGGCGTTCATTAGGTTGGTTAGATATTGCTTTGGACTGTTCAACTTTAACAACTTTGTTTTTATCAATCAATCAGGGACGATGCGGAATTTTACAAAGATTATTGACTTACAATGTTGGTACGGTTGTAGACTTTCAACTAGCATTTTGTCCAAATTTAAGAGTATTAAAATTTGACTTTACGAAATTGAGTGCGAGTGCTTCAGTAAGTTTTGCAAATTCATTTTTAAATACTAGAGATGAAAACAATAATAGATTGAATCTTACAAATTCAGTTTTTAACGGAAACTTTAATTTCTTTGCGACTTCAAGAATCATTGAATTAGGCAACTTAAATTTTAGTGCGATGACTTCTGCAGGTGCTATGTTTATCCAGCGTGGTAACTTAAAAAGAATAGGGACTTGTAATTTTCCGCTTGTTACGACTTTACAAAACTTTCAATTTGAGAATTTTGCTCTAGAAAACATAGGAACAATTACAACTAGCGGTTCGTTAACTTCAATAAATAATGCGTTCTACGACTGTAAAAACGTGAAAAGCATCAATATTACAAACTGCGCAAACGTCACAACGGTGGGTAGTGCTTTCTTAAATTGTAATTCTTTAGAAAGTTTAACATTGATGGGTTTAACTAGAGGATTCACAGTTGACGATTGCAATATGTCAGCAACTGCTATCAATGCCTTATTCACTTCATTGGGTACAGCTTCGGGTGCGCAAACAATTAACGTTAGAAGAAATGCGGGTTCGGCAACTTGCAATACTTCAATTGCAACGGCAAAAGGTTTTACAGTAGTAATCGCTTAATTTTAGAGATATGTTTTACAAATTTGAAAATGGAAAATGGGAATATGGTTACACGGTTTGTTTACCAAGTGGCGAAATCCTAAGTGTAGAAAACAAAATAAATTCAGACGGTTGGGAGTGGTTGGAAGAACAACCTGTTGATTTTAATGCAACTAATGTTACAGAATAAAAATAAATAGTTAGATTTGTTGCGATGATGGAAGCGGTTAAAATATTTAAGACATACGGAGGATTGGGAGTGGTTTCCGTTTGGTTATTCATGACGAATAGTAGAGTAGATAAATTAGAATTAGAATTACAAGCGTGTAACGATAGTAAAATTGATATTTACAGAGAACTAACGAAACCAATTACAAGCCGTAAAAACGAGGATATACCGCCTTTAATTGCAATTTTATCACAACCCGTAACACTTAAAAATTTACAAGATGAAGAATGTTGAAAAAATGGACTTGTTGGAACGCTTTGAAGCTCCAACGCCAAAAAAGAACAAGAGAATAGGTCGTATTTTTACGGCTATTGGCGTAATCGCTGGAACTATCTTAAGTGCGGGAGTTATTACAGCACCGTTAGGAGTTACAATTTTAACAATAGTTACTGCCGTGAGTGGTGGCGTGGCAGTTTTCAATGGTCAGAAAGTAGATAACGAGCAATAAAATCCTAAACATGGTAGAAAAAATCAGTAAGAACGTTCACAAAATTAGTTTGTCGGGCGAATACAACGAGGTTGCTTTGTTGTCGGATTTACATTGGGATAATCCAAAATGTGATAGAGTTCTACTTAAAAAACATTTAGACTATTGCTTAAAAAATAATATTCCTATTGTCATTACGGGCGATTTGTTTTGTTTGATGCAAGGGCGTGGAGATAAAAGGTCGAATAAATCGGACATATTACCCGAACACAACAATTTCAAATACTTAGATTCTATTATTGAAACGGCAGTTGAATGGTTTACACCGTATGTAAGCGTTTTAACTGTTGTCTCGTATGGTAACCATGAAACGAGTATAATTAAGTGGCAGGAAACGGATATTTTACAAAGGTTTGTTGACTTGTTAAATATGACAACGGGTGGCAATGTTCAAGTTGGTGGCTACGGCGGTTGGATTATTTACGAGATTAACCACAGAACAAATGTAAAAGCAAGTTTTAAACATAAATACTTTCACGGTTCAGGCGGTGGTGGTATTGTAACAAAAGGCGCAATTAATTTAACTAGAGCGTTGGAAACTTATGAGGGATTCGATTTGTTCAGTATGGGACATATCCACGAAAATAGTTGCCGTAATGATTCAAGAGAAATTTTGTACACTAACGCTGGTATTACAGAAATTCGATTGAAACAAATACACCACTGCATTACTGGAACGTACAAAGAAGAGTACGGCGACGGTTCTAAAGGTTGGCATATTGAACGTGGCGCACCTCCGAAGCCTTTGGGTGGGCGTATTTTAATGCTAAGTGTAAAGCGTGAAAATGAAAAGTTAATTAAGTGTTTAGACTCAAAAGGGTTTCCAATTTAATAATCATGGGTAAAATATTTTTAACATTCGATACAGTTGAGGAAGCTGACGAAATTAGAAACGCTTTAGACGGTTACAAGTGGAAACTGGCATTTTGGGACTTAGACCAAAAGTTGCGCAGCATAACAAAGTACGGCGAAAGTTTAATTAAAGACGAAGCAAGCGATATTGAAATTGATGTTGCAATAGCTATGCGTGATGAATTAAGAAACATTTTAAACAGTTACAATTTAAATTTAGAGGATTAATGAGCAACGTAAGAAACTATACAGATATTCAGTTACTCGATAAGGTAAAAAAGCTCAAAGGATTTAAAGGTATTCCCGATACGTTTTGGATTTTGGCAGTAAGAAGTAATGAAGACGAAACGGATAAGTTCGATGATAAATGTTATTTATTTCGTGGATCAAAGTTTGTCCTGGTAACATCTTGTACAACCAACAAAGGAAACAAAGGCACGGGCGTTGTTTGTGCGAATATTTGGAATTATGGGGCCTGGATTATTGGAAAACATAAAGGCAAAGTTAAAGCGGGACTTCAAAGAGTAGGTTTCCCTTATCAAAGAGACTTCACAAACGATGGAAAAACGAATCCAACAACTGAAATCAAAACAGATATTCGAGGGTTTAATTTTCATCCAGCAGACCATGATATTAATCGTAAAATTATTAAGACTAATATAGGCGGTTGGAGTGAGGGCTGTATTGTGTTAAATGACATACCAACTTATTTAAAAGTTATCAATTTGCTAGAACCGCAGAAAATTTGGTCAATGGTTATAGTTGACGAATTTTAACTATATTTGCGTAAGATTTTTTTTCTACAATTAATTTTTTCGTTTAGGTAAATTAAAGCACTTCGAGAGGGGTGCTTTTTTTGTTTACCGTTCATCATTGATATTTGCCGTTCATCACAATTGTAGTAATTTATCGAAAGTGAGTTAGTAGATTTGCTGAAACTTTAAAATTAATTAAGATGAAAGAAAAGAAAATTTATTTAGTAGTGTTTGGATTACACGCTTTAGTATTAATCACTTTATGTTTTATTTAGTATGGAAAATTTCCCACTATTCGAGTTGAAAGCAAAACTCAAAGAAATCGAAAAAAGATTATCAGAAGACGTAATTACAGACATGCGTTTCCAAAGTGAAATAATCGAGGACAAAGAAAAAGTAAAGCAGTTGAAACGTTCAATCGCTATTTTAGAATCAAATAAATATTAAAAAATAGTATTTTATTAAAAGTAATTCACTATTTTTGCACAAACGAAAATTAATTAATTATGAAAAATTTATTAAAAGCATTAGGAGAATTTCAGAAAGAAGTAAATGTCCTAAAACAAACAAGAATCAATGAGTTTGCAAAATTTAATTATTACGACTACACAGATGTTGTAGTAGGTATAAAAGACTCAATGAGCAAACACGGATTAATTCATGTGCATGAAATTTCAAAAGATTTATTAACTACAAAAGTTATACACATAGAAAGTGGAGAGGAGATAAAATCAGAAAGTGAAATTCTAAAACTTGAAATGAAAGGTATGAATAGTTACCAAGTAATGGGTAGTGGTATTTCTTACATTAAAAAGTATCATTTAACTTCATTGTTAGGTATTGCAACAGATGAAAAAAGTATAGATGAATTATCACAAGAAAGAAAACCAAAAGCTAAACCTACATTGTCAGATGAAAGATTTGATAAAGCACTTGAAAGTGTAGTCAATGGAACTTTTGACAAAGAAAAGTTATTAAATGACTTTCAATTAAATGAATTACAAATGCAAAAAATAAATGAATTATGTTAATTAGATGTTCATCACTCCCAAAGATAATGACAACTTCAAGATCTAAAAGTGAAATTTTATCTGAAACGGCAAAGTCTTATATTAAGCAAATTGCAAAAGAAGATTATTTTGGTTATTATTCTGAATTAGATAATAAATATATTAATAAAGGTAAGAGATGCGAAGATGAATCTATTGAATTGCTTAATTCTGTTTTATTCACAAACTTTATTAAAAACAAAACACGCTTAAATAGTGATGTATTGACGGGTGAAGCTGATATTGTAGCAGACAATGAAATTATTGATATAAAAACTTCATGGAGTTTAGATACTTTTCCTGCAATTTCAGACGATATAAATGCTAAGGATTACGAAATGCAACTAAGAGGGTACATGATGCTTTACAATAAAGAAAAAGCAAGTGTATGTTATTGCATGGTTGATACTCCAGAGGATTTAATTACATTTGAGCAAGTGCAATTACATGAAGTATCACATATAACACCCGAAAAAAGAGTAACAATACTTTCATTTACTAGAGATTTAAATATTGAAAAGGAAATTGAAGAAAAATGTAAGGCATCGATTGAATTTTATAAAGAGTATATTAATAAATTAGAAAACAAGTAAATATGAGTGCAATTATTCAAATGTCAATTGACTTAACAAAGATTGACAAATCAAAACTTAAAGACGGAAAATATTTGAATGTAAGTATTTCTGTAAACGATGAAACGAAGTACGATAACAACGTTTCAATGTGCTACAACCAAAGTAAGGAAGAGCGTGAGTCTGGCGCAAAGAAAACATACTTCGCTAATGGCAGGGTAATTTGGACAGACGGAAGCATTAAAGTAGCTGAAAAGGCTATTCAAAATGATTTACCAAGCGGTAATGTAGTTACTGAAAACGACTTGCCTTTCTGATCTAAATTAATTTAATTTTTTAAGTCCGCTATTCCTAGAGTTTAGCGGATTTTTTAATTTATTTTCAATTATTATTTAAAAAAGTATTGTTTAATTAAAAAGTTTTAGTACATTTGCGTATATCTAAAACGAAAAGATTATGAGAATTAAAGCAGACATCACAAGCAAATCAAAAGCGAATAGACTTCGCAGAGTTGAAAAATACGCATTTGCAAAAAACAAAACAGCTTATCACTGGAGTGAATACTTTGATAGAATGTGTATAGGAAACTATTATATGGATTCGCACTACACAATGAAGCATAAAATTACTTACGATTTTATTTTAAACGACTAATCATGGCTTTTAATAATTTTAACTACGATCACGAGGGAATCACTTTTGAAGTTTTCTATAAAAAAAACCGTGAAGACGAACCCGAAATAAAAAGTATCATGTTAGGTAAACACGACGTTACCGACGAAATTCAAGACACTATTGTGTATTCTTTCATTGACGACACATTAACCGAAAAATGGCGAAACGATGATTTATAAAACTAAAAGCGACACGACACCGACAAATATCTATATTCCGAGCCATTTAATTGGTTTGGAATTAGAGGGTGTTTTACAGGGTAATTTAGTCGTAAAAAAGAACCATGTAACTATTCACACGTTCGACACGATTACTGTAATTGAAGAAAGCGAGTGCGAGAAAACAAAGCGAACTTTTTACCAAGCAATTGCCTACCTAAACAAGAAACGATATTTTGTAATTTTAAAAAAGAAGTGAGATGAATTTTCATATTGATAATTTTGAAAACCCTAATTGTAAAGCTGGGGGAGAACATCAATGGTTTGGTGATGGAATTGTTTATTTTTCAGATAATACAAGTATGAGTGAAAGAAAATTTAAGTTATTATCTCCAAAAATGCAAAAAGAATATGATATTATTGGTTCCGAGTGTACTTGTAATAAATGCGGAATAGCATATACGCAAGCATTTAATCCAATGTTTTAATAAATACTAAAAAATAAACCATGAAAAAAGAAGAAATTTACGTTGTAATTAACAGCGAAAAAAAAAGATTGAGAGCGATTCAGATTTTGACTGATGAGAAAGTAATGACATATTCATCATTACTTCATGAGGGGGGCAGAGGACAATTAACTTTTGATATTGACGCTTGGAATTTACCTAGTTTTAAGTATAATTTAGGAAATAAAACACAAATTACCCTCGACCAACTAGAGCAACTTTTATCGCCTAAACAAGAACCTATGAAGTTAGACGCACTCAAATTAATTGCTGAGTCTTACGGCTTTGAGTTGGTAGAGAAAAAGTTTTACAAAAACATTAAAAGATTTATAATATGGAAAAGCCACAAGAAGAACAAAAGAAGCTTAGACGTAAACTTCTTAATCTTATAGAATCTTTAGAGCAAGAAGAATCCAAACAACATTCATTTTGTGAAACTCCAAATGAGAAATGTACAATGAGCTATTGTGATGAGAATGGATGTCAAAATAAAAAAAGAATTTTAGTAGAACCAAAAGAAGAAACAAATGATTCTTCATTAAAACTTTTACAAGTAATGGAGTTAGTAGAACTAGCATTACAAAATGGGAGCATACATCCTGGTTCTTTTATTATTAGAAATGCAGTAAGAGAGTGTATAGGTTTAGAACCAATTAAATAAATAAAATTATGAAAAAATTATTATTAATACTATCAAGTATTCTTTTATTCACAAGTTGTGAAAATAAAAGTGATTCTGAAAAAGAAACTAAAACCTTCTTATGTCCAAGGAAGGGGGTGTCTCAGGAATTGAACGAAATAAATATTGATGGTTGTCAGTATTTGTATGGAGATTGGGGAAATGCAACTGTATTAACTCACAAAGGAAATTGTAATAATAAATTACATTATAAAAACAACTAAGATGAAAAAAGAATTAGAAGAAGCGGCTCATGAATATTTTAAACGTGGTCAGTTAGGATTTGAAAAAGCAGCAGATACTGAAAAAGCATTTTTAAGAGGTGGATTATGGCAAGCTGAAACAATGTATAGTGAGGAAGATTTAAGGAAAGCTTTTCATGTTGGTAGATTGTATCAAGGAAGAGAAGGAGATACAACCTTTGAAGAATGGTTTGAACAATTTAAAAAGAAGTAAGATGAAACAAACATACGGAGGAAAAATAATCGACTTATTAAATCAAGTTGAAAAGTTAGAATCAGTACAATATTTGTACGAATATTTTATAAAGATTAAGAATAGTCGAAACTGTTTTGATGTTGAATTACGCAGACTTGTTTGTATTGACTTGCAAGATTTAGGATTTAATGTTATGGATATTTCATTGATACTTTCTAAAAATCATTCTACTGTGATTAATTTATGTAAAATTACTTCGTCTGATTACGTTACAAAAGTAGTTGGGGAAAACTATAAAGAATGGATAGAACAAGGCTTATATCCGATATCTGTAAGAATCAATGAAGAATCTTATTTGCACACAAATGGAAGAAAAACTTCAATCATTTATAAATTAGTAAAAAAGTAGAGTTATGACAACAGCACAAAAAGACGATTTAGCATACCTAGTAATGGCTTCAATGCAAATGCAATCAGCTATTCATACGCTCGATAATATTACGGGAGAGGGTAACCTTTACAAATTCAAGAAAAAGAAAGAATGGAATGATTTTATAAGTTACGTTAAACGTTTTGCTGAAAAGGAAGCGATTGAACTTTATGATTTGACTGCAAAAATAAAAGACCAGGCGCAAAATTACATTGATTGTGTTAACGAGTTTGATAAAGTAGCTGAAGAAATGCAAATAATTTTACCGTAAAAAATCAACAATTTTAATAGAAAAAATTGAAACGCAAGGCTTTAAGTTTTGCGTTTTTTTGTTTTTAGGTGCGAACAAATAGGTGTGAGTTCGCACTGTTCGCACTAGAAATTTATTTTTTAAAATAGAAAATTATTTTTTTTTAGTTTTTTTTCATTGTTCGCAGTGAACTATTATTTAACTAATTGATTTTAAACGTTTCTAGGTGCGAACAATGGTGCGAACAAATGGCGTTTTTTGTTCGCAGTAGTTCGCAGTAAAAAAAGATTAAAAAAATGCTTGTAATCAATAAAAAAATGTATATTTGCAATGTTGAGTAGACGCAACATTTACGGTATTTTATTTGAAAGCCCTGTAATGCGAGGAACGTCTACCCTCAATTTACGGGGTTTTTTATTTAACAAAAATATGGACGAACAAAAACTATTAAAATTTCTGGAGTACTTTTCAATTATAACAATTGGAGAAAATAAAGTTCCAAACTTTCCATGGAAAGATCAGCAACAAACAAAATTATCTGAAGAACAATTTTTGAGACAATTGAAAACACCAACAACAACTGGAGTTGGAATTGTTACTGGATTTGAATTTCTTGAAGTAATTGATATTGATACCAAAGTTTTCAGTACTCAATACGAAAAAGATGAATTTTGGAATGAATTTTATCAAACACTAAAAGACAATATTGTAGACTTTGAGCAAAAGTTTGTAGTTTATCAAACAAAGTCCGGAGGTTATCACATTCTTTACAAATCAAAACGTATCCAAGGAAATACTAAAATCGCAAAGCTAAAAGGCCATAAAGAAGCAATTATAGAAACGAGGGGAAACGGTGGGTATGTTTTTATTTATCCTGAAAAAAAATACGGTAAACTTTCTTATTTTGATATTGACTTTGTTTCTGATATGGATCGTGAAATTCTTTGGTCAATTGCTAAAATTTATGATTATGTAGATCAAAAGCCAGTTGAACCAAAAAAAGAGGCAAAAGTTTATTCTGAAAACGAAGTTACACCCTGGGAAGATTTTAATAATAAAACGGATATTTGGGACGTAATTCAAAACGAATTTTTTATACCAAGGAACGGACAAAAATCTAAATACTACCTAGTAAAAAGACATGGAGCTGAATCAGCGCATAGTGGTTATGTGTTTCGGGATTCGGGTTGCTTGTATCTTTTTACCACGGGGACAATTTACCCAAATGAAAAGTTAATCAGTCCATTTATTGCATACGCTTTTAAATATCATAATGGCGATTTTTCTGAAGCTGGAAAAGATTTGTATGAACAAGGTTTTGGAAGTAGGTTAAAAAAGAAAATTAAGGAACTAGAGCCAAAAATACCTAAAGAAATAAAAGTTGAAAACGTTTCTTTTCCAATTGATATTTTTCCTAAAGAAATTCAATTTTATTTAACTGAATGTGCTACAAAATTAGATTCCAATATTGATTTTATGGGAGTATCAATGCTTTGGTTAATTTCAGTTTGTATTGGAAATTCATTTGAGATTGAAGTAAAAAAAGGCTGGATTGAAAACGGAGTGCTTTGGGTTGCAGTTGTTGGAAAAGCTGGAATAGGTAAAACACCAAGCATAAACAACGTTATTTTTCCTTTGATGAAATCCAATTCAAAAGAGATTAAACGCTACATTCAAGAAGCTGAAAAATTTAATCATTACCAATCTTTGAGCAAAAAGGAAAAAGAAGATTATCCTGAAGTATTTGAGCCAAAGAAAACACAATTTATTGCAAATGATATTACACTAGAGGCCCTTGTTGATTTGCACCAGGAAAGTGATAATTCAGTTGGAGTTTTTAAAGACGAATTGGCGGGTTGGCTAAAAGACATGAATAAATACAGAGCTGGATCTGATTTAGAGTTTTGGCTAAGTTGCTGGAGTGGTAAATCTGTTTCAATGAATAGAAAGACTGCAAAAAGTTCATTTGTTGAAAAGCCATTTATACCAGTTTTAGGAGGTATTCAGCCCTCAATATTTACATCATTTTCAACTGAGGAAAATAAAGAAAATGGATTTATGGATAGAATGTTACTTTCATTTCCAGATGCAAGCGTTGATGTTTATAACGATGATGAATTAGATTATCAAACAATCAAATGGTATTCTGAAAATATTACACAATTTTACCAGGGGATCAAAAGACTTGTAAAAAGGAATGAAGACGGAGATATTATAGCAACTAGAGTAAAATTTAATCCAGAAGCTAAAAAAGAATGGATCCGAATATTCAACAAAATAACGCATTCACAAAATAACGAAAATGAAAACGAGTATTTAAAATCAATGTACCCAAAGCAAAAAAGCTACATTCCCAGGTTTGCACTTTTAATAAATTGTTTTGAAAGTTTTTTTAGTGATGAAGTTGGCCAGCTAGAAATAACTAGGGAATCAATATTAAAAGCTGAAAAATTAAGCGATTATTTTGTGTTGAATGCTAGAAAAATAAAGCTAGAAAGCACTGAGGCCAACGAAATAAGAAACGCCATAAAGAAAGCTGAAACACCAACAGACAAAATCAAAGCAATTTATTTACAAGATACAGACTTCAACAGGTCAAAAGTTGCTGAAATGTTAGGAGTTTCAAGAAGATACATTCAACAAATAGTAAAAAAAATTGAAGACAATGAAAAAAACGCTTAGAGATTATCAGCAACAAAATGCGATTGAGTGCGCTCAAATATTGAAACAAAATAACCTAGTTTATATTCAGCATTCAGTCAGAACTGGAAAGACGGCCACCGCATTACAAACGGCTAGATTAAATGTTTTCAAAAATATTTTATTCATCACAAAAAAGAAAGCAATTTCCAGCATTCAAGAAGATTACAATGACTTTGAATTTTATGATTATTTTCACTTGACAGTGATCAATTACGAATCAATACATAAGATTGAGCCAAATAACTTTGATTGTATTATACTTGATGAAAACCATGTAAATTCAGCATTTCCAAAACCATCTAAAAGAACAAAAGAAATAAAATTGAGATTCGGTCATTTACCTATGATAATGTTGTCAGGAACTCCAGCGACTGAAAGTAGTTCACAATGGTATCATTCATTCTGGGTATCAAATTACAGTCCATTCAAACAGTACACTAATTTTTATAAATGGTCAAAAGATTTTGTGAATGTTACTGAAAGAAATCTAGGTTACGGATTAATCAAAGATTATAGCAAAGGAATAGACGAAAAAATAAACAATTCAATCAATCATTTACTTCACAAATTTACCCAAAAAGAAGCTGGTTTTGAATCAAAAGTTACTGAAAATATACTTTATTGTGAGATGCACCCACAAACAGCATGGATTGTAACTAAATTAAAACAAGATGCTGTAATAGTTGGAAAAGAACATACAATTTTAGCAGATTCGGCCGTAAAACTTCAAAACAAGTTGCATCAATTATATTCTGGTACCGTAAAATTTGAGTGCGGTAAATCAATGGTTACAGATTTTAGTAAAGCAGTATTCATTAAAGAAAAGTTCCCAAATTGCAAAATTGCTATTTTCTATTATTTCAAAGCGGAGTACGAAATGATTAAGGCGATATTTGGAGAGAATATCACAGATAATTTAGATGAATTCAATACAACTGAAAAATCAATTGCACTTCAACAATATGCTGGAGCGGAGGGAATTTCATTAGCCAAGGCAGATGCTTTGATATTTTTAAACTTTGGTTTTAGTGGATCAAAATTTATTCAATCAATTGATAGACTTACAACGATGACCAGGAAGCACAATAATATTTTCTTTGTCTTTGGATTGGAGGGAATAGAAAAGAAAGTTTATAAGGCAGTCAGCAAGAAACAAACATACACTTTAAACCAATTCAAAAAAGACTATGAGCTTTCAAAGTAAATTGATAACAGATTACAAGAAACAAGGCTATATTGTTTTAAAACACATTCGATGCAATGAAAATGGATTTCCAGACTTGCAAATAATGAAAGACGGAGTTAGTATTTTTATTGAATGTAAGGAGGGAAAAGATACTATCAAACCATTACAACGTTATCAGATAGATAGGTTAATAAGCAAAGGATTTAAAGCATTTTGTCTTCACGAATCAAAGGGCATTATTTATCCAATTGATATCGAGATAGAGAAATTTAAAGAATATTTATAAAATATTAGTTTATTAAAATAATAGTATTATATTTGCTGAAATATTTAAACGAAAAAGTTATGAAAAAAATTGAAATTAAAAACAGATTTACAAACAGGGTTATTTTTACGTATGAGTGTGAAAATAATACAATGAAAATTACAGTTGAACAAGCGGTAAAAAATGGTGCTTCTTTGAATGGTGCTTCTTTGGATGGTGCTTCTTTGGATGGTGCTTATTTGGATGGTGCTTCTTTGAATGGTGCTTCTTTGAATGGTGCTTCTTTGGATGGTGCTTATTTGGATGGTGCTTCTTTGAATGGTGCTTCTTTGGATGGTGCTTCTTTGGATGGTGCTTCTTTGGATGGTGCTTCTTTGGATGGTGCTAAAAACTTAGATAAAACGGTAAAATTACCGATGTACTGTAAATGGACACACGGAATTACAAACGGTAATTTAATTCATATTGGTTGCGAAAAAAGAAATATTGAAGAATGGGATTTATTTTTTGCAAGTGATAAAATTATTTTGACTGAAAGAAATACGCCTGAGTTTAAACAGATTCAAGCAGTTTACGAAGCATATAAATCATATTTAAATTTTTTATCAAAATGAAGAACGAACGAAACGCTGGAAGAAAAAAAGTAAAAGATGCGGTCATGGTGCAAGCAAAAGTAACTGCGAAATACGCTGACGAATACAAAAAGTTAGCAGAGAATTATCGAGAGTACGAAACGAAAAAATCAAAGTGATGAAAAATGAATTATTAATAGCAACGGTAGTGGTAATGTTAACGGTCTTATTTGGTTCGATTATAATATCCGAAAACATCAAACCAAAGTACGAAATTAAATATTTGCGTGGTTGGTGGGTAATTAGAGATGTAAAGACTAAAACGCACATTAGACGTTTCAGCACTAACGAGGAAGCGATAGAGTGGTTTAACGAAAATTGTTTGTAAGATGAAAAAAGGTAGTTATTGGTTCAGCTTCTTGAGTGAAAAAGAACAAAAGGAATTTAGAAAAAATTGTAAAGAATTTCATGAAACAATGGAAATTGAAGAAGAAAGTTTTGACTTTTTTATTTGTGGTTCATTTAATTTTCAATCAACACCGCAAGGTCATGACTATTGGATGGAAATTTGTAAACGTGATGTACAATGATTAGTATAGCACAATTACAAAGCCTAGAGTTTGAGTATGAAGAAGTATTAGAAACATGGTCTTATAAAGATATTTTAGTGTATTTTGTTGACGGAGAAATGGTAGTTCATTTAAACACTTTCCAATTGTACGGAATAAGAGATATAAGAGATTTAAGAAAATTAATTGAATTGGTTTATGGAAGCTAAAGAGAAAGCAAGGGAATTAGTAGAAAAGTTTAGTAATGTAGCTTTATTAGATAGCTATGAAGCAAAACAATGTGCTTTGATTGCAGTTGATGAGATATTGAAAGCTAATAAAGTTTGGTATGAAGATTCTATTCCATACAAATATTGGAACGAAGTTAAAAAAGAAATCGAAAAACTATGAGAAAATTTAACAGAAACGAGCCACTAGGTAAAAACTTTGAACGTGTTATCTACGGAGTTGCAATCGTTGTATTTATTGCAATAGTTGCTAAATGTAGTGGCGTGATGCCTGAATAGAAAATAAATTGTAAATTTGAGAATATGAAAAGAAAGGAACTTAAAAAATTGCCAGAGGTATCAGATGAAAAAATGATTCGTGTCGCTAAAGATTTCTTATCTGAATTTAATAACAATAAGGAAATGGCATTGATTTCATTAAAACAGATTCAAAGGTATGGACCGTCAAATCTTTGTTTTATTATCGGTTGGCTTGATTTTGATAATGGTTATAAATATGGCAATTTTCCTGAAAAAATGTATGCCTTTGAATATTATTATAGAATTCAAAAAATAATAATTGAGTTATGATAACAGCACTAAAAGTATTCTTAATCGCGTGGTTTATTACGCATTTTGAAGCAATCCGTGACAGATTGGAACGGTTATATTCAATCAAACGCCTTGAAATGTTAGTAGACATTGTAACCTGTTTTAAATGCTTGTCTTTTTGGAGTGTTTTAATTATTACTTGGAATGTTTATTATGCTATCTTTGCATCGTTAATAGCTTATTTGTATGATTCTATCACAGAACGAAATTGATACTTGGCAGACGCACCCAAGTGACAGTAAAAAGGATATGTTGATTAGTCAGCGTATCTTTTTGGCGTATAATGCGGACGCTGAATATTATTGTATGTGTAGTAAGACAAAGCGAAAAATTAAGCGTGTTCAGTTTAATGAATGGTATGCAAAAATCTCAAATTGATATATACGTTAATGAAAATTATCAGTTACTTTTGAAAGTTGCTAGCGACTTTGTGCGACGAAAAAAAAGAAATTTTGATCCCGAGATAGTGATTTCCGAAGCGTACATTCACGTTCTAAAATGTAAAGATAAAATTGAAACAATCGGACAACTTCAATCGTATTTTTTTAGCAAAATAAACCTAGAAGTAAGCAAACAAAATAGCGTAACTAATTACCAGTTTAAAGAAAGACATAGCGAATTAATAGGCATCGAAAGACAGGAGGATAACGAAATCCTATTACAGATAGAGCATGACATCAAACGGAATAGCCAAAAAGCACAAATAGAAGCGTATAGGCTAAATTTGAATGACTCGATTAAAAAGATTATCTTTGAAGCGTATTTCATAAAGAGATATAGAACAGTAAGGGATTTCGCTAAATACTTCAATCTAAGCAAGCAAACAGCGAATGATTTAATAAATGAAATGAAACAAGAAATTAGAAATTATGGCAAAATTTAAAGAAGAATTTGAGAATTGTATAGTTACGGTGAACTCAAAAGCAATTGGAAGAATCCAAATTAACACCGCAGAAGTTAATCCTAATCATTGGGCAAACATCAAAGAATTTGCATTTATGTTTGAGGAGGGAATAATCAAAGAAAGAGTAGGATGTGAACCATTAACTAGAATTGAACCCAAAGAAGAAAACGAGGGCTTAATTGCTGATAGTTACGAGGATTTCACATTGAATGAATTACGTGAACGTTTCCCAAATATCAAAGCGACGTCTAAGAAAGCGTTTATCGAACAAATAGAGGAGTAATGACCGAAGAACAGTTTGAAGCGATATGTAACGAGATAGAAAGCACATGGGAGGGTCTCTCTATTATTTGCCCTAAGTATAATGTAGCAAGGTCTAGTTTCTACGATTATAGGGACAAAAATCCTGAGGCTTTGGACAGATACACGCGTGCGCGAGGTAAACAACTTGACTATCTCGAGGACTTATTAATACAGGTGTCAATGAATAATAAAAGCGATACACTTGTTGATGGTACGGTAAACTTAGGTAGCAACTCAATCGCTAGAGATAGACTTAAAGCTGATACACTTAAATTCGTTTTGTCTAAACTTCGCTCAAATGTTTGGGGTACTAAAATAGAACATACGATTAAATCAGAACCTAGGGTATTTAAAATCGATTAGTATGGAATGTAATATAGAAGGTGGCGCACCTATTGCATTGATGTATTCAGCAGTAAAAAGTAAACTATCTAATTACGGCAAAAAGAATACGCACTTAACACCCAAGAAAAAGAAACGTAAAAAGAAATAATATGGCTTTTGAGGTTACCACAGCACTTAGGAAAATGTTAGCCTTAAAACAGCCTATTAAGATTATTCAAGGCTCTACGAGTAGTGGTAAGACTTTCGGTATAGTTCCAATACTTTACGATAAAGGA
>Ga0222712_10003949_pt1 | contig 15828 bp, 21 predicted proteins | sample C33_657DmetaG_FD_165043 | JGI IMG/M metagenome (GOLD analysis project Ga0222712, IMG submission 165043) | Estuarine water microbial communities from San Francisco Bay, California, United States - C33_657D | ecosystem: Environmental > Aquatic > Marine > Unclassified | place: USA: California... | reverse complement strand
AAAAACTTTCTTCGGTTCCATTTCCAAATGCAGAATTAACACCTGTCTTAAAAACGCCCGACATTCCTGGTAGTAAACCACGAGCAACGTTCAATCCGAAGGTGCTGTTTTCTGATAGACCAGAACCGCCTTGCGACATTGTGACTGGCAGAGGATTTGCAGTAGTTACTAATTCACCATCTGATGTTACAAGACCTTGGGTCTCATAGAATTCGTCATTAACTCTAATCTGTGCCATCTTAGATTCCTAGAAACTGTTTAAAGGATATTGCCTCATGGAGACCCATACCATGGCGAACATCTTTATAGAGTTCGTGCTTATGCTTTGTTGACATGGCACTTGGTGCCATCTTATGAAATTCTTTTTCGTTACCAGCAGCGGCATGATGGCGCATCTTGGTAGCAGATGCACCACCGACTCCAGTATCTGCGTCAGAACGTTCGCCACCCACCTTGTGGATCTTGATACCTTTGAAGTTGAAGTGACCATGTCTACCTTCAACACCATTATATTTATGGATCAGCGTATGGAATTCATGCGCACGATCGGAACCCACGTGCAAGTGAAGGTGTGTCACACCCGACTTGTGTAGATTCGAAAGATGGTGAAGCATTGTCGGAGATTCTTTGGTGGCAAGTTTAACGTTTGCCCCAGGAAATGCACGCTTGGCATGTTTTAACTTTTGTTCAGGAGTCAGAGGATTCTTCTTAGCATCGTGACTACCAGTCAGAATGATAGTGTGACCATGTTCACCTGCTGCTTTACGAACCTGATTGACGACTGCCTCATGACCAACAGTAGGAGGGTTCATTCTCCCCTGTGTAATGTGGTGATGGACTTCGCTCATTTCTTGCCCTTGCCTGCTCTCAGAATTGCGCTGCGTTCACGATTCGCTTTCGAGAATCCTTCGCGGTCAACAACCTTTAGTCCGTTGGCAACATAACCTTCACCACCTGCTGCCTTACCACTGATCTTTGTATGGAAACCACCGCCACCTGCTGCGTCGAGACCACGAGCAAGATGATTGGTTGCTTGTTGTAGGTGATGGTGAATTTCAAACGACTTAGCAAAGTGTTCTTTGTTCTTAGCAACATGTGCAATATCTGCATTCATTGTAGCAGTCTTGCGTTCTTTCGCAGCAGCAGTTTTAACTGCATCAATTTTCTTTTGATGCACTGCTTCAAGATGCTTCTTATATCCAGCAACAGTTGGTTTCTCTTCGCTAGTAACTGTCTTATTGATATAAGAACGAGCAGTGATTTCATGACCATCGAGATGATGGTATGTATGATCCTTCATCATTTTCTCTGCCTGATCTAAATGATGCTGGGCAGATGTCTTTACTTCATGTGAAAGATTGCGCTCATGTGGCGCTACCAAGTGCTGAACCATGTGAACATCAGGGTGCGACCCAAATCCTTTGGTATCAGTAATTGGATGTGCTGTTTTATGTTCACCCTTTAGTTCGGTGTGAACAGTCATACTCACCTTTGACTTGTGAAGTTTCTGCCCTTCCTCACTGGAGACAGGCGTATGATATTCGATGGTATTAGGAGTATGTGAAATATGTCCATCTTTTACTTCGCGAGTATGAGGTTCACTCATATACCCACCCTGATATTCGCCAGCATGTTTCGGTAGAACCTTACCGAGATGTTTATGCAGTGCTTTCATTGGACCAACTAGATATGGTTTGTGCCCATGTTGTTTGTCAATATCTGATGCTGAGAAATTATAGTGTGCTCCTGGTCCCTTATACTTTACGCCAACCTTACCTTCTGGGGTGCGGATGGCGTGAAACGACATGCGGTCGTCAATCTTGCGAGTGATTGGAGTCTTTCCAGCAGCAACACCTCGTAGCGTCTCTAGCGCATGGTGTGCAGCATCTTTATTGTCAAATGACCTATCCGACGGGTGTTCAATATGTTGAATCCCAGCAGCAGGTTTCTTTTGTTCAGAGAGATATTCTATAAAAGATAACATTAATATTCCTTATCAAACCAAGGTATCTCTCATATTTATAATAAAATTGTCCTATCAAGACTCCGTTTAGTGGTTATGTTTTCTCGCGAAGAGAATGAAAATACTTCGGGTGTTCCGTTGGTAATTGATAGGATTACCACGGTTTTATTTATTAAATCAACTTTTTCCAAGTGAAGTTCAGACGCTTGTCATGATATTGTATCTTGGTTTTATCAAATGGTGGAGTATACATAATATACTTTTCGTTATCATATACAGGTTTTGATAACGTATGATCAATAATTGTTTTTCTACCACCACGAATGCATTGTATTTCAATATCTGGCAATGGTATTCGAGAGAAATTAGATTCCATTATTTCCAAGAATTCGCGATCGCCGTAGTGAAATGGAGTATAAGACTCATCATAACCACCACTCTTTTCATACATAGTTTTGTTGCACATAAAAGTATTAGATGGTTTCTCGGATGACATGAAGAAATTATTATGTCGCGTGCAAAAACTATACCAGTGGTCGGGTTTTAAATCCATCTTATATAATTTTTCGAGATCTTCGACAGTAACAAAATGATCGATGTCAAGAAAAATCATCCACTCAGTTTTTGCAACTGCTGCCCCAAGATTTCTACAACCATGACTATTAAATCCGATATCTTCATCGATAACATACAAAGAAACATTAGTATTAAATGTACTCTGTTTCATCACATCAAATGCAGGACGCTTTCTAGACGCATCGTCGATTAAAATAATCGACACAGGAACAGTGTAACTATTCCATTGTTCTATTGCTTTTTCCAGAAAATAATCATCATTATAATATGTTTGAATAATAGTAATGTTGTTCATATTTTGCACTCTAAATTAGTTTTTCCCATTCGAAATTCAATATGGTTTCAATCTGGACTATTTTTTCTTTATCGAATCTTGCAGTGTAGAAAACCATTTTTTCATTGTCATAAACAGGACCACGAAGTGTTTCATCGATGATACCTTTTCTACCACCTCGATGACACTGAATAGTAAAAGAGTCAAGTACTTTTTCTGGAGAAAGGTCTTCAAGTTTTTGCAAAAACTCTCTATCTCCCATATGAAATCTTACATATGATTCATTGTATCCACCAGCATCCCAGTAGAGCGTAGGATCTACGACATACTGATTTAGTGTTAAACTTTTTTTTGCTGGATCTCTATAGTAAGTATTGAGTTTATACCAAGAATATGATTCTAAAACTGTATCATTAACTAATTTATCGACATCTCCAGGATTAATTGTATGATCAATATCGATAAACAATAACCAATCACCTTCTGCAACTTTAGCAGCAAGATTCCTACAACCATGACTGTTAAATCCAATATCCTCTGTAACTCTATATAAAGAAAAACTGATGTTATCGCGAATTTTATTTTTCGCGATAACATCAGCAGCAGGGAGTTTTATAGATCCATCATCCACAAGGATGATTTCGATATCAGATGTAATGTGGTTCCACTGATCAATACATCTCTGCAGATCTTCTGGTTCGTTGTAGTAAGTTTGAATTAGTGTTAGTTTATTCACCGACAATCTGTCTTAGTTCTTCCGACGCATCAATCTCAGTAAGATCGATAGCAGGAAATTCTACCTGCTCAGTGAGACTATACTGAAGATACTCATTGTGAGTGATGTTCTGATCAAGATACAGTTGCCAACCAGAAAGAGTTTCATGGAACTGCTTAGTATGAGTTTCAATCAGATGACGCTTACCCTCACAAGCACGACCAATCTCATCTAGAGATGGTTCGTGGTCGAAACGAGCAACGATATATTCCTTACCGCCGACGGTTTTCCAAAGGGGCATTTCTTCTGTAGCAGAATTTGCCCAGATCATTGTAGTGACAACCAACTTGAGAGTAAGTTCAGGAGTTTCAGTTTGTTCAGTCATTTCAGTTCCTTATAAAGTGGCGATGCCAGTAGGGTTCGAACCTACGACCTAGAGCTTAGAAGGCTCTTGCTCTATCCAGCTGAGCTATGGCACCAATTTCAATTTCTTTTATACTATAGAATGGTATATTTGTCAAGGGTTTTTATTTAATATCTAATCGTTCAGGATATTCGAACCATCCAGTTGCAATGTATTTATTGCCAACCAAATCTTTTGCTGCACGATGAACGTGAGTATATGCGGCAGGCCATATCACAACTGTTCCTGCTGTTGGAGTATATGATACATCCTGAAATTTAAATTCAGTCTTGCCACCTGTCTCAACATCATTAAGATATATCATCCAGACAGCGAATCGTGAACGATTGTTACCAGAACCCTGTTCGTAGTGCCAGCGATGAAATCCTCCACCAGTTTCCGATCGTTGCATTTTCCAACCAGGAGTAAAAATCTCAAGGAAAGATCTGCCTGTGACATTATACTGCTTGTTGTATTTTCTCCAAGCAATCATAACAGAATTAATGATTGCTTCTTCGCACTGCTTTAACGAACCATATCTTCCATTGAACAGATTCCAGTCAGTTCTAGATGCATCATCAGAAAGAATACATGCAGATCCAGGATCTGGTCGAGAAATGATTTCGTCCATTGTTGTGCAAGTTTCTGCGCAAACATCGAGTGACAGTAAGTCAGGATATGCTTCTATAAAATTCATCAAAAGTCAAACTTAGAAAAGTCCCTCATTCTTGCTCCTATCTGTGTTCTTTCAAACACAGGAATATCTTCTTGACCAGAATCTGTGATGCCTTCTTGCGCAGACGCTTCAACATCATACAGTTTCATCTTACCACGGTCAATACCAACCATGAACCTTTTGTTAATAGCAGGATCATTATATCTATTCTTCAACTGCTTCACCATCAACTGCCCCATCTTCTCGAGTTCTTCCGTCGAGATGAGAGCAAACATCAAGTCAGCAGTAGCAGGCAGACCAAACGATTCTGAAGTATCCGTAAGTTCTACATCACTGTTGGCATAACCACCACGAGTTGTTTGGGTTGCTGAAACAACTGGTAGATCAAACTCAACAGCAAATCCACGTAGTTCTTCAGCAATCGCCTTCACATATGTATAAGAGTTTACACCCGCTCCTGGTTTAAACCGACTAGAAGCACAAATATTTAGGTAGTCAATAAAGATAATGTCAGGTCGGAAGTTGCGTTTCAACATTAGTTCGTTTAGCAATGCCTTGAAGTGCCCAACGTGTGCAGATGCAGTAGGATATTCCTTGACAATCAACTTACCCTCAGTCTTTTTACGGATCTTATCAATCCGATTGTCAAACATGGACTTAGAAAGATCCTTCAACTCCCCAATGTTCACGTTCATCATGTTCGCATCGATTCGTTCAGCGATACGCTCTTCTGCCATTTCGAGTGTGATATACAGAACATTCTTACCCTGTGCAAGAACACCTGATGCCATATGACACATAAACAGAGACTTACCAACACCAGTACCAGCAAGACAGATGTTTAGGGTCTTGTTTGGCAGACCACCACCTGTAATCTTGTTGAACATGTCAAGATCGAATGGTAACTTGTTTTCTTCGCGATGATAGAATTCGAAACGAGAGTCAGAGTTGTCAAGATAATCGTGCCCAACGTTATTGTCGAAGCACACACTCAATGCTTCCTGTAGAATAGAAGGAATACCATCCTGCGACTGTGCTTTATCTTCACCATCAATAATCTTAATTGAATGCATGATTGCATTATAAACTGCCTTGTCCTTACAGAACTTCTCAGTTTCTTCGAGTAACCACTTGTTATTTACTTCAAGTTCAGCATCGAGTTTAGTAAGAGTCTCATTAATATCTTTATACTCTCGCTCGTTTACTGTCTTGTCATTCTGGACTGCAATATCAATCGCCTCTATTGTTGGTAGAGAATTATACTTGTTAATAAATGCATCAATGTAACCAAACAGTTTACGATCGGATGAGTCGTGAAAGTATTCTGGTTTCATAAACGGAATAATCTTCCGAGTATAATCTTCATCCGAAAATAATTTACTGAGAATTATAGTTTCAATCTTCTTCTGCAACATTCACATCCTCAAATTCTGGGTCATATTCAGCGCAAATCTTTTCACAGCATGGTTCACAAATGTATGTCTCAAATGGAATACCATTTTCTTCGCCATGTAAGCAGAGTGCAGGATCTTTCTTAGGATTGATACTGCACCCGCACTGCTCACAAGTTTTCGTATTCTTCTGAAATATCCTCATCAGATACGTCAACATTATCACCCTCCATCATTTGTCCACCTGCCATGCGATACCGCTTCTCAATCCACTCACCAAAGGTAGGATCAGTCAGCACTGGCATCCAGAATTCTTTAGTGTAAGTATCATTTAGGCGATACTTCTTTTCTTCACCAGTCTTTTGGTACCAACCATTAGAAGGTTTTGTTACGTGACCTGATTCTAGAGCAATGTCAAGTAGACCAGACCACTTACTGATACCACCTTCGAAGGTAACTTCAATCGGGATCTTTGACTTCTCGCGAACGTAACGAGACTTCTCGACGTTGATGATAAAGTTATACCCAACTACCTCAGTACCAGACTTCTCTTGCTGGCGACCAATGATGAAGATGTTATCTGCGGAATAGTAGATACCAGTTCCGCCCGACACGATTGCCTTGGGGAACATACCAATTTCCATGTAAGTATGATTGACCACGACCATAGGAATATCCTTGATAGTAAGGTGCGGTGTGATCATACGGAACAGCGACTTCATCTGCTTGGCGCGAGTCATATCTGCAACAGACTTACCGTCCAGAGCATCATCAACTTCCTTCTTAGACGCCAAGTTACCAACAGAGTCAACAACAATCATGACGTTATCGCCACGTTCGAACTGGTTGATCTGTTGCATGACATCATGCTTCAACTGCTCAATGTCAGTGATTGGTGTGTGAATTACATAGTCAGTATTAATTCCAAAGTTCTCGAAGTATGATTGTGGCGCACCAAACTCTGAGTCATAGAACAGAATAGCACCATCAGGATACTTAGTTTGGAAACTCTTAACCAACATCATAGCAAACGCTGTCTTGAAGTGCTTCGACGGACCAGCAAAGACAGTTAGACCAGGAGTCAAACCACCATCCAGTTTACCAGACAGGGCAACATTCAACGCAGGAACTGATGTCTGGATCAGATCCTTCGTACTGAACAACTTACTCTTAGAGAGAACGTTAGTCTCTTTAATCGTGCTGTTCTTTTTAATCTTATCAATTAGTGCATTACTCATCCAAATAAATCCTCCAGTGTTGCGGTCTCTTCGGTTTTCCAACCAAGACCTTCAATAATTTGTTTAATTGGTTCCAAGAAACTCTTCTCGAACATTGTATTATAATCTATATACTTATGAATGTCAAGTTCTTTTGGAATCTTTCCGATAAAAGCGATACAATTTTCACGGATATGATTGGGTTCCTTCAAATATAGGAACTTAATCTTCTCGCCTTCTTGGATTACTTCATGTGTTTTATCTAGATTATTCTTACGCAGCAGGTGGTTATACATCAACGCACCTCGAACATGCATCGGTGTTCCTTTAGCATAGATATCTGCAGTAGAAGTATACTTTAGTAGTCCATTAACACCACGAGGGAATGCGATTTCCTCTGGTTCAAACTTGTTAAACAACATACGAGTATGTTGAATGAATCCCTGCAGAGTTTTCTCATCTGTGGTCAGCGCCAACCTCACTGCTTCTTTGAGGCTCTCGCGGACAGGCGCTGGAGTAGAGGAACGAACAATCTCAAGACCCATGACTTTGAGTTTGGGATCTTTATATCGAACACCTTCGTTATCGTAGACGTTGAGTGCATACCTTTTCTTCGCAACCCATAGACCACGTTCCGCGATTGCCTCACGTTTGAATATAATTTTCTTTTGAAATGCGTTCGTGTAGTCTGCAAGTTGATCACAACTCTTGTTGATTGCCTCTGTGATTTTCTCTTCGCAGATTTTATCGAGAACGCCAATGAGTTTGTCGCGGTCCATACCAGGATAAAACTTACTAACAAGAGGCTCCAGGGAAATATAGCAAGAGTCAGTATCAGAGTAGAAAGAGTAGTCATATCCATTTGTGCCAACAACCTTATTGAGATATTCGTTTAATGCTTCGCCAACCTTACGAATGATATACTGACCAGTCATCGTGATCCCCTCAGCAATTCGCGCATCATAATAACGGAAGTATTCATTACCCCACGCACCGAACAGTGAGTTCAACTGAATCTTTCTTGCCATCTGGAAGTTGTTATACTTTGAGATGTCATTCCGCAGTTTGGGATTCTTCGTTTCTTCATACTCTTTCTGTGCGGCAATCATCAGTTTCTTGTATCGCTGACGATCGTCGAAGAACTTCTGAACAATTTCAGGGAACTTACCTTGCTTGTCTCGAGTATAACAGTAACCATTAGCAGTCATGGTATAGTCATTATCATTTAGATCGGAAAGATCGTATCGATTTTCCAACAACCCGTTTACCGTGGTATCTTTAACAGCACCTTGCACAAAAGTTTCAGGCGACTGGTTATACTGCATAATAATTGATGGATACAGCGAGGTAGCGTCAAAGGAAACCACCCAGTCATACTGTCCAGGTATGGGTTGCTTTACAAACGCACCTTCAATCGAACGTCCCTTTGATTCCTTCTTCTGAGGAATCTGAATCTTCTGATTGTGCAGATGATTGTAAATAATACAATCCCAAGTGCGAACCTGAGAGAAAACATCATTGAAGTTACACTTAGCATCGTATGCCATCGTAAGAATCAGTTCAACCAACTTCATCTTATGCTCAAGAGCATCAACAATCTCAACGTCTCTAACGTTATACTCTACAAACTTTTGCCAATCCTTGGTGTAGAACTCACGGAAAGTCTCGTATGGATTATCCATCTTCTTAAGACCAAGTTCTACCTCACCAATATAATCGAGTTTATAACTTTCCCGACGAACATAGGTAAACTTCTTGTAGAGATCGATGTAATCAATGATTGCGACACCAGTAATATCATACGAGATATGCTCGCGACCCATGATAGTCATGTTCTTACGACGAACAAGACCCCATGGCGAGAACTTCTTTTTCATTGTGTTATCTTCTTCGGTACAGAACAAACGTTCAACACGAGAGATTAGATATGCAATATCGAACAGGTCGCAGTTCCAACCTGTGATAATGTCAGGATAATTGTCACTATACCAACGAAGGAAAGTTTCAATCAAGTCGCGTTCATTATCGCACTTGACATAAAGAAACTTGTTACCCTGCTCGCGGAGTTTGACAATCTCATCGCACTTGTCATCAAATTCGCCACAACCGAATGTGATAATCTGTCGTGTAATAAGATTCTTAACCGTGAGCAGGAGAACTTCTTCGATAGGATTGTGCACATCAGGAAACCCATGTTCCGATGACGTTTCAATATCGATAGTCTGAATATTAAGTTGAGAAATATCCCACTGAATTTCCCCAGGATAAGTATGAGTAATATACTGATACCCATAGTTTGTCTGACCATAGATCGGGAAGTTGTCTACCTGCCCATAGGTCTGAACAAATTCTTTTGCTTCATTGTTATCTGAGAACTGCACAGGTTGCAGATCTTCCCCGAACAGAGACTTATATTCGCTCGGTTCTTTCGACTTGACATACAGAGTTGGAGAAAACTCTGCTCGCTTGGTGAAGCGCACACCATTATGTATTCCTCGAGTTAAAATCTTGGAACCATATTGGTGTGCGCATGTGTAAAACTTCATAAAAATCCCTCATCATTCAAACTAATATACTATAAAACATAACAAAAGTAAAGGGATTTTAACGTAACTTGTATCCAATCTTTGCTTCAAGTTGTTCGACAGTTGTCTTTTCAATCTGCGACTTAGGAACAAGATTGTTTACCGTATAAGCGATAGTGCTACCATCTCTCAGGAACACAACTTTATACAGCATATCAGGTACAGGAACCTGTGCCTTGCCCAGTTTAGTTGGGTTTGCTGAATATGTTGCGCCAGTAACAACCCATTTAAATGGAAGGTCACGAACCTGATCTTCAAGTAGACGCCATGCCACACGATTAACCGAAGGCAACTGAGGAGTCATGTTGGTCATCAGGAAGGTGTCTGACATTTCATTTGGATCGTCAGCATTTGCTGCTGGTACCATGTGACCACGGTCGTAACCAGTGTTGGTGTAATCGGCAGGAGTCGGTGAGTCAGCGATGCGCTTGTCAGCACGGAAGTCATCGGTGCGTGGAGTCTTCTTAACTCTTTCCTGTGCAATTTCTGTCGACAAAATATTTGCATTGCGATCGTCATTGTATACGATTGCATAGAAAGAATTGCAAAGAACCTTAGTATTTGGAACTACGATCTCCTTACCATTCGGATAGAACTGATCGCAGGAGGAAGCATTAGCAGTAGTCGGCAGAGCGAATAGAAATAGAGCAGCGATTAAGTTCTTCATAGGATAATTTTACTTTCTGGAACGACTAGACCAGAACCAAGACGTGAATTATATTCATTCAACATATCAGTTTCAGGATCAAAGATTGAAATTACAGCACCAGAACGAATAGGAACAATGCTGTCTTTGGCGAACGGACAATAAGGTGCAAGTCCAATACCAAATTGATTTTGTCCATTTGGTACCATCATAATTTGCAGGGGTTTCTTCAGGACAAGGAGTCCTGCGTCTTCGAGTTCTTCGGAGACATCTGCGATAATGTCTTCACCCGAAATAAGTTTTACGATTTTAATATTGAACATACTTTATACTTTCATAATTAAAGAGTTAAAAAAGAAGCACGAATCATCGATTTGCTCCTAGTAATTGAGAGGATAGATTTACCAAGTTTGGATAAAAAGTTGCAAAAACTTCTCTTACTTCATCAGCATTTGCAATTTGCTCGTACGGATCGAGAGGTAATTGTTTCTGATTAAATATTCCGAATGCACGATCTTTCTCGGACACATCTAAGTGCGCTGCCATCGTTGTCAATTCATCATATTCAACAACAATATAACTACCGACAATATTAGTCATGACTTTTTTATTGTGTTCTTCCATAAGATATCGTCCGATAATCATCGTCTTTAGTTCTGGAATATCTACATTTAAAACAGCAGAGTTCTTTCCACTCCTAAAGATCATAGTTTTCTTAGCAAAGTAAGAACTGATCATCTTATGTTCGAAGTTACGATTGACATACACAAATTTAAAATTTTGTTTTTTTAAAAACTCAAGACCATCAACGAGAGAAATAAATGTTAATCTATCATCTAAGAATATACGACAGGTCAATGGTTGCATTGGATCTGCCCGCGACACCTTATCGATCCAATCTTTTCCTATCGCAGGCAGATGCTCAACGTTTCTATCAGATGCCATTTTAAGTTTACCTTCGGCATCAGTCACCATCTTAAATGACAGTTTTTTATTGTCATCGATTTCAAGATTGGCAAAGTAAGCAGTGTTGAAATTCATGAAATCTTCAAGCGTCACTACATCATCAAACTTTTTACTAATCGAGTAGTTAAGTAGAGATTCAGTAAGTTGCGTTCCGGATCTTGCAACACCAACAACACAGTATCTGTGATGTTGTAGATTCCATGGAAGAGGTTCAGTCAAATTCAACACTGCATCACCTTAGATAGTTAGAATAGCATAACCCATAATCATCAGCAAACTTGCTATGACGATATGGCCAGCACGAGAAACTGGTATAACATACTTATGATTAAACATTACTTTTCCCTTTGTTCTGCGAGAAATTCTGCGGTCGATTCTGCACCACTTGTTTCTGCATCAGAGTCAGTAATGTCAATCTTCTTTGGTTTCTTTTCTTCTGGTGTGAATGCTTCAAGCCAAACCTTTAGCATACCATTAACCAGAGAAGAACTCTTGACCTCGACGTTGTCGGCAAGAGTAAATTCGCGTGTGAAACCACGCTCGGCAATTCCCTTGTAAAGATATTCAGAACCTTCGTCAGACTTGACGTTTCCTTTAATCTTTAACTTGCCTTCTTGAAGTTCGATATCTAGATCGGTCTTACCAAAACCAGCGACTGCCATTTCGATGACGTAGCGATCTTCGTCTACCTTCTTGATATTGTATGGGGGATACTTAGTCGCAAGATGGACTGACTGGTCAGCAATGTCGGCCAATTTCTTCATGACGCGATCGGCGCCAACGAAATAACGGTCCATATGCGGAAGACTTGATGTATCAAATTTCATAATAGTTTCTCCTTAAAGCGAGATTAAAAAAAGAGTGGAGTCCGAAGCACTCCACCCTCTATTTATACTATAAAATTAGACTAAAGTCAATTATTTTTTACGACCAATGTTATATTTTTGAACGAGTTCCCACTCATTCTTTTCTTTATATGCAATGATCTTAATTTGATTTAATGGTGCACAATTCTCATGGATTTCGGAGTTCTTGACGTCAATCAATCCCCAATCAGACAGGAGTTTTGCTATTGTGTTTCTACGTTCCAGATCATTATCACTGAAGTCAGCGTCCTTACCGTCAAGCGCAAACAGTTCCTTGAAGTGCACAATAAAATATCTGCCTTGTTTATGCAGAATATGACACGACTGGAACAGAGTCTTTTCTTTGCGGGAAGCAACACCGATACGCGAAAGTGTTTCACGAACCTTCAGAAAATCGTCTGGATTCTTAAGAGTGACTTCCAGGGGTGCGTACCCAGGAAAATCAATGTCGAAAAAATCATCACTCATTTATTACCACCTTTATACAATTTCTCTTTTATGTATTGTTTTTGTTCTTGAGAGAGAATTGTGAGTGCTTGGCGAGCCTTTTCATTGCTATAACCATAATACTCTTTGATCATCTCTAATTCATCGTTTTCTTCGGCTTTGACCCACTTATTATAGCGTTTCTTGGCACGTATAGTATTTATAAGAAATGTATTTTGAAGAGCATTATCAAGGTGGTGGCGACTGTTCATCTCGTTCGCGAGAATAATAGTTTCTCGATCGAACGACAGTCCCTTATTAATCATAAATGCGTTGTATTGTTTCTCCGTAATGTCGTCTACGATTAGATTCTTCTTACTCGAATTGATGTCATTGATGAATTCAAACGGTGTAAGTTTCTTTGCTTTTTCTAGGAAATCTTCTGCAGAATATGTTTTCTTTGGATCTCCCAATCCATCGAGAACACCTTCCACTATTTCCACTCCATCGCTGCCATAATTTCCGTCAGACATGCGACCAAATTAATCTCTTGGTTAGCAACGAACGCTGCCTTATACTGATAGTCAGCAAGAAGAATGATCAACTGGGGAACAGTCTTTACTTCATCGACCATGACATCATAAATCTTACGAATGATCATGTTTGGATCATTATCAAGATTATCAGCAACCCACTGTCGCACATTCTTGAAGTCTTTTTGCTTCATGGCATTGATCAGTTCGCGAAGGTTAATTTCCTGAACAACACCAAGGATGCCAGCATCAATATTACCTGATGTGCTATACCGTTGGAGTTCGTTTAGAACACGACGATAATCGGGGAAGTGCTTCTTGAGAACTTCAGCGACAACCTTCTCATCATACTCCACATTTTCTGTAGTCAAGATGTCAGCGAGACGTTTCATAAAACGACCTGCCATCTTCGGACGATCTGCCTTGCTCAATTTAAATTCGATTACTGCAGTTCGACTGTGTAGTGGTGCAATAATTCGATTCTTAAGATTGCAGGTAAAGATAAACCGACAGTTGTCAGAATACTCTTCGATGAAAGCGCGAAGACCTGCCTGAATATTTGGAGTAAGATAATCTGCTTCGTCTAGGATTACGACCTTAGTTTTACCACCAAACGAAACCGTAGAAGCAAAATCTTTAATCTTGTTACGAAGAACATCGATACCATTTTCTTCAGAACCGTTGATGATAATATAATCACACTCAAGTTGTTCGCAAATTGCTCGGGCGATAGTGGTCTTACCTACACCAGCAGAACCACACAGAAGCATGTTTGGAATCTCACCCGATTCAACAAACTGCTTGAAAGTTTTAAGTTGTTCTTCGGGAAGAATACACTCATCCAACTTACGAGGACGATACTTCTCTACCCACAGAAACTGTTCACGACTCATAATATATCTCCATCATAAAGTAAGGCCGGTTACGAGTTCCGGCGTCGCCTTTTCGTATCGACCGCTATCACCCGAAGGTGCACTGTATACGCTGGCATCTTGTGGCGGCCAAGGCACCATCTCTATTAGTTGTTGCGCAACCAATCAAGGATATTCTCAGGTGATGTTTCGCCGTAAGGATCTTCCTCTGCATTCGCAGTCATTCCAGGTTCGATGAACCACTTCTCGATCTTACCATTGTTGACAACAACAGCGTATCGCCAAGAACGATAACCAAATCCAAGATTATCCTTTTCGACAAGCATCTGCATGCGAGATGTGAAATTTCCAGAACCATCAGGAATCATCTGAACATTTTCGACACCTTGATCCTTCGCCCAACAATTCATGACAAAGGCATCATTGACTGACGCACAATAGATCTCATCGATCCCGCATGCCTGAAACTTCTGGAAGTCTGCTTCGAATCCAGGAAGTTGATACGTCGAGCAGGTAGGAGTGAACGCACCAGGAAGTGAGAACAACACTACACGCTTACCACCAAAATAATCATAGGAAGTCAGAGTCTCCCACCGAAAAGGATTTGGTCCATCAATCGACTCATCACGAACACGAGTCTTAAATTCAACAACAGGAACATAGGCAGGAAGTTCTAAGTCATCCTGCCAGTCACCATAATCAATTGTTACAGTCTCAACCACACTTAATCTCCACTTGTGCATCAAAATCATTTAGTAAAAGAAATTTATTAAACTGGCGAACTACTTCTCCAAGACTGTTAGTCGTGAAGTCAATCGTCGATGATCGAGAATCTGTTTCATCATCATTATATGGAGTTCGAGAATTAAATGAAATTTCCAACTTATTCATGATATTCTCCATTACACGACAGACGCAGGTTCAAGCGCCAACCAGTACTCGAGTTGCTTCGAAGTATTCTTAAGATGCATTGCCTTCTTACGACCAATCGAAACTTCATACGAGTCAGGAATTACCTTGAGATTTTCAACCTTTAGTCGAGCATCAAAGTCACCTACGTCTGAAGATGTAGACAATTCCTTACGATATGCATTAGCACGAGGATTAGAAGGATCGCTTACAGAAAGTGTAATCTTACCATCCTTAGAAACAACACTCATAGTCGGAGCAGAAAGAATCGACGATGCCTTCTGAACCATGCTAACATCAGCAGCAGTAAGAGTGAACGTAAAGAACGGGTCAATCTCAAGAGACTTATATGGAGCAGCAGTAACTACCGAGGGATCAGCGTAACCATACTCAAACTCCTGACCATCTTTACGCAGGAACATGCTCGCTTCTTCGAACTCAATGTCGTGATCATCCCAGATACTCAGAAGAGCAAGCAAGTTGTTCAGATCATACACTGCGAATTCACGAGGGAATGATTCTGCAACTGTTGCGAGAGTAAGAATATTCTTACCTTCACTTACCGTCGCAAGAACTGAACCTTCGCGAACGACGATATTCGTATTGATCGATGCAAAGTTCTTAAGAACTGCGAGGGTGTCATTTGAAATCTTCATAATATATTAGTCCTTTTTCTTTTTCGTTTTCTTGGTTTTATCACCAGATAAATCGATTATACCTGGAATATCGAGAGAAGTCAATAGAGAACTGTTCCCCATGTTATGTTGACCCCAATCAGGAAATGCTGCATGTTCTGTATTGAGAGTAATA